>JGI24770J26754_10000962_pt1 | contig 20912 bp, 17 predicted proteins | sample LakOneMetagenome_FD_26754 | JGI IMG/M metagenome (IMG submission 26754) | reverse complement strand
CAACAACGCGTCACGCAAATCAAGCGAGAGGGGCTTGGACATGCATGCCGGCCTCCTTCGCCAGCATGCGGTTTGAATGGGAATCCCAATCGATTCAGAAAGATTGGAAAACGCTCTAGCTAGCGGGATCGAGCACTCCCAATGCAGCGGTTACGGCAAGGACGCAGAATCCGAGGGCCGTCTCCGCCAGCACGCTTCGGATAAGGGCTTTCTTCCCTGAGTCCTGTTCCACGTGGAGCCGCCGCATAAGCACGAACCGGTTGAGGCAGGCCAGAGCGAGCATCAGCAGCACGAGCGCCACTTTCGCGGCCAGCGCTTGGCCCCATGCGGAAAAAAGAACGACAGAAGCGCTCGGGGCATGGGCGATTGCGTTGGCTGCTCCCCCCGTGACGATGGCCACGACTGCATACAGCCCGACGCTGGAAAATCTTTCGAGAAGATTATGCAGGTGGAATGTCTGCCTTGAGAGCCTTAGGACAACGACTAAAGACAGGAGACCGCCAAACCAAACGCCTGCACCGAGGACGTGCATGGCGTAGGCAAGCCTCACGGCCCATCCTGCAGGTCCCTCAATTCCGGCCGCATGACCCAGCCACGCGTGGCTGATCAGCAGGAGAGCGGACACGCCTGCGAGTAGGGCGAACCTGCCGGAATCCACGGCATAGGCGGCGACGACGACGCCCAAGAGCGCCAGTGTGGCGCCGATTGCCCAAGCCGGTCCGAAGGTCGTATCGGCGATGAATGCACGCCAAGCGGCTATATCCAGAGCGCCGGCCAAACCATCGCCCGTCATGCTGACCAGCGTCACGACAGCCCATGCGAAGGTTGAAACGGATGCCGCAACGGCTAGAGCCGTCAGCATCATCGCTATCGCTCTATTCCCCGCGTAGAGGCGGCGAACGTCCTGCGGCGCATAGAGCGCGAACAAGGACATGCCGAAGAGCCCCGCGCCGCCGACGAGGTGAACCCAGCGGGCAGCCACCAGCGCAGTCCAGTCGGAGGTCAATTTATGACCTCGAAGCGGAAGGACCCTTGCATCGGATGCGAATCCGCGCCTGCGGCCCGCCATCTGACGAGATAGACGCCGGGTTCCAACGGCTTCAGCGAGACCGTTAGTTTTGATTGGTCGACGGCATCCAGAGCAGCCTTGCCATTATCGTATCGCCGGCCCTTAGCGTCAGTGACTTCAATCTTGTTGAACACTGGCTGAACGTTTTCCGAAAACTGAAGAGCGACCGCGGCCGGCGCTTTTTCCTTGCTCCCTGCCACCGGGTCTGATCGGACGAGTGTCGGATGCGCTTGCGCCTGAGCGACAAGGGCGACAGAGAGTACGATTGATGCCGCTTCCGCTCTGCGTTTCATCTGTTTTCTCCAGTTCTGTGTCGCTCGTTCAGGGTGGCTCGGTCCCAAACAGCCGGCCCTTCACCTGTTTGTAGTGAATTGTTGGGTCGTAGGTGCCTGGTTCGAGTCCGAGGGTCGAGGCGCTGAGACGGCCGATCGCCGCGAGGATCGCGTAAGAGGCGACGATGCGGTCCCGCTGGGCCTGGACATGCGCCACGCGCGTATTCAGCAGATTCTGCTGTGCGACGAGAATATCGAACGTGGTGCGTTGCCCAACCAGAGCTTCGCCTCGAACGCCGGCGAGCGCGACTTCGGCAGCGGTAACGGCGGCTCTGGTCGCGCTGATCTGTGGCTTCGCCGCCTCCAACCTGCCCCAAGCGGTTGTCAGGTCAGCTCGCACTTGGTTGCGCTGGAGATCAACCATCAGCCTGGACTGTCCGGCCAGCTCCTTCGCCTGGCGAATTGAGGCATATTCCATGCCGCCTTGGTACAATGGGACGTTAATCTGCCCAAAGAGACCAACTGAAAAGGACTTTGCGCCGGTCATGGCCCCGGCGTCGAGATCGCGATTGACGGCGCCCACGATCGAGGCGGTTGGATAGAGCGCCGCCTTCGCCACATTTATGCCAGCCGATGCGGCGTCAGCTGCATGCAGAGCCGCCGCGATGGCGGGGTGTTCACGCTCGCCGATCTCAATGGCTTGTGTAAGTTTGGCGGGGAGCATGGCTTCGACGCTCGGCGCCGGCCGCAGAGCATTGGGCTCGACGCCCACGATTTGCCGGTAAATTGCCCGGCTCGTCTGCAGGACGCTCCGGGATGCGAAATAATCCGTACGCCCCTGCTGGAGCGCGGCCTCCGCCTGGGCGATATCTGTTTCCGTCACCTGTCCGACCGAGCCGAGCGACCGGGTCTGGGCGACCTGTCGCTTTAAAACCTCGACATTGGCTGTGCGCAACTGGAGCACCGCGGCATCGCGCAGTACGTCCAGATATGCGGTTGCGGCGCCAAGCAGTGTGTCCTGCTCGACCGTGCGCAGGTCCTCGCGTCCTTGAAAGACCTGAGACTCAGCCTGTCGCAAGGTGTTCACAGTCGCGAAGCCGTCAAAGACCGATTGGGAAAAGCTGACGCCGTAGCCTCGTGGGACCGAACGGATTTTTGCGCCTTCCGGTGGAGGTGGCGGATCCATTCCCGCGGCAACTGCATCGGCGATCTGGGGGGCTCTTGGAACCGCGTCTCGCTGGTAGACGTAACTCGGCCCCGCATAGGCGCCGGCGGAAACCTTTGGAAGGAATCCTGCACGCGCCTTAGGTATGTTTTCGTCGAGTGCGCGAAGTCCCGCGCGCTGCTGGTTCAACGCCGGACTGTTGGCGTAGGCGCGAGCGAGCGCGCCCTTCAGGGCTTCCGCGCGAACGATAGTCGGAGCAACCGCGCATGCAAAAGCAACGGTGCAAAGGCCAATGCGCCTCCGCATCGCTCTTATCGCCTGCGCTCGCCCTGTCCGGATCATTGAAGCGGGTAGCTCACTGCGCCGGCTTGATCGAGTCGATCTCGTACATGCCGCCGGCTGCCTGTTTCAACGTGAAACCAACTTTCGCGCCGGCCTTCAGCGCCTTCAAGTCGACGTCGGCAGCGACGGGAAAGTCCATGGTCATCCCGGGCCACTTCAACGCCGTGACGGGGCCGTGGGTCATGTTGACCTTGCGCCCGGCGGCGTCGACGGAGTTGATCGTGCCGGAGCCCGACGGCTTGTCCGCCTGGGAAACGACTGTGCGAGATGTCTCTGCCGCCGCGCCCTGGGTCGCAACTGCGGCCCCGAGAAGGGCCAGGGCGCAGGCGACGAGTGCTGCCGATTTCGAAAACTGCATGTGCTTCTCCTCAGTAGAGCACGGACGACCCGTGCATTCATCAATTCCGGTTCCCCGCCGCAAGTGCTGGCTCCTTGTTGAGCGGAGGCTGACGCGCCCATGACGGGCGCGTGAAAAGGAACGACGCGGGCGTATGGCGCACGAGCGCCTCCACGGCCAGCGCGGCGACTATTGCGGCTGTGGTGACGATCGTCGCTAACCAGCCCGGATCGGAGACGACGCCGGTCCAAAGCAGGACGATCCGCGTGGCGGCCATGGGCAGTGCAAAGGACAGGTAGATTGGCAGCGAATGACGTCCGCAGTAGGCGAGCCATGGTGCAAATCGCACCTTGGCGATGAGGGAGGCCACAGCGACCATCGCTAGGCCGCCGAGCAGGCCGAATATCAGAGTTAGCCCGGGAATCTCTGTCAGGCCGCGTGCGACGGCGCACCACTCGGCAACGCCCCAAACAGTCAGGCCTAACAACGACAGAGAGGGCCGACGCTCGACCCAAGCGGCGAAGGCGAGTATCCATGCACGCCCGTGATGCCCGATTAGGAAATAGACGAGAAAGAGGCAGAAGGCGTCGATTGGTATCGACCCTGTCATGCGTGAGGCCATCGCGTATTGCCCGCCATCGGGGAATAGCGCGGCCAGGATGTGCAGAACTGCCGCCAACAGGATTGAAGCAAGCGGGGGCGTGCCACGTAAGAGCCGCGCCGCAATAAACAGAAACGGCAGCAACTGCACGAACCACAGGGAACTGAAGGGGTCGACAAGCGACCACAGGAATGCAGGCACGAAGGCCCGAGGATCGGTCAATTCGAGTTCGCCCGACTTCGCCATGAGAATGATAAGGGTCCAAAGAGCGAAGAAATATGCGAAGTGCACAACCTTTCGATCCAGGTAGCGCCGCAATGGCCAATTCAGCGCGCGGCCGACGAAAAGCCCGGCAATCAGAAAGAAGTCTGGCATCCGGAAAGGCTTTGCGAAGGCGACGGCGGGGTGCAGCCACCCTGTCTTCTCGAGCGCCAGTCCGACACCAAGCGCCGAGTGCATGGACACGACGAGAATGATGCTGAGGCCCTTTGCATAATCGACCCAGGCAACGCGCTGCGACCGCGAGGCGGCGTTGGCGCCACGCTTGTCGCCTTGAAGAGACGGCGCGCGGGTTTCAGTCGGGTTCACGGCCGCGTTCCCGCCGCGTCTCGCGTCGCGAGGGCTTCCGGTTGGGCATCGCGCGGTAAAGAGAACCCCTTGATCAGCGCGTAGATCGCGGGAATGACGATCAGCGTGAGCAGCGTGGATGAGACCATGCCGCCGATCATCGGCACGGCGATCCTTTGCATCACCTCCGAGCCCGCGCCTGTGCTCCAGAGAATAGGCACAAGTCCTGCCATGATCGCCGTGACCGTCATCATCTTCGGTCGGACGCGTTCGACGGCGCCGAGCATGATTGCCCGGCCGAGGTCTGCGCGGGTGAAGACGCGGCCTGCCGCCGCGCATTCTGCTTCTATCTCGCGCATGGCTTGGTCGAGGTAGATCAACATCACGACGCCGGTCTCGGCCGCGACGCCAGACAGCGCAATGAAGCCGACGGCTACTGCAACAGACACGTTGAAGCCGAGCCAGGCCATCAGCCAAACACCGCCGATAAGGGCGAAGGGAAGCGATAGCATGACGATGAGCGTTTCGGTCAGGCGACGGAAATTCAGGTAGAGAAGCAGGAATATGATGAGGAGCGTGACTGGCACGACGATACGCATCCGCGCCTCCGCGCGCTCCAGATACTCGAATTGTCCACTCCAAGCGACATAGGCGCCGGCGGGAAACTTGATCTCGCTTGCGACCGCCCTGCGCGCTTCATCCACGTAGCCGCCGATGTCGCGCTCGCGAATGTCGACAAAGACATAGACGGCCAATTGACCGTTTTCGGTGCGGATAGATGTTGGACCCCGCACTAGATCGACTTTCGCTACCTCGCCGAGAGGAACGAATCCGCCGCCTGCGAGCGGGACAAGCACTTTCTCGGAGATCGATCGTGGATCGGAACGGAAATCGCGGGGGTAGCGGATATTGACGCCGTAGCGCTCGCGCCCCTCCACGGTTGTCGTGACGCTTTCCCCGCCGAGCGCGGACGAGATCACGTCTTGGACATCGCCGACCATCAAGCCGTAGCGCGCTAGCAACGCACGATCCGGGACGATATCGAGAAAGTAGCCGCCCATGACGCGTTCGGCATAAGCGCTTGATGTACCGGGCACACCTTTGAGGACAGTCTCGACCTGGCGTGCGAGTCCCTCGATCTGTGCGAGGTCACGCCCGAAAATTTTAACACCGATAGGCGTGCGGATGCCCGTTGCCAGCATGTCGAGGCGAGCCTTGATTGGCATCGTCCAAGCGTTGGCTACGCCAGGAAACTGCAAAGCCTTGTCCATCTCGGCGATGAGACTGTCGGTCGTGACGCCCGCGCGCCATTGATCTTTCGGCTTCAGCTGGATGACGGTTTCAAACATTTCCGTGGGAGCAGGATCGGTCGCCGTGGAGGCGCGGCCGGCCTTTCCGTAGACAGTGAGCACTTCCGGAAATGACTTTATGATGCGATCCTGCGTCTGCAGCAGCTCTGTTGCAGCCGTAACCGAGATTCCGGGCAACGTAGTCGGCATGTAGAAGAGCGTGCCCTCGTTGAGGGTCGGCATGAACTCGCTTCCGAGCTTTCTGGCCGGCAGCACGGTGACCGCCAGAGTCGCCACGGCCAGCAAAATGGTAAATATCTTGGCGCGCAGCACGAGCCTGATAACCGGCCTGTAAACCCATATGAGAAAACGGTTGATCGGATTTTTGGCTTCGGGGACGATCCGCCCGCGCACGAACACGACCATCAGGGCCGGGACCAGTGTGACTGACAGGAACGCCGCCGCCGCCATCGAAAAGGTCTTGGTATAGGCTAGGGGCGAAAACATCCGGCCTTCCTGCGCCTCCAGAGTGAAGATCGGCAGGAAGGAAACGGTGATCACCAGCAAGCTGAAGAAAAGCGCCGGGCCCACCTCGGTTGCGGCTTCCACGAGAATCTCGAGCCGTGGCTTGTCTGGCTTTGCATGTTCGAGATGTTTGTGAGCGTTCTCGATCATGACAATTGCGGCATCCACCATGGCCCCGATGGCGATGGCGATGCCGCCGAGGCTCATGAGGTTTGAACCTAAGCCCAGAGCTTTCATAGCTGTGAACGCCATCAGGACGCCTACGGGCAACATGACGATGGCCACGAGCGCGCTGCGGACATGCAGCAGGAAGATAATGCACACCAACGCCACGATGACGCTTTCTTCAAGCAGCGTGTGCTTCAAGGTTTCGATGGCGGCATTGATCAGTTCCGAACGATCATACACGGGAACGATTTCGGCTTGCTTCGGCAGACTTGTCGCCATCTGCGTCAACCGGGCCTTGACGTTTTCGATGACCGTCAGTGCGTTTGCGCCATAGCGTTGCAAGACGATGCCGCTTGCAACCTCGCCCTCGCCATTCAGTTCAGTGATACCGCGGCGTTCATCTGGACCAATCTCGACGCGGGCCACGTCCTTCACGAGCAAGGGCGTGCCGTTATCGGCCCTCAGGACGATGTTCTCGATATCAGAAATCCCGCGCAGGTACCCTCGACCGCGTACGACGAATTCGAACTCGGACAGTTCGACCGTGCGGCCGCCGACGTCCGTGTTACTAACGCGGACGGCGTCGCGGATCTTCGACAGGGAAATGCCCAACGCCCGGATGCGATTCGGATCGATAACGATATTGTATTGCTTGACGAATCCGCCGACACTTGCGACTTCCGAGACGCCTTCTGCTTTGGCGAGACCATATCGGATTGTCCAGTCCTGCAGCGAGCGCAGTTCGGCGAGCGTCATCTCCTTGGCGATAATGGCGTACTGGTAAACCCAGCCCACCCCCGTCGCGTCCGGGCCCAGCACTGGCGTGACCCCTTGAGGCAGCTTGCTGCCGACGCCGCTCAGGTATTCAAGAACGCGCGATCTCGCCCAGTAGATGTCCACGCCGTCCTCAAAAATGACGTAGACGAAGGACACGCCGAAGAAGGAGAACCCGCGCACAACCTTCGATCTCGGCACGGTAAGCATGGCGCTCGTCAGGGGATAGGTCACCTGGTCTTCTACAACCTGAGGCGCTTGGCCCGGATATTCCGTATAAACGATCGCCTGTACGTCCGAGAGATCAGGAATGGCATCCAGAGGCAGCGTGCGCACCGCGTAGACGCCAGCGGCGAGAACGAAGGCTGTGCCGATAAAGATCAGGACGAGGTTTCGAGCAGACCAGGCAATTAGGCGGCCGATCACTTGCCGGTCTCCGACGAAAAGGATTTCAACGCCGCTTTGAGGTTGCTTTCAGCATCAATCAGGAAGTTGGCCGAAACGACGACGCGATCGCTATCCGCGACGCCTTCCCGGATTTCGACGCGGCCCTCGCCACGTTGACCAGTGCGAACCTCGCGCGGCTCGAACCGTCCCGCGCCCTTGTCTAGAATTACTACCTGCCGATTGCCGGAATCGATCACGGCGCTCTCCGGAACGGTGATGACCTTGCTGCCCTCGCCTCCCGATATGTCGGCCTCCACGTACATATCGGGCCGCAGCGCAAAGTCCGGATTCGCGAGCTCGATCCGAACGCGCGCCGTCCGGGTCTCGCGATTGATCTGGGGATAGATCAGGCTCACCTTGCCCGAGAACGTGCGGCCCGGCAGTGCGCGCGCGCGAAGTGCGACCGCCTGGCCAAAGCGCAAGCGGCCGTAATCGCGTTCCGAGACGTCAACCAGCGCCCAGACATTGGACATGTCGGCGAGGCGAAAGAGGGCTTGCCCGGCTTCGGCCTTCATACCGTCTGTCGCCGCACGCTCCAGAACGACGCCCTCAACTGGGGAGGGCCACGCAATCGTCAGGGGCGGCTTGCGGGTGCGCTCGGCCTCCGCGAGCACTTCGCGGGGCACAGCGAGATTGAGCACCCGGACACGCGCGCCCTCGAACGCCGGATTGGAGACATACTGAGCCACGGCTGCGGCAATGTCGGGAGAGTAGATATGAAGCAGCGTCTGACCCTTGGAGACCAGATCGCCGGTTGTCACGTTCGCGACCTTCTCGATGAACGCCGTCGACCGGGTGGAGACGATGGTAACCCGGCGCTCGTCGAGCTGGATGGCGCCCGGCGCCTGAACCTTCGAAACGACGGCTTCCAGCCGCACGGGTTCGGACCGGACCCCGGTTCGCTGAACCTTCCCGGCCGCGATTTTAATCGCGCCGGAGTCATCCTCATCGCCCTCGTAGACGGGCACATAATCCATGCCCATCGAGTCCTTTTTCGGTGTCGGCGAGGTGTCGGGCAAGCCCATCGGATTGCGGTAAAAGAGGATGCGGCGAGCCGTCGCCGCAGCGCCGGCAGCTTTTTCTTCAGGCTTGGCGTCGAGGAGCTTGAGAAGCGCGACCGCATCGGCGGATCGCACGGGCAGGAAGTCCATTCCCATGCTGTCCTTCCGCGGCGCCATTGCGACCGCTGCCCCGCCCATTGGATCGCGCCAGAACAGGATTTCGTCAGCGCCCGGGGGCTCAGGCCGCGGAAGTCTCGAGAGCAGAGGCGCTATCTGCGATTGGCGGATGGGCAGAAAGTCCATCCCCATCGTGTCCTTCTTAGCCGTCGGCGAAACAGCGGCTTGGCCCATCGGGTCACGGTAGAACAGGACTGGATCGTCCTGCGCTAGGGCTACTTGCGCGACACTCGACGCGAAATCGCGATGCAAAAGAAGAACTAACGGCGCGAGGGCCGTTGCAACGGCCGCAAGACTCCCCGCGAGCGCAAGCCCGCCGATCCGGCTATGGATTCGGAACATGGAAATAGATCTCCCGCCGGCAAGCCGGCGCAGCCGCTGAATGACAGGTCCGCAATCGCTTCACGGCTGAGCCGATTGACGCAGTGCGTGAGCAATTTCGATGTCAGGCGATGGGAGGTCGTAATCCGGGAGAGGGCCGCACGCCGGTGCGCCAAAGATCGTCCCGCAGGGGTAGCTTCAATTGGTGTTCGACTCTCGAAATCCGGACCCCATCCTGCGTGAGAAATGCAGGCTGAATCATCGCGCAGGTAGCCGCGACGCAACAGGCAGGCACCGATCCAATGCTGTCACTGGGGCAGGACTGATCATCCATCAGACCCACGCAATGATGGTGCTGTTGCTTGTGCGTAGCCGATGGTGCTGCCGAGCTTGCGTCCGGGCGCGCGGAAAGCACGCCCGAAAGGGCCAGTACTGTTAAGACGAGGCGCACCCAGCGGATCATGCTGTCGGAACTTCCATTCACCGCGCGCATCTTCTGATGCAGGTATTTACGTACATGATTTAAAACGCAAGCTAAACTCCTCCTTAGTCCCAAACACAGGCGCTGGCTAGCCCAAAAATTGATGTCCGCCATGATTTAACGTTCAGAAGCGTGAACGCATTGGCATCATCAGCGCGTGTGATCGACGAGTTCCAAGATTCTTAACGCCGACTAGCCGACGACAGGGGCCCTATTGCAGCATCAATGGCCATGACGGGCGATTTGGCTTCCCGCCGCTTCCGGTAAGTCGGTGCTGGCCGCCTGCGCCAATTGCGTGGTTTGTCGCGTTGCCGGTTGAGTCTTCTTGTGGATTTCGACAAGGCAGAACGGAGTAGGTTCTTACCTGCCAACAGCGCCACATGCGATTACAACGACTGCCCCCGGGTAGCCAGGACCATGTGCAGAGTCTTCGCTGCTTGCATCTCGGAGCGCCCGCCGACATCAAATCGCAATCTCGACGTGATGCTTCGAGTTCACAAATTGCCCTTCCCATCATGGTTTTGCAACGGGAGCAAGCAGCCGTAGCGCATTGATGGTGACCAGTACCGTTGCGCCAGTATCCGCGAGAATGGCAGGCCAAAGGCCAGTCAATCCGACCACGGTCGTGACCAGAAATACAGCCTTGAGACCGAGTGCAATCGAGATGTTTTGCGTGATGTTGCCCATGGTGCGTTTCGAAAGGTCGATCATGGCGGCCACGTCGCCAACGCGACCGTGAAGCACCGCCGCATCGGCGGTTTCGAGCGCCACGTCCGTGCCGCCACCCATGGCTATGCCGACATTGGCCGCTGCGAGCGCGGGCGCGTCGTTGATGCCGTCTCCCACTTTCGCCACGTTCAGCCCTTGCGCTTGCAGTTCTCCGATGAACCGCAATTTGTCCTGCGGCAGCAATTCTGCGCGCACTTCGATGCCAAGTTGCTTGCCGATTGCGGTGGCGGTGCGCCGGTTGTCACCGGTCAGCATGACTGTCTTAATCCCGGTATCTGTAAGGGCCTTTAAAACCACCAGGGCATCGGCTCGCGGCTCATCGCGCACGGCAATGATGCCCGCCACGGTTTTGTCCGCCAGAAGAACGGATACTGTCTTGCCTTCGTCATTCAGGGCGGAAACATGCGCCGCTTGCTCCGCTGAGAGCGCCACGCGTTCGCCTGCTGCCTGCGGGGAACCAAGAAACACATCAACCCCGTCAAGCGTCGCGGTAACACCCTTGCCGCCGATCGCTTTCGCATCGATTGTATGAGGAACGTCGATTTTTTCGGCGGTGGCTTTAGCAAGGATCGCGGTTGCAAAGGGATGGCTTGAGCCGACTTCGAGTGCGGCGGCAAGTTTCAGCACATCGCCCGCCGGGCGCGCCATGCCGACGACGTCCGTGACCTTCGGTTTGCCTTCGGTCAGGGTGCCGGTCTTGTCGAAAGCCACGGCGGTGATTTTGCCGAGATTTTCCAACACCGCGCCGCCCTTGAGCAGCAGGCCGCGCCTAGCGCCCGCCGACAGCGAAGCCGCAATGGCCGCAGGCGTCGAAATGACCAACGCGCAAGGACAGCCAATCAGCAAAATGGCAAGACCCTTGTAGACCCATGCCGACCACACACCACCGAACAGCAGGGGCGGAATAATGGCGACCAAGGCCGCCACTACGACCACGGCGGGCGTGTAGTAGCGTGAGAAGCGGTCAATGAAGCGCTCAGTCGGAGCCTTGCTCTCCTGCGCTTCCTCCACCAGCCTCACCACGCGGGCGATCGTATTGTCGGCAGCTGCTGCCGTAACTCGCACGCGCAAGGCGGCGTCGCCGTTGATCGTGCCAGCGAACACCTGGGCGTCAACGCCCTTGCGCACAGGAACGCTTTCGCCCGTCATGGGCGCTTCGTCGATGGCGCTTTCGCCTGAGACAATCACGCCGTCCGCCGGAATCCGATCGCCGGGGCGCACAAGAATGATGGCGCCAACAGCTACACTTTCAGCGGGGACCTCCCGCGTTTGGCCGTTTTCTTCGAGCCAGGCGGTCTTAGGCACCAGTGTGGTGAGAGATTGAATGCTGGCGCGGGCTTTTCCAGCCGCCACGCCTTCGAGAAGTTCGCCGACAAGAAAGAGAAACACCACGGCGGCGGCCTCTTCGGCGGCGTTGATAAAGACCGCGCCGACCGCCGCAATCGTCATCAACATTTCGATGGAAAACGGCGTTCCCGCCATCGCCGCCATCAGCGCCCGTCGACCGATCGGAATCAGTCCGACCAACATGGCTGCTGTAAACGCATNAGCGNCCGTCGACNGANNGGAAAGCATGGCTGCTGTAAACGCATAAGCTTCGACAGAAGGGAAAGCNTTGCCGACGACGTAGGCCACGGCAACGGCAACGCCGCAGGCGATTGTCAGTAATCCTTTCTTGCTGCGCCACCATGGGCCGCTCGACGGGCCGTGATCGTGACCGTGCAGGCCCGCAACCTCTTTAGCCGCATGGTCGCCATGGCTATGGGCTTTGTGATCGTGTGCGCCATGGTCATGTCCGTCATGGTCATGAGTGCACTGCGCGTCAGAGGCCGCAGGCGCTGTCCCAGCCGTAAGCGCTGCGACCGAATAGCCGAGGCCTGTTACCTTCTTTTCAATTGCGGCCAGGTCGCTCGTGGCGTCGTGATGTACGGTCATGGTGCCGGCCGTCACCGAAACCGCCACATCGGATACGCCGGACATACGCCGCACCGCCGTGTCGATTTTGGCCGCGCAGCTTGCGCAATCCATGCCTTCGACCCGATAGCGGGTCTGTGTTGCTGTATCCGTCATGATCAAATCCTTGCCTTATTACCACTTACGCTACATCCTCTAGTGACTAGAGGAGCAAGCAAAATGATACTGGGCGTTCCGATTGGCGAGGCAGCCAGGCAAAGTGGCGTGAAGGCGCCGACGATCCGCTATTACGAACAAATTGGGCTCTTGCCCGTTCCATTGCGTAGCGAAGGCAATCGCCGCCACTATGGGGCCGCCGACTTGCGGCGTCTCGCCTTCATCCGCCATGCGAGGGAGCTGGGATTTGAAATCGAGGCGATCCGCGCCTTACTCACCTTGCAGGATGATCCCAGCCAGCCTTGCGAGACGGCCGACTTGATTGCCAAGGCGCGGCTTGCAGAAGTCGAGCAACGCATACGCAGTCTCACGGCTCTAAAGGTCGAGCTGGAATTGATGGTGGACGGTTGCAGCCATGGGCACGTCGCGACCTGTCGCGTGATCGAGGTGTTGGCGGATCATGGTCAATGCGCCCACGTGCAACACTAAGGACATACGGCAGAGTGGCCAGAAGCTTATTTTCGAATTTTGATCTGGAGGTTGATCCTGCGACCGATCATTTGATCTGCTCGTCGAGGATCAGCAGCAGCAAGAAGCCGATGAAGAACGTCGCCGTAACCCAAGAGTGCTCCGCTTCCTTATGGGCTTCCGCCAGCAATTCCTCCGTCACCAGATAAAGCAACGCGATCAGTCCCATCGCCAAGAGAGCGGTCGTGATCGGCTGAGGCATCGCAGCCAATGGAAGCGCGAGCAGCGAGCCCGCCGGAAGCGCGAGGATGACGAGCGCGGTGAGCAATACAGATCGACCGCGACCGCCATCGGCGAGTCTGTCCGCCAAAGTTACCCCGAGGAACAAGACTTCGATTGTCAGCGCGACGGCGAGAAGAATGCCGGCCTTCTGACCCGCCTGAAACGCCAACCCCAATACCAGCCCGTCGATCAAGAGGTCCAGCGTGATCACAGCCAGAAATCCTGCGACGCCGGACACGCTTGCCTCCGCCTTCCGGATCGACAGCACCAAAACAATCCCGATACCTCCGCCGATGACTAGGGGCACGACGGCCCCGGAATGCTTCACGTCCGGGAGGATCTCACCTGCGGCAGCAGCAAAAACTACCCCGGCAGCAAAGTGCTGCACGGCGCTCCGCATCATCGGCGTCGGTGGCCGCCAGGCCGTGAAGACCGCGCCGACGACCGCGGCCAACATGGGAATGGCGATTATAGCGAGACTGTTCATGTTCGTGCTCGTGTGCGCATGGTTTCCGCGCGGCGGTACCTATAACCAGCCTTTTACTGGCCAGCAGCGTTCGCTTTTGCACCCCTTATTTCTCGAGCGAATACAGAACGAGTCAGTCATCAACGTGACGGACATGAATCTGTCCGCCGATGGTCTTTACCTCTATCCTGATCGCATCACCGATCCGATGCGCGGCAATATCAGCGCGTTCCTCCACCGCGAACGTCAAGTTAATCACCCTTGAGGCGCTGGCGCGAACAGAGAGCGTTCCGCCTCTCTTGTCGACATGTTGGACAACAGCCTCCACCCAGGCCGAAGGCGGCGGCTTCCAATAGTCGAATGTGGTCGGACGGCCTACGAGATGGAAGCCTGACGGGACGGACTGCCCCATGAGGGCTGCTGTCAAAACTAGGTGTGTCGCGACAATCATGAGACCCTCACATTCTTTCGCCTTTAGACTTGTCCGTTCCACCGCTGCAGCTGTCGTTGAGTTGCTTGAGCGCCTCGGCGGAATCGAGCGCGCGTGCGGCCTGCGTGCGGTCAGCGTCAATCTTCGCGAGTTCTGCATCGATCCGGGCGGATATGACCCTATTCAACGCACGCTCGGCGTCTGCAGGGGTCTGTGCTGGCGGTATGGATCGTTGCAAAACCTCACGTAAGCTGGTGGTAATGGGTTCACGTGCTACTGAAAGACTCTGCTCCTGATAACGAGCGTGCGCCCTGGCGTGGCCAACAGCCGCGTCCAGCAGGCACTTGCTGTCGCGGAGTTCGCGCGCCACGTGGATTTTCCTGTCGGCGACCTTAATCCGCACATTCACGCGCACCCCAACGACGCAAATCTTTTGCGTCGACGCTGGCGTCGTTTCCGAACTAATAGCCGCCCCAAAGAGAACTTTGGCGCTGTAGACCGCGCGCAATGGCATGTGCGCCTGCCTGTCAGCTGCGATAGCTAGACGCTGGAGTTCATCGAGGCTGGTATCAAAGACAACCTCGACCTGATCGCTAGCGACGTCCACGGCGACCTCAGGCCAAAGTATTGGCGCACAGGACGCATGTGCCTGCGAGCCGGAAGCCGCAAGCACTATCATGCTGGCTGCGAGGCTGAATCTCATGACAGGCTGCCATGCGGCGGGAGGCCGCCCTCTTGGACGTGCTCGCCAAGCCGCTCCGTCTGTTCGACCTGTCCACGGCCGAAGATCAAGTAGAGCGCGGGCAAGACGAGCAGCGTCAGCAGTGTGGCGCTGAAGAGGCCGCCGATCACAACGATGGCCAGCGGCTTCTGCACTTCCGCGCCAGTTCCGGTCGCCAGCGCCATAGGAACAAAGCCGAGCGCGGCGACGAGCGCGGTCATCGCCACCGGGCGCAAGCGCGTGAGGGCTCCGATACGAACCGCCTCGACGAGCGAGGCGCCCTCTTGCCGCAATTGCTTCACGTAGCTCAGCATCACCAGCCCGTTGAGGACGGCGATGCCGGACAAGGCAATGAAGCCTACGGCGGCCGACACCGAGAAGGGCATGCCAGACAGCCACAGCGAGGCCACGCCGCCTGTAAGGGCGAGTGGTACAGCGCTGAAGACGAGAAGAGCATCGCGCACCGAGCCGAGCGCTGCGTAGAGCAGGAACAGGATGGCCAAGAAGCAAGCGGGCGTGACGATCATCAGACGCTGCCGCGCCGCGGCCAGGTTTTCGAACTGACCGCCCCATTTTACCCAGTAGGCGGGCGGCAGGCGAAGACCCGATCGCATCTTCGCCTGTATGTCTTCGACGACCGAGGCGACATCGCGGCCGCGCACGTTCGCAGTCACCACCACACGCCGCTTGCCGTTCTCTCGCGAGATCTGGTTTGGCCCTTCCTTCTCCTCGAAGCGCACCACCTGCTTCAAGAGGATGTTTGGCGTCCGGCCGTTGACCGTTGCTCCAGGCAGCGGAACTGGAAGGTTCTCCAACGCTTCGAGATTGCCCCTGATGTCCTCGGACAGGCGCACCACAATAGAGTAGCGCCGATCACCCTCGAAGACGAAGCCGGCTTCCCGGCCGCCGATGGCGGCGCCAATCACGTCCTGGACGGCGCTGACGGTGAGCCCGAGTCGCGCCGCTTCGACCTTATCGAGGGATATGTCGAGAAATGGAAGGCCGCCGGTCTGTTCCACCTTCACATCGACCGCCCCTGCCGTATCGCGCATAATGCCGGCGATCTGGTTGGCGGCCTTCACCATCGGTTCGAATTCGTCGCCGAACACTTTGACAGCTATGTCGCCGCGCACGCCCGCCAGAAGTTCGTTAAATCGCATCTGGATCGGCTGGCTGAACTCAAGTGCGTTGCCGGGCAGTTGTGATACAGCCCTCTCGATCTGCTCCTGCAGTTCGGCCTTCGTCAGCTTTGGGTCGGGCCATTGATCCTGCGGCTTCAGGATGATGAAGGCGTCCGACGCGTTGACCGGCATAGGGTCCGACGCCACCTCCGCCGTGCCGGTCTTGGAAAAGACCGTCGCCACCTGTGGGAAACGCCCGATCGCCTTCTCGATCTGCAATTGCATGGCCTGCGATTGCGAGACCGATGCGCTGGGAATGCGCAGGGCATTCATCGCAATGTTCTTTTCATCCAGCGTCGGAATGAACTCCTGGCCGAGCCGCGTGAACATCAGCACAGCCCCGGCGAAAAGGACCACGGCTGCGAAGACAGCCGCTGCGGGAAGTCGCATCGCCGCCCCAAGCGCCGGCTCGTAGACTCGGCGCAGGACCATCATGAAGCGGTTCTCCTTCTCCTCTACCGCCCCGGTGATCGCGATGGCGATCAGCGCCGGAACAAGCGTCAGAGAAAGGATGAAGGCCGAGAGGAGCGCGAGAATGACCGTGACCGCCATCGGCTGAAACATTTTCCCTTCGACGCCGGTGAAGGTGAGCAACGGCACATAGACGAGGATGATGATCGCCTGTCCGAAAACAGAAGGTTTGATCATTTCCTGCGCGGCGCCGATTGCGGCGCTCAAGCGCTCGGCCCGATTCAGGTTGCGATGCAGATCATGTCGCCGATCGGCCAGACGTCGCAGCGTGTTCTCGGTAATGATGACTGCGCCGTCGACGATCAGACCGAAGTCGAGGGCCCCAAGGCTCATCAGATTGGCGCTGACATGGCTCTCGACCATGCCAGTGAATGTCATGAGCATGGCGAACGGGATGACCAGCGCGGTGACGACGGCGGCGCGCAGGTTGCCCAGCAGCAGAAACAGGACGGCGATGACGAGGAGAGCGCCCTCCGTCAGGTTCTTGGCCACGGTGTGAACGGTCGCGTCCACCAACTGCGTCCGATCGAGGACGGTCGTTACCAGGATGTCCGGCGGCAAGCTGCTCTCGACCTCCTTCATCCGGGCATTCACAGCGGAGGCGACCGTGCGGCTATTGCCGCCGATCAGCATCAGCGCCGTGCCGATCACGACTTCCTGCCCGTTCGCGCTGGCGCTACCGGTTCGCAGGTCCGCGCCAATCGACACAGCGCCGATATCCTTCACGCGTATCGGCACGCCGCCGCGCGCTGCAACCACGACATTGCGCACGTCCTCGATCGTCTCAAGACGCCCGGCCCCGCGAACGACATAGCCTTCGCCATTGCGCTCGATGTAGCCGGCTCCTCGGTTGGCGTTGTTGGCTTCGAGCGCTGTGGCTACATCGGAGAAGGAAAGCCCGACGCTGATCAGCCGGGCAGGGTCTGGCTGCACTTGGTAAAGCTTTTCGTATCCCCCAATGGAATCGACCCCGGCGACGCCCGGAACGGTCTTGACTTGCGGCCGGATGATCCAGTTCTGCACGGTTCGCAGATAGGCTGCTTTTTCGATGTCGGTGGTGAGCTTCTGACCCTCCGGCGTCAGATAGCTGCCGTCTCTGCGCCAGCCGAACTCCTTCTCCGACGCGCCAGGCCCAGATTTCGGCCTAAATGCGACGCTCCACATGTAGATTTCGCCCAACCCCGTGGAGATTGGGCCCATGCGAGGCTCAGCGCCCATTGGCAGGGTTGAACGCGCCTCGCGTAGGCGCTCGTTCACCTGCTGGCGCGCAAAATAAATGTCAGTCTTGTCGCTGAAGACCGCCGTGACCTGCGAAAAACCGTTGCGTGACAGCGAGCGCGTATATTCGAGACCTGTCGCACCGGCTAGCGCGGTCTCGATCTGGAACGTCACCTGTTTCTCGATGTCTTGCGGCGAAAGCCAGGGCGCGACCGTATTGATCTGCACTTGGTTGTTGGTGACGTCGGGAACCGCGTCGATCGGCAGCCGCGTGAGCGACCACGCGCCGAAGGCGGCGGCCATGAGGCTAAGGAACACGACCGACCAGCGGTGATGGACCGACAAGGCGAGGACGCGAGCGATCATATCGGCCTCAATGGTCGTGCGAGGCTTCGGACTTGCCGAGCTCGGATTTGAGGATGAATGTGTTGCTCGCGGCGATCTTCTCGCCGTGCTCCAGCCCCGCGACAACTTCAATCCTTTCACCATCGGTCTTTCCGAGCGTCACCGGCCGACGGTTGAAGCCTTTCTCGGTTCTCACGAAGACACTAGGCTTCCCTTCGACGGTTTGGATCGCGGCGCGAGGCACGGTCACCGTCGCAGTGCCCGTGCTGGTCTCGATCCGCGCGGAAACGTAAACTCCAGGGCGCCAGCGCATTTCGGGGTTGGGCAGGGCGGCCAAGACCCGCGCGGCGCGTGTTTCCTGGTTGACCATCGGCCCGATGAAGATGATGCGGCCTCTGGCCTGATGGCCACCGGGAGCAGAAAACACGACTGCTTGCCCCTCACGGACACGGTCCAGATCGGCAAGCGGCACTGCAAGATCGACCCAAACGCTCGACAAATCGGCGATCATGTACAGTTCGGACGGGTCGTTGTTCGCGCCGACGGCTGCGCCGACGTCGACCTTGCGATCGATGACACGGCCCGCAATCGGCGAACGCACCGGATATTGCCGCAGATCCGGCGTCCCGCCAGGTTTCATCTGCGCGATCGACTGGGGGCTGAAGCCCAGCGAAACCAACTTCTGCCTTGCTAACCCGAGGCGAAGTTCGGCTGAAACGAAGGTCGCGCGGGACTGCAGGAACACCTGTTCCGTCGCAATCTTCTTGTCCCAAAGGGTTTGCGTACGCTCGAAGAGGGTTTTTTGCAGGTCAAAAGCGATGGAAGCGGACAGAAACTCGCTTTTGGCGTCGGCAACCTCGCGACTGTCGAGAATCGCGACGATCTCATCCTTCTCGACGATGTCGCCGAGCTTTTTGCGCAACTGCGCCACCGAGCCTACCACCTTCGCCGGAACACGCGCCACGCGATCCTGATCGAGCGTCACGACGCCGGGGGCTGCGAGCGTCTGACCGACCGCCGCTTCGGACGAAGCGGCGCCGACTTCGATTTGGGATGCTTCGATCTGGCTCTCGGACATAGCGAGTTCATCGTCGTCCTTGTGATCGTCATGCGAAGAGTCTTGAGCGGACTTCGACACTTCAGCACGCGGGGTTTCGGCCATTGGGAAGGCATTGGCGGGGCCGTGAGCATGGGCCTCGTGGGCCGTTTTCGATGCGGCGATCGCAGCGACCGGAATGCATAGGATTACGAAGGCCAACGCGGCCTCCTGAAAAAAGGATGTTTGCACGGCTGAGAATCCAGAGAGGACGCCCCGACCGCCGCACTGGCGGCATACAAGCGTCACGACAGAATCCGCTGGAAGGCGGGCGAGCTCCCGACGGAACCGGGAGAACGTACGCTTAGGCTTTGGGGGGGCCGTGCGGAGGCGCTGTCTGGTGACTTACAGCGTGCGGGTCAATGGTCGCGTAGACGACGTCGTGCGCTCGGCGAGCGAGCGAAGTCATGGACGCCAAGCATGGCGCGAGCTGGTGATGTTCGCCGTGAAGATGCGCACAGAGCGCATCGGTAGAGGAATGTTGCGTTTCCGGGGCGGCGCTGTTCAGCGCAATCACAGTCGCATGGCCTACCTGATACCCGTCACGTTCGCCAAAACCGTGGCCGGCAACGCTAAAGGCAAGAAGGAATGCGATGAAGACCGCTATCGCCCGGCGGGCGCCTGAACTCAGTCTATTAACTGTCGCCATTCTCAACGGAGTTCATACCCTTGTGGAGGGGCCACGCGAATGAGCCCACGGTCTACCTCAGTATACCACATCGTCCGGCGCAAGTGCACGCGACAATATCGGATCGATCTCAATCTGGAAAACAGAATGATTAGCTTTTACTCATGCGCCAACTCCGTGGCGAGATCATGAAGAAAAGCGTCACCGGGGCGACCGTCTTTCATGACGAGATGGCACGTCATTGCAATCTCTCGGTCGTGCTTATCGGCCAGATGTGAAGGTCGTGCAGGCTTGCAACCCCAGGCCTTTGAATGAGACCCGGACCGAGCGCGCATTAATGTGCGCAGGAAATTGCGGCCATCGACATACTTACGAAGTCGCGTAAGAGCGCCCATGTCTATCCGTCTGATCGGAAGAAAAGTAGCACGCATTACGCTTCATGCCGAAGGAAATGATCTTCTGAAAGGGACAACGCCGGGCCGGCCACCGCGCCGATCGAAGGAGGTATCCAGATCACCACCCCGATGGCGTGACGACCGAAGCAAGTTTCAAGTAGTGAGGAGGGACCAGATGGTTCCGCATTCAATCTCGACTTTCTCGCTCGCGTTGGCGCTGACCAACCGCGTCGCCTATGCCCACGATGCAGGACATGGCAGCCACGGACATACAGCGCCAACGTTCGATGCTGGCGAGCCCGCCAACTCGTCGTCACTCTCACGTCGGATCGAATTCATAGCGACAGAGGCAGATCGTAAAAAGTCATTTACGGCGGCCAGCGTCGGAGTGAAACGCTGGCAGCATATCGAGTTAATCATCAAATGCGGGGGTGCTGGACCATGAGTTCGTGATCGGCAGCGAGATCGAGAATGCCGCACATCATCCAGATGCAGGCCATGCCCGAGATGGCGCACAACGACCTGAACGCCGTTCGAATTCCCGTCGGCGCTTCCGCGAGGCTAGCGTGGAAATTCACCAGGTCGGGTACCTTCGAATTCGCCTGCCTGGTACCCGGACACTACGAAGCGGGTATGAAGGGCGGGGTCACAGTCCGATAGCCAGGCAGACTCGCACCGCTAGCAAGTGCTTCAAATCATCGGTCTGAACAGCAATTTTATTGCTGCTCAGAGCTTTACTGACCGCAAACGAACGGCGTTGCCGATGACACTGACAGACGAGAGAGCCATCGCTGCCGCCGCGATGATCGGCGACAGCAGAATGCCAAAGAACGGGTAGAGCACGCCCGCCGCCACTGGCACCCCGAGCGCGTTGTA
>JGI24770J26754_10000958_pt1 | contig 20945 bp, 20 predicted proteins | sample LakOneMetagenome_FD_26754 | JGI IMG/M metagenome (IMG submission 26754) | reverse complement strand
GAGTGCAAAGTCACGGAGATCATTCAGCTTCGATCTGCGGCGGGCGTAAAGACTGACGGTTGGCTCGTGCTGGGAGAGGTCGTGGGAGTGTATATCGACAAGGCGTTGATCCAGGACGGCGTCTACCAAACCGCGCTGTCAGTTCCAATTCTACGCGCCGGCAGAGGCGGTGACTATGTCGAGGTGACCCAAGATCGAATGTTCGAGATGGCTCGCCCCCCCGGTAGCAGCAAGCCGGAATTTCACGGCAGCTGACAGCGCTGCTGATCGGGCCCCAGCGTCGCCCTGTTTCGACCTTGCTGCCTGCGGAACGCCCATCGGCCTTGCGGGACCGTATGGCGCGAATGGCGATTGCAATTCAAATCTGAATAATGCCCATCCATATCTATGGTGGCCGCATGGATGCGGGCCGTGTCTGCTGCGGATAGTCGGCGCCACGCCGGGCCCGCGACCTCGATGCGCGACCGGCGACGTTCGGGATCAGTTTGGAGAAATCGCGATGAGCGCAGTGCAAGGGCAGATCCGGACCGAGGTGCACGGTCATATTTTCAAGATCATCATCGACAATGCGGCGAAGAAGAATTCCTTCACACCGACATTGATGATGCAGCTTTCAGACGCTTTTACCCAGCTCGACAACACCGAGGATCTCTGGGTGGGCGTTTTGTGCGCAGAAGGCCCGGATTTCACCGCGGGTCTCGACATGCCGAAGTTCTTCGGCCCGACGGCGGAGCGCATCGAGGAGAAGCCGGACAATGTCGACCCGTTCGCGTTGAAGAAGCGTTGCCGCAAGCCGATCGTCACGGCAGTGCAGGGGATCTGCTTCACGATCGGCATCGAGATCATGCTGGCTGGCGACATTGTCGTCTCGGCCGACGATGCCCGGTTCTGTCAGATGGAGTCGAAGCGCGGCATCGCTCCGCTCGGCGGCGCGCACTTCCGCTATCTGACCCGGGCGGGCTGGGGCAACGCGATGTACCACCTGTTCCTGTGTGATGAGTTCGGCGCCGTCGAAGCGCACCGTTGCGGCTTTGTGCAAGAAGTCGTCCCTGCTGGTCAGCAAATCCCGCGCGCGATGGAGATCGCGCAACTGATCGCCAAAAATGCGCCGATCGGAATTCAGATCACCAAGGAAGCCGGCCTCAAGTTCATAGAGGGCGGCGAACAGGCGGCCATCGACTACATCCCGCAGATCAAGGATCGCGTGTTCAACAGCCAAGACATGCTCGAGGGCATCCAGTCCTTCGTCGAGCGTCGCTCTGCGCAGTTCAAGGGCAAGTGATCGAGATTGCGCATGTTGGCGCCAGATAGCAGGTGACAGGAATGGGCAGCATCAAGAATGCATTCGATCTGACCGGAAAGACTGCGTTGATCACAGGTGGGTCGCGCGGCCTCGGACTGCAGATCGCGGAAGCTCTTGGCGAGGCGGGCGCGAAGATCGTTCTCTCGTCGCGCAAGGCCGCTGACCTGGAGCAGGCGCAAAAGCACCTGACGACCTTGGGCATTGAGGCCGATTGGGTCGCCGCCGACAATTCCAGGGATGAGGACATTACCCGGCTGGCAGACGAGGCGATCGCAAAGCTCGGACGGGTCGACATTCTCGTGAACAACGCCGGCGCCACATGGGGAGCGCCTGCAGAGGACCATCCCATAGAGGCATGGGACAAGATCATGAATTTGAACGTGCGCTCGATCTTTCTGTTGTCCCAGCAGATCGGCAAGCGTTCGATGATTCCGAACAGGCACGGACGCATCATCAATCTCGCTTCCATTGCGGGCTTGCGCGGATCGCTGGAGAACGGCGTGCTTGCCTACAACACCAGCAAGGGCGCAGTCGTGAATTTGACACGCGCTCTCGCCGGCGGGTGGGGCCGCTACGGCATCACCGTCAATGCGCTGGCGCCTGGTTTCTTCCCGTCAAAAATGACGCAGGGGACCATCAAGGCCGTTGGCGTAGAGAAGCTGGTCGAGCGCGTTCCGCTGGCTCGTCTTGGAGACGACGACGATCTGAAAGGCGCCGCGCTGCTGTTTGCCAGCGACGCGGGCAAGCACATCACAGGTCAAATCCTGGCTATTGACGGGGGCCAGTCGGCAGTTATCTGACCACCCTGCGATTGCTTGTCCGCCCCGGATTGTGGATGCGGGACGCGTCGTATTGCGTCGCTGGACGGGTCGATTGCAAAAGGGCATGCGTGCTGCGTTTCACCGGAAAAACACCAGCGCACGGCTTTCATGGCGCACCGCTTCAATCGCGCGTCATTCCATATTGAATAGCGCTCTGTCCAAAAATGATCTACGCGAGCTGCCTCCTTATGCGCAAAGCTTGGAGTTCCAGCAAAGCTTCTTCAGGCGACTAGCAGATGGGAGTGCATTATGCCGTCAGCAGCGCAGTCAGTGGAATATCCTGAGATCAAATCCATTGCGGATGTTCCGCGTGTGCGCGCTGCTACGATCGGCGATCAGGTCGCGATAAGTTTTGATGGCGTCGAGACGAGTTATCGCGAACTCGACCGGTATTCCAGCCAGGTTGCGAACGGCCTCATTGCGGAGGGCGTCGCCGGCGGCGACCGTATCGCGGTTCTCGACAGGAACAGCGACAGATTTTTTCAGATCTGGCTTGGTGCGGCAAAGGCGAACGCGGTCACGGTCCCTGTCAATGCGCGGCTGGCGGGCCCTGAAGTCGTTTTCGCGCTCAATGACGCGAACGTCAGAATCCTGTTTATCGGCGAGGTCTTCGTCGATCTCATCGCCAAGATCAAAGGCGATCTCAAGTCCGTCCAGAAGATCATCGTCATTGAAGAAGATTTCGATGACTGGCGCGCAACGCAACCCGACAGGGATCCGATGCTGCCCGCTGCGCCGACCGACGTCGCCTTGCAGATGTACACGAGCGGCACGACAGGATTGCCAAAGGGCGTCGAACTGACGAACGGCAATTTCACGATCGCAATGCGGGCGGTCCTGCCCCATTGGGGCTATTGGACGACCACCGACACGCTGCTCCTGACCATGCCGCTGTTTCACATCGGGGGCTGCGGCGCGGGGCTTGTCGGACTGCTCGCTGGCGTGAAAATCATTCTGGTTCGCGACTTCATTCCGGATCGCGTCCTGTCGTTGATCGAGCAGGAGAGAATAACGCTGAGCTTCCTGGTGCCGGCGATGATCCAGGCGTTTCTTGCCGAAAAGACAATCGAGACGACCGATGTTTCTTCGGTCCGGAGGATTGTCTATGGAGCCTCTCCCATCCCGCTCGGGGCGCTTCAGCAGGCGCTCAAGGTTTTCACGCGTGCCGGATTCGTCCAGGTCTATGGGCTGACCGAAACCACGGGCGTCGTCACGGTGCTCTCGCCTGAAGACCATCAGACTGCGACCGAGCGGACGCTGAAATCCTGCGGGCGCGCGATTGGCGATGTGGACCTTCGCGTCGTCGATGGCATGGGCGAGCCCCTGCCGCCGGGCGGGGTAGGGGAGATCATCTGTCGGACACGTCAGAATATGAAGGGCTACTGGAACCGGGTCGATGCGACGGCGGCGACGATCCGGGACGGCTGGCTTTATACCGGAGACGCCGGGTTCGTCGATGAAAACGGGCTTCTCTACATCCACGACCGCATGAAGGACATGGTCGTGTCCGCCGGCGAAAACGTCTATCCCGCAGAAATCGAAAGCGTCCTCTACAGCCATCCTGACATAGCCGATATTGCGGTCATTGGCGTTCCCGACGATAAATGGGGCGAGGCCGTCAAGGCAGTGATCGTTGCAAAGCCTGGTCGCGAGCCGGATGCAGCCGCGATCATCGCATATGCGCGGGAGAGACTGGCCGGCTACAAGGTTCCGAAGTCGATCGACTTTGTGGACGAATTGCCGCGCAATCCGACAGGCAAAATTCTCAAACGCGAGATACGGGCGCAGTACTGGAAAGGCCGCGAACGTCAGGTGAACTGATGGCGCGGCTGACCCCACGAGTCCCACGTGAGACCGGACAACATTGCTTTTTTTCCATCTACGGCGTTGTCTAGGCCGTGGCAAGAGAGCGCGTTATGCGCGAGCGGCTCGCGGCACCATTGAAACGCACTGACGTCGATGTCCTTGCCGGCGCCGACGTCCGACAGGCAACAGATGTGATGGACGCGAACTGGGACCTGTTCCGCTTGTTTTTCGCCGTCGCGCGGTGTGGAAGCGTGAACCGCGCCGCCCATGAACTGGGAATGAGCCAGCCCACGCTCAGCCGGCGTCTGAAAGAGCTGGAGCGGCATGTCGGCGCTCCGCTTTTCTTTCGTGCGAGTTCTGGTGTTCAACTGACGCCGGAAGGCGAGGATTCGCGACGCTCGGCCGCCGACATGATGGCCGCGTTTGAATCCTTTCAGCGCGATATCAATTCCCGGATCGGCAGACGATCGTCTGTCGTGCGCATATCGGCGACGGAAGGCCTCACGAAGCACTGGTTGTTGCCCCGCGTGCGCAAATTGCACGAGAGCAACAATCGCGTGCACCTCGAGATAACGTCTACGGTCACGCAAGAAAGCCTCGTGAAGAGGGATCTCGATTTCGTCATCCGTATGGGCGATCCGGGCGAAAGCGAACTGATAGGCAAGCGCGTCGCCACCGTCCGCTTCGGCATATTCGCCTCCGAAAAATATCTCTCAACAAGACCCGCGCCGCGCACGATGGCGGACCTGAGAGATCACGACATTATCGGCATCGACACGGAAGCGAGCCCCATAAAGTCGCCCGATCTCAAATTTTTCACCGATTATATCGAAGCGGCCGATCTACGCTGCTTTGTCAGGGTGACGCCTCTCATCAATCATTTCGCTGCCGCTGTCGAAGGCCTCGGCCTGGCGTACCTCGCGATCCCATTCGCCCGTGCGGAGGGGCTCGTTCAGGTCCTTCCCGCAGAGACCGGCTCGGTCGGCGTTTGGGTCCTGAGGCGGAGGGAAAGCGACCTTCGAAAGCTGACGCGGGATGTCAGACGCTTTCTCGAGAGCGAATTCTCACGGTCAAAGGCGTGGCTGGCGGGTGGATAGGCCCAGAGACGAGATTCAGAGAGCGGTGTGCGACGGCCGCGACATAATTGGACGCGGTAGGCGCTATTCAAATGTGAACTGCGTAAATTCGTTTTCGTTGTAGCGGGCGGCCAACCCATTTTTCTACCGTGGCCTGACGGCAACGTGTCGATAGGCGTTCGCCACGTATGCAAACTGAAAGATGAGCCGCCATGAGCGAAGTGACCTTGCAGGAATATGCCACAATGGTGGGCCGTGAGGTTGGTCTGTCCCGCTGGTTCGAAGTCGATCAGAAGCGGATCGATTTGTTTGCCGATGTGACCGAGGATCGGCAATATATTCACATCGATCCAGAAGCTGCCGCCAAGACGATATTTGGCGGAACAGTCGCCCATGGGTTCCTCACCCTGTCATTGATGCCCGCTATGGCCTACGACGCGCTTCCAAAGCTCACCGACCAAATGATGGCGGTCAATTACGGGTTTGAAAAAGTCCGGCTGATGTCGCCCGTAAAGGCTGGCAAGCGGGTCAGAGCTCGTTTCGTGCTCAAGAAGTTCGATGAGCGCTCGCCAACGGAATTTCTGGTTTGCTATGATGCGACGGTGGAGATTGAGGGAGAAACCAAGCCTGCGCTTAAAGCGGATTGGCTAGGCATCTCCTTTGCTGACGCTTCGACACGGTAGTCTGTCCGCCGAAGGGCATGACCTCGCCGCTCAAATCCATCATGACCGGCCGCGCCAGCGTCAGTGGCAGGCAAATTTAGGCTGCCGCTTTTCAATGAAGGCACGGACCGCTTCTTTGTGATCGTCCGTCATTGACGAGCGCACCAACCGCTGCGCTTCGATATCGAGGGCAGATAGGAAATCGAGGGACAGTGCGTCGTCCAGATTGGACTTCATCAAGGCGATAGCCGCGCGCGGCCCGGCGGCAAGGCGCCGCGCCATCTGAAACGCCTCCTCGGACAGGGCCTCGTCGGGAACGATCTTGTTGACCAGTCCCAGTCGTTCGCAACCTTCAGCATCGAGCCGGTCCGACAGGAACATCAATTCCCTCGCGCGGCTCGATCCGACCGCGCGGGTCAACAGCCAGGCAATCCCATAGTCACCCGCCAGGCCGATCTTCGCGTATCCCGTGCTGACGAACGCTGAGCGGGCCGCAATGCGCATGTCGCAGGCGAGCGCAATCGCTAGACCCGCACCGGCTGCAGGTCCGGGCAATGCTGCGATAGTCGGCTTTCTCAGGCCAACGAGCGCGCCGGTGAGCGTTCGTTGCCGCGTGGCGAGTTGCGCAACGCGTTCCTCTTCGGACATGGACGGTCCCTGGCCACCCATTCCCTTCACGTCGCCGCCCGCGCAGAAGGCAGCGCCGGCGCCGGTAATCAGGAGCACTCCGACGCCGTCGTTCTCGGCGCACATTGCAATAATCCGCCTGAGCGCTGGTGTCAGGTGGTCGGACAAGGAATTCCGCGCGTGCGGCCGGTTCAGGGTTACTGTGGCGACACCGTCGCGGATTGTGCACAGGAGTTCGTCTGTTCCCGTATCGACGGAATGGAGCATCGAAGGTCGCCTCCCATAAATACACCGACAGCGCCGCTTTGCCTGCGGCGATCCGACCATTCTGAATCAGAATTTCAATCGCGCAAGCGACACGCTCTGGAGACGGTGTCAGATTGGGAGCCAACGATGGCCGGCAGCCATCGCCTTCTTGACGGTTCGATTTTGGAACGATAGCTTTTTTTTTTCGCGCGACAGGTTTGCTTCTGTCGAAGATGTGGAGGCGGAATTGAACCCGGACGTTGAGTTTCTTTTCGATTTCGGCAGCCCCAACGCTTATCTGGCGCACCGCGCTATTCCCGCGATCGAAAGCCGGACCGGCGTTAAATTCGACTACGTCCCGATCCTGCTCGGTGGAATTTTCAAATTGACCGGCAACAAGTCGCCGGCCGAAAGCCTAGCCGGGATAAAGAACAAGCCGGATTTCATGCGCCTCGAGATGCGACGCTTCATAGCACGGCACAAGATCGTCGAGTTCAACCAGAACCCCTTCTTTCCGGTGATCACGACAATGCTGATGAGAGGCGCCATCGCCGCACAGATCGACGGGACATTCGATGCTTATTTCAACGCGGCCTACCGTCACATGTGGGAGGAGCCGAAAAAGATGGACGAACCTGCGATCCTCCACGCTGCTCTGAAATCCTCTGGGATAGACGCCGACCGGATCATGGCGCGGATTCAGGATCAGGACGTCAAGAACAAGCTCATTGAAAATACGGAACGGGCCGTTGCGCGTGGCGCATTCGGGTCGCCCACCTTCTTTGTCGATCGGGAAATGTTCTACGGCAAAGACCAACTCCGGGACGTCGAAGACGAGATCGTGGCCCGCAAGAAGGCGACGTCCTGACTGGTTCCGACGAACTGGCAGACAAGAAAATAACTGCCAGCCCGGGTTTCCGGCGCATGGCCGAGGCAGGGTCGGGGAGTGTCCGAGATGTCGGTGAAAATGGCGACCAATGCGATTGCTGACCTGGACGCGATGACTGCGTCCGACCTGCTCGACGGTCTTCCGCCCAGACTTCACAACGTCTACGAGCCCTTCGTTGCCTCGCAGCCCGATCGCCAGGCCTTCCTCGAAGGCGATCGGACCTGGACTTATGCGGACTTTGCCAAAGCCGTCGACGACGTCGCTCAGGCCATGAAGGACCTCGGCGTTCGTGGCGGCGATCGCGTGATGATCGTAAGCGAGAATTCGGTCGTCGCCGGTGCGATACTTTTCGCCGCCAGCAAGCTGGATGCCTGGGCGATTGTCGCCAATCCGCGACTGTCGCCGCGAGAACTCGATCAGATATACGAACATAGCGGCGCGCGCTGTCGCTTTTTCGCGTCGGGAATTTCGACGGAGGCTGCTGAACACGGCGTGCGCTGCGGAGCCAAGCTCGGCGTGCTGGGGCCATTTGCGGACATTGCGACAGGCGCCCTCAATGAAAGCGCGACGCCCGAGCCAGTCCAAAGCGACAGCGCGAAGCAGGTGGCCGTCCTGATCTATACGTCAGGAACCACCGGCGCACCGAAAGGCGTGATGCTGAGCCACCGCAACCTGATGTTTGCGGCAAAGGTCAGCGGGCTGCTGCGCAATTGCGGGCCGGAGGATTGCACCTATGGCGTGCTCCCGATGTCGCACATCGTCGGTCTCAGCATCTCCCTTCTGGGTTCGCTCATGTTCGGCTCCTCGATGATGATGGTGCCGAAGTCGGATCCCGCTCATCTGGCGGCTTGTCTGGCGGCCGGCAAGATCACGATTCTTTCTGGAGTGCCGGCGACCTATCAACGGCTGCTCGCCTACAAGACGGTCTCCAACGCGCCCCGGATCGAGAAGGGCCGCCTGCGCGTCGCCGGCGTCGCGGGGGCGCCGCTCGATCTTGCGCTGAAGCGCCGTGTCGAACAGGAGTTCGGGCTGCCGCTGCTGAATGGCTACGGCATCACTGAATGCGCCCCTTCCATCTCCGGCGCGCGGGAAGCCCAGCCGTGTGCCGACGAATCCGTTGGCCGTGTTGTACCTGGCGTGGAGACACGGGTCGTGGCAGCCGACGGTAAGCCTGTCACCACGGGCGAAATCGGCGAATTGCAGGTCCGCGGGCCGAACGTCATGCTCGGCTATTATCGCGCGAAAGACCTGACGGAAAAAGCGGTCACTCCGGATGGCTGGTTTTCGACCGGCGACCTAGTCCGGTTCGACGGCGTGAACCTTTATATCGTCGGCCGCGTAAAGGAGATGATCATCCGGTCAGGCTTCAACGTGTACCCCGCTGAAATCGAAGCCGTGATCAATGAGCACGCTTCCGTGCTTCAGTCTGCGGTCGTCGGTCGCCAGATAGAGGGCAACGAAGAGGTGGTGGCCTTCGTTCAACTCGTGCCTGGCGCCAATCTTGCCGCCTCGGAACTCAAGGAGTTCATCGAGCCGCAACTCACAGCCTACAAGCGCCCCAGCGAGATTATCATTCTCGACGCGTTCCCGGCTGGCTCGACTGGAAAAATACTGAAGCATCTTCTCAAGGCTCAAGCGAACGCCTGAGGTCGCCTTCTTGAAAAGGCCGACAGCAGCGCCGGTGAAGAACAGAATGCGTAACGAACAGCAGCAGTGGGAAGTGATATCCAGCAGTTGCATTTGCTCTGCTCTGCGCAAGGCAAGCAGGCGGATTTCCCATCTGTATGACGCCATGCTGGCCGATACCGGTCTTCGCGCGAGCCAGTGGAACTTGCTTGTGCAGCTTGCGTGCTCTGGTCCCACAAACATTCGCGATCTCGCCGCGTTGCTCGTTGTTGACGCGAGCACGCTTTCGCGAAATCTGGCGCCGTTGCGACGAGACGGTTTGGTTCGCGTTGACGTGACGGCACAAGATGCGCGCGCCAGGATCGCATGCCTGACAACCGAGGGGCGGGCTAGGATTGAGCAGGCGCGAAAAGGGTGGCTCAGCGCTCAATCAGAAATGCAGAAAGGCCTTGGAGCAGGCCACCTGAAGCAGCTTCGAGAATCGCTGGAAATCGTCTGGTCCATGCCGGATACGTAAGGAAACGACCGAGGTCGGAAGACGCTCCCTGGGGAGTGATCAAGACGCGCGTGCGGCAGCCTTTTTGCCAGAGCGGCGCTCGGCGACATTGACGACAGACGCGCCTGGGCCGGCATGCGTGTGTACTTCCTTCGCGATCAGCGGCGCCTTGCACTCCGAGCATATGAGAACAGGGTCGAATGTGTGACCGCACTGCTTGTGCTCGTGCAGCAGCGGGCGCCCCCGCTCGTCGACCATGTGAATGTCGCCCCAATGCACGATCGTCATCAGGACCGGGTGCAGATCCAGGCCCTTCTGAGTCAGTATGTACTCGTAGCGCTTCGGGCTTTCCATATAAGGCGCCCGGCGCAGCACGCCGAAGCGGACAAGCTTCTTGAGACGTTCAGCCAGCAGATGACGGGTAATTCCGAGGTTGCCCTGAAATTCCTCGAAACGTCGGACCCGCAGGAAGCATTCCCTCAGGATTAACAATGTCCAGCGATCGCCGATGACGGCGACTGTTCGAGCGAGTGAGCAATTTTGCTCCTCAAGCGAACTCCACTTCATCCTCACCTCCACCGAGCCGGCGTCCGGCTCTCATGCTGCGGCGCATCAATCGTCGGTTCTGTTTTTAGCTCCAACCAGAGGGCATTGCAAAAGCCCTTCAGGAGCGAACCGCGCCATCAAAAATTGACAGTTCATTTTTGGAACTATACGTTTTCTGAGAGGAATTTACCAGCGGATTGCTCACTGGCGCGCTATCCGCCACACGCGAGGGAGAGACAAGTGGAGAAGCGAAATGCTTCCGTCACCATCATCGGCGCGGGCGATTTCATCGGATCTGAGATCGCGAAGAAATTTGCAGCAAACGGCTTTACTGTTTTCGTCGGACGCCGCAACGGCGAGAAGCTCGCACCACTTCTGGAGCAAATCAAAGCAGCGGGCGGCGTCGCGTTTGGAAAATCTCTCGACGCTCGAAAAGAAGACGAGATCGCCGCTTTCCTCAGCGAAGCCGATGCTCACGCGCCGCTTGAAGTCTGCATTTTCAATATCGGCGCCAACGTCAAATTTCCGATCATCGACACAACCGAGCGGGTTTTCCGCAAGGTCTGGGAAATGGCGTGCTATTCCGGCTTTCTGGCCGGCCGTGAAGCGGCGCGCCTGATGCTGCCGCGCGGCGCAGGTCATATCTACTTCACCGGCGCAACTGCGTCGTTGCGGGGCGGGGCAGGCTTCGCCGCGTTTGCGAGCGCCAAGTTTGGATTGCGCGCGGTCGCGCAGGCGATGGCGCGCGAATTGTGGCCCAAGAACATTCACGTCGCTCATCTCATCATCGATTCCGGCGTGGATACGCAATGGGTGCGCGACCGCATCAAGGAAAGCGAAGGCGAGGACGGACTGCAGAATATCGATCCCGATCGCCTGATGCCGCCATCCGCGGTCGCGGACAGCTACTGGAGCCTCTACAATCAGCCCCGCGCCGCCTGGGTCTTCGAACAGGAAATTCGACCATATGGCGAGAAGTGGTGAGGGTCGATTTGACTGACCGGAGATCGGTCTACCGAGAGGAGTCCAGCCGATGTTTCATACTGAAACGCAGGGCTCCAGCGACATCGTAAGCGAGGGCCGCAGAACGCCCGCAAGACAATCCTGGCGCTGATAGCGCGCAGCACGAGCAAGGGAGTGGAACATGTCCGAGGCAATTGTCCGCAAGTCAGCCTGCATCCTTTGCTACGTCAATTGCGGGATCGAAGTCGAAATCAAAGACGGCTTGATGAAGCGCGTCAAAGGCGACAAGGACAATCCGAAGTCTCTCGGCTACCTCTGCCAGAAAGCGGGGCGCTTGCCGTTCTACGCCAATGACCGGGCGCTTCGCCTGACCAGTCCGCTGCGCCGCAATGCCAAAGGCGAGTTCGAGGAGATCACCTGGGACGTCGCGATTTCGGAGATCGCAGCGAAGTTGAACGGCATACGCCAGGTCGGCGGCGCCCAGGCGTTTGGCTATTACGGCGGTGGCGGACAGGGCAGCGTGATGGGCGGCGTCTTCGGGCAGGCGTTGCGCGGCGTGATGGGTAGCGGGCCCTATTTCAGTGCGGTGTCGCAGGAGAAGACCGGCGATTTCTGGGTCAACGGCCATATGTTCGGCGCTCACAACATCCATACCGCGGAAGACGTACACGGCGCCGAATTGACTATCGTTCTGGGTTGCAATCCGTGGATGGCCAATGGTTTTGTTCGCGCGCGCGACGCCGTAGCCGCCATCGGCAAGGACCCCGATCGCCGGATGATCGTGATCGATCCGCGACGGACTGAAGTCGCCGACTTGGCGGATCTGCATCTCGCCCTGCGTCCGGGCACGGATGCATTTCTGCTCGGCGCCTTGCTGGCGATGATCCTGGCGCGCGGCGGGCAGGACGATGCGTTTCTCGCAGCGCGCACCACGGGCTGGGACGAGGTGCGCGCGGCGCTTGAACAGGTTCCGGTCGACGCCTGGCTGGCCGCGGCCGACATCAGCCGCGAACAGGCGGAAGCAGCAGTCAAGCTGATCATGGACGCCAAGTCCATGACCGTTCGGGCCGACGTCGGCGTTCAGCAATCACGCAATTCGACCCTGAACGCATATTTCGAGAAGCTGCTGTTCCTGATGACCGGCAATTTCCTGCGGCCGGGCTGCAATGGTCTCCACACCTGGCTCGCGCCCATGTGGGGTCATTCGCGTCCCGGTTCGGTCGATCTTGCCACCGGACAGGCCCGCATCGGCGGCCTGTCTCCGCCGAACGATCTGCCCATGGCGATCCTGACCGATCATCCCGAACGCGTCCGCGCGATGTTTGTCGATTCAGGCAATCCCGCAAATACGGTCACCGACACCACCAATGTCGAGAAGGCGCTTTCGAGCCTCGACCTGCTTGTCGTGGTTGAAGTCGCAATGACCGAAACGGCGCGCCTGGCGCACTACGTTCTGCCAGCCTGCAACCAGTTTGAACGCTGGGAGAACACGCTCTTCACATTCGAGTACCCGCACAACGTATTTCAACTGCGGCCCCCGCTGTTTGATCCCCTTCCCGGAACGCTACCGGAACCTGAAATCTATGTGCGTATCCTTCGTGCGATGGGGGTCATGCCGGCGCAAGGCAGGCTGGATGAGCTGCGCGAACTCGCCGCCACTGACCGGGTGGCATTTTCCTCGGCCTTCGGCGATTTCATGAAGGAAGCGCCGCATCATCGTTTCATCGCGCCGGCGGTCTTGTACGAAACGCTGGGCAAGACCTTGGCGCCCGGAGCGGCGGCGACGGCGGTATGGTGGCCGGCCGCGCATAATTGCGCCAAGGTAAACCGCGAAGCGGTGAAGGGAGCCGGCTTTGAGGGCGAAGGCGCGGCGCTTGGCGAGGCGCTTTTCGAGGCCTTGGTGACGCGGCCTTCCGGAGTGGTCTTCAGCGAAGAGAAGCATGAAGACTTGTGGAGGCTCGTCAGTCATTCCGACGGCAAGGTTCATCTCGCCATACAAGAAATGTTCGACTGGATGGGGCGGCTCAATGTGGCGGATGTCGAGCCCGATCCGGCATATCCGATCATGCTGATCGGCGGGCAGCGCCGCAATTACAATGCAAATCAGGCTATCCGCGACCCGCGTTGGCGCAAGACCGATCCGGCCGGCGCACTGCACATGCATCCGGATGATCTGGCGGCGGCGAGCGGCGTCGAAGGCGGCTGGATGGCCGTTGTGACGCCCGCCGGGCGCCAGGTAGTGCGGGTGCAGGCCGATCCGCGCCTGCGTCTGGGCCAGGCGTCTTTGCCCCATGGTTACGGACAGATCTACGACACGCCACAGGGCAAGGTCACGATCGGGCCGCGGCTCAACGTCCTCACCATGACCGAAGACTGCGATCCCATCGCCCGCACACCGCACCACAAGAATGTTGCAATCCGGGTCGAACTGCCGTCGCTCGAGGAAATCCGGTTTCATGAACAGCAGGAAGTCTGGGCGAAGCAGATCACGGGCTGAATGGGATGCGCCGCCGCAATCAGAAGTCTCAAGGTCCGGTCAGTCGATCCATTCGGTCAGCGAATTGTCGCGCACACGATTTCATAGGGTGATGAATGGGGGACGATACCGAGCAGCTGCGAAAGGCGTCGTGGCATGACGCGAGTCTCGAACTGGACCAGCGGCGGCAACTCGCCGTCGGGCAAGGCGGCCCCGCAGCCGTAGCAAAGCAGCATGAACGTGGGCGCCTGACAATTCGCGAGCGGATTTCGCGCGTGCTGGATGAAGGTACATTCCGGGAGGTCGGGCCGATCGCGGGTTCTGCCGAGACGTCGGCAGAAGGCGGCCTGTCTTTTCAGCCGGCCAACTTCGTGCTCGGCACGGGAAAGATCTCCGGCCGGCACTGCGTCGTTGGCGGAGAAGATTTTACGATTGCTGGCGGGTCGCCAAATCCCGCCGGCCAGCGCAAGAGCGTTTATACAGAAGACCTCGCCCTGCAGTTGCGGCTGCCGCTTGTGCGTCTGCAGGAAGGGGCTGGAGCGAGCGTAACGGGCAGTGGCGGCAAGGGCGTATCGACGCTGCCCGATCCCGTTTTCTCCAGCAACAGATTTGAATCGATCGCGCGATGTCTCCAGGCCGTGCCCGTGGCGAGCGCAGCACTCGGCGCGGTTGCTGGGCTGCCGGCGGGCCGGTTCGTCGCGTCGCATTTCACGGTCATGACCCGCCATGGCGCTCAGGTGATGACCGGCGGCCCGGCGCTCGTGGAGCGGGCGCTCGGCGTGAAAATCACCAAGGAAGAGCTCGGCGGCGCCGACGTCCACGCCAAGAGCGGATTGGTCGACCAGGTCGTCGAGGACGAAGAAGCCGCGTTCGATTCGATCAGGACGTTCCTCTCCTATCTACCTCAGAACGTCTGGGAAGCGCCGCCAGTGCGTCAGCGCTCCGAACCATTGGAGGGGGATGCCGAGCGTTTCAAGGCGCTCCTGCCAACCGACCGGCGTTATGCGTACGACATGCGCAAGATCATCAATGCGATCGTCGACCGGGAGTCGTTCTTCGAGATCGGGCGCCAATTTGGGCGTGGGCAGATCGTCGGCCTTGCCCGACTAGCCGGCCAACCCGTCGGCATATTCGCGAATGACACCAGGCATCTCGCGGGATCGCTCACCGCCGACGGCGCGCAGAAAGTGCGCCGGTTCGTCGATCTGTGCGGTATATTTCACCTGCCGGTGATCACGCTTGTGGATGAGCCGGGCTTCATGATTGGCCCGGACGCCGAAAAGCAGGCGACGATCCGCCATGGTGCGGCGGCATTGACCTCCGTGGCGCTGTCTCCCGTGCCCTGGGCCGCCGTCCTGGTGCGCAGGAGCATGGGGCTAGCCAATTATGCCCACATACCGACCGGCGCGCTTGTGATTGCCTGGCCATCCGCGGAGAGCGGCGCGTTGCCGGTCGAGGGCGGGGTCGCCATCGCGTTTCGTCGCGAGATAGCGGCTGCTGCCGACCCCGCAGCAAAGCGTGCGGAGCTTGAAGCACAATTTGCCGCGCGGCAGTCGCCATTCCGACGCGCGGAGGCGTTCGGCGTGCACGATCTCATTCATCCACATGAGACGCGCACACAGCTCAGCGAGTGGCTGGACCTCGTGCAGCCAAAAGTCCGCTCGCAGCTCGGACCAGCCCCGTTTGCCTATCGCCCGTAGTCGCAGAGATCGCAACGTTCGATCGAGCAGCTTGACATATCGTCGAAATTTGTTACTTCAATAATAGAAGTTACAGGATAAGGCCATGAAGGCGAAATCGTTCGCGGGAATGCGCTGCTCCGTCGCAGGGGCGATGGAACTCATCGGGGACCGATGGTCACTGCTGCTCATCCGAGATTTGCTGTTCGGGTTGCGGCGCTATGACGAATTGCGCGCCAGCACGGGCATTCCGGACGCCACGCTCGCGGCCCGTTTGAAGCATCTTCTGGCGCACGGAATCATCGAGCGGGCCCGCTACCAGGAGCGTCCGCCACGCGATGAATACCGGCTGACGCCCAAAGGGCGCGATCTCTGGAAAGTGAACGTCGCATTGCGGGAGTGGGGCGACCGTTGGGACGCAACTGGCTACGGCGCTCCCACGATTGAAACGATCGATTCCGTCACCGGACGGAAACTTTCGCTGGCGCTCGTCGATCGGGAAACAGGCGTTGCGCCCCCCAGAGACCAAATTCGATTTCGACCTGGTCCCGGCGCGGACGAGACGACCCGTCGTCTCCTCGGAAATCTCGAAAATGGAGGTGGAAAATGAGTCGAAGCGTCGAATTTTTCTACGATTTTAGAAGCCCGTACAGCTATCTCGCCTTCACGCAGCTGCGCGAGATGGATATCGAGCTCAAGCTGCGGCCGATGCAGATTCTCAAGGTCATGGACGCGGTCGGCAATGTGCCCACCACCATCACCTGCGCCCCGAAGGGTCGCTACGCGCGCATCGATCTCGCTCGCTGGGCGAAACGCTACGGCATCCCTTTCAACCCTTCGAACATGCGCGAGAACAACGGCGACGCCTGTTCTCGCACTGTGCTGGCGGCGCAATCGGCCGCCGAGGCCGACGCCGTCACACTGGCGCTCTATCGCGCCGGCTGGAGCGAGGCGAAGCCGCTTGCGACCCAAGCGGATATTCTGGCGGCCATCGCTGCGGCGGGAATCGATACAACGCCCATCGCAGCGCGAATGGACGCGCCTGACGTCGTCGCGCTGCTCGAAGCCAATACGAAAGAGGCCGCGGACCGCGGGGTCTTCGGATCGCCGACCATCTTCGTCGGCGACACAATGTTTTTCGGCAACGACCGTCTGGATTTCGTGCGCGAGCATCTCGCGCAACTGGAGAAGGCAGCATGACAACGTCACAGAAAAAGCCGCTCGCCCTCGTCACCGGAGTTGGCCCCGGCACGGGCGCTTCCGTCGCACGTCGCTTCGCTGAAGGCGGCTATCGCGTTGCGATGCTGGCGCGCGACAAAGCCCGGCTTGCAGAGCTGGAAAAGGAAATCCCGGATTCAATCGCCGTGCCGTGCGATGTCGCCAATGCCGCGGCGCTGGAGCACGCCTTGAGCACGGTCGGCCAGCCTGATGTCGTCGTTCACAATGCCGTCGGCGGAGCCTTCGGCTCATTCCTGAACGTCGACGCCGACACGCTGCAGCGCAACTTCAACATTAATACGATGGCGCTCTTCAATCTGGCTCGGCTGACAGCGCCGGGGATGGTTGCGGCTGGCAAGGGCGCGATCATTGTAACTGGCAACACCTCAGCGCAGCGCGGCAAGGCGAATTTCGCGGGCTTTGCGCCGACCAAGGCGGCACAGCGCATTCTCGCGGAATCGCTTGCGCGTGACCTCGGTCCGAAAGGCGTCCACGTCGCCTATCTCGTGATCGACGCCGTCATCGACGTGCCGTGGCAGCGCGAACGCATTCCCGAGGCCAAGGACGATTTCTTCATTTCGCCGAAATCGATTGCCGCCGAGGTCTATCATCTCGCGCATCAGCCGCGCGACGCGTGGTCGTTCCTGGCCGAAATTCGGCCCTTTCACGAGCCGTGGTGAATAGATTGAACGTCCTCGGACACGAGACGTTCGTCGGCCAGCAGAGGACGCTGCGCTGTTGCTGGTCGACCTCTGACGCCAGGTCGCGGCAGGCCGCCTGCGGCTTTGATCGATCGTTTCCGCGTGACGCCGCCTGACCAGGGCAGCCCAGTTGCCCTGCCCGGAAGTTCCGGCCCGACCATTCAGAAATGGATTCAGACATGACCCGATCCGACGAAGAAGCGAGGGCGCGCGCTGTGCGAGATGTGGCGATCATTGTCGGCGGCGGTCCCGGCATCAGCGCCAGTTGCGCCAAACTTTTTGCCGCAATCGGACTGAAGGTCGCCGTTGCGGCCCGAGATCGCGACAAGCCGGTTCTGGTCGATCTCGAAGAAAAGCATGGCGTGCGTCGCTACGCCTGCGACGCGAGCGAGCCGGCTTCAGTCGAAGCGCTATTCCAGCAGGTCGCCCTGGACATCGGTCCGCCGACCCTCGTCGTGCACAACATCGACGGGCGTGTCCCCGGCATCTTCGGAAAGAAGGTCACCGAAGCTGATCCGGACATGGTGTTTGCCACTATCCGAAATGCGGCTTTCAGCGCATTCCTGGTAGGCCAGCAAGCTGCTCGCTTCATGCTCCAGAACGCGCCCGATGAAAATGGCGCACGCGGCACGATCATCTTCACCAATGCCAGCGCAGCGCTCAAAGGATTTCCTGCGAGTGGCGCGTTTGCGATGGCGTGTCACGCCAAGACCGGGATTGCCCAGAGCATGGCGCGCGAATTGATGCCGCAGGGCATCCACGTGGCGAATGTGCCGATCGACGCTGCGATCGGCTTTACGCAGACGGATGGTTCGCGCGCTCATCGACGGGCGGGAACGACAGTCAACGACAACATGGCGGACCCGGACCGGATCGCGGAAGTCTATCTGCAACTGCATCGGCAGCACCGCTCGACCTGGGCCTTCGAGGTAGCCCTTCGTCCCTGGACGGAGAAATGGTGACGCGTCCGCTGTGATCAGAGACGCCGATCATGCCGCCAGACGTCTTGGCGTTTAACAGCATTCGCGATTGACGATTTATCGATCGGACATTCCCTCGACTTGAATCGCAATCGGCCATGCCGAAGCACAGCATCAAAGGATTTTGATATGGCCGATCATAGCGACGCCGACGACTGGAAAACCGCAGCGACCCAGTTCGTCGACGCGGCCGGCACGCAATTCGCCTACCGGCGTCTTGGACCGAAAACCGGCGTCCCATTGGTGCTCCTGAATCATTGGGGCGCCAATCTTGATAATTTCGATCCCCGCATCGTTGAAGGCTTTGCGTTGGACCGGCCAGTCTATGCCTTCGACTATCGTGGGATCGGCGCCTCCGGCGGCAAGGCGCCTCTGACGATTGGCGAGATGTCTACCGACATGATCGCCGCCATCCGCGCGCTTGGGCTCACGCAAATTGATCTGATTGGATTCTCGCTCGGCGGCTTTGTCAGCCAGCAGATCATGTTCGATTCGTCACGCTTGGTACGACGCGCGATACTCGCTGGAACCGGACCAGCAGGCGGCAAAGGGATTGCGAAAGTCGGGCCAGTATCGTGGCCGCTGATCTTCAAGGGGCTTCTTACTTTTCGCGATCCGAAGATTTTTCTGTTTTTCACATCCACATCGAATGGCCGCCGCGCCGCAAACGCATTCATTGATCGCCTGAAGGAAAGAAAGCTCGATCGCGACATTTCAGTTGGCTTCGGGCAATTGCTTCGCCAGCTGAAGGCAATCGAGGCATGGGGACTTCAACGCCCGCAGCCTCTCGAGGAAATCGACATGCCAGTCCTTATCGCGAATGGCGAAAACGACATCATGGTGCCAACTGACAATTCAGCCGAAATGGCCCGTCGCATTCCCGGAGCGCGGATCGTTTTGTATCCCGATGCTGGCCACGGGGGCATCTTTCAATATCACGACGCGTTTTTGAAAGAGGCGAAAGCGTTCTTCGCCGAATGATTGCGGATAGCACTTTTCGAATGTGCTGCGGAAAATGCTGTCGAACGCCTTCAACACAAACGAACTGAAACCGCGTCTGAGGGAAGAAGATGTCTGAAATGCATGTGACCGCACAGACGCGCTCCTGACGCTATCAATCGACAATAAGGAATTTGTAAAATAAGAGCACTTGTCTTCAAACGTTATGGCAAGTCAGCGAAGCCGGAGTATCTCGATCTTGAGGTGCCTGTGCCCGGTCTAGACGAAATCCTCGTTCGGGTGCATGCAGTGGGCTTGAACCCCATCGATAACATGATTCCAAAAGGGACCTTCAAGCCGGTGCTCAAATTCAAGCTCCCCGCGACAATAGGGAGCGATGTATCCGGCGATGTTGTCGCGGTCGGCAAGTCTGTTACGCGCTTCAAGATTGGCGATGCAGTTTACGCCAGCGTCTTTGATCTGAGCCGTGGCACTCTTGCGGACTATGCCGTCGTCCCGCAGTCCGTTGCGGCATTGAAGCCTGCGAACATCGACTTCGTTCAGGCGGCTTCGATACCGATGGTGGGTTTGACGTCCTGGCAAGCACTGAAGGAACGCGGACGTCTCGCGAGCGGGCAGAAGATTTTCATACCGGCAGGTTCTGGCGGCATCGGTACATTTGCAATTCAGTTGGCGAAAGCCATGGGCGCTATCGTCGGCACGACTACGAGTACCGGCAATGTAGCATTGGTGAAGGGTCTAGGAGCAGACGAGGTCGTCGACTACAAGCAGCAGCAGTTCGAGAGCGTGCTGCGCGGCTATGACATGGTGCTGGGCACCATGCGGGGCGACAGCATTGAGAAATCGATTCAGGTTCTCAAGCCAAAGGGCCTCATCGTCTCGCTTATTGGGCCGCTTGACGCCGCTTTCGCGCAAGCGCGCGGCATGAATGGCCTATTTCGGTTTGTCTTCGGCCTGATGAGCCGCAAAATTATGCGGATGGGCAAGAAGCGGGACGTCCACTACTCGTTTCTCTTTGTGCGCCCCGACGGCGGTCAACTTGCCGAAATCGGCAAACTGATCGAGGCGGGCAAAATTCGACCCGTCATCGACCGGGTGTTCGAATTCGACCAGGCACGCGAAGCACTCGACTACCTGGAGGCTGGGCGCGCGAAGGGCAAAGTGGTCGTGAAACTATTGTGATGCGGGATTACGCGCTTCGCACCGTCTGAACAAGCCGGCAATATTTTTGCCTTGAGATGACCGCGGAGCTGCGAGCCTCTTGAACAGCAACGACAAGCGAACCGCTTTGGTTGTGCGCGCGCGGCTTGTGGCCTTCGAATTTGGCTCGAACTGACCGCGCCCGCCGCCCGAGAAGCGTCTTCAGCCGTTGAAAATGGTGCGATCGTAAGGCGCCTTCACTTTTTTCGGCTGCAGAAAATCCGTCAGACCTTGAAACCACATGACCCCCAAGAAATCGCCGCTGATGACCAAATCTTTGCTGCCCAGACCTCTCAGAAAAGCGGCCTGGCTATCCTTCGCCGACAGGATTTTGAATCCCTTGGCGGCGTCGACGAAGCTCAGAGTAAATTGCGGAGCAGCGGTCAACCCGGCGAAGGATTTTATCGCTCCGTTCTTGATGACGAAGTAGCGGCCAACGCCGCTCTTTGTCTGGATCTGGAAAGTCAGTTCCTTCCCTCGGATATATGCGGCGCAATCCGGGTTCTTTCGAACCTGCCATTTCAGGAGCTGCGTGAAAGCCACCAGCAGGAATTTGAACTTGAGCATTGTAGGAGCCTTTGCGACGCTGACATGAGGACGCCTCGCCGACGATCGACATGGCGCGAATTTGCAATCCCGATCCGTTATTCGCTCAGGAATTGAATTGCGT
>JGI24770J26754_10000939_pt1 | contig 21132 bp, 18 predicted proteins | sample LakOneMetagenome_FD_26754 | JGI IMG/M metagenome (IMG submission 26754) | reverse complement strand
TGGAAAGTCGCGTACGCCGATTTCGTCACGGCTATGATGGCCTTGTTTCTCGTCCTGTGGCTGGTTTCTCAGGCAGATCAGAAATTGAAACAGGCGATCGCTGCATATTTCCGCTCGCCCGGGGTTTTCGACACGATGGCAGGCGGAATCCTTTCGCAGGCAAAGAGAGTTAGTAAAGAACCGACGAGCCAAACATCGAAAGACGACGAACAAGCACTTTTTAGCGTTTCGCAGTCCTTACAAAAGCAATTTTCGACCAGGCCGGAATTCTCGAAATATAAAGATCAGGTTCAAATCGCGGTTACCGACGAAGGCCTGCGAATTCAGTTGATCGACAAGGCCGACCATGTTTCATTCGCTTCCGGCAGCTCGAATCTAACCCCGGAAGTGGAGGCGATTTTGGCTGAGATCGCGACAAGTATCTGTACGCTTCCGAACAAGATAAACATCGGAGGGCATACAGATAGCCGCGTGTTTGGATCGGACAATGGTTATACGAATTGGGAACTTTCCGCAGACCGGGCAAACGCCGCTAGACGTGTCTTGGAGTCCAACTGCGTAAAGCCGGATCAGATACACAGAATTGTTGGTTTCGCCGACACAGAACCACTGGTGCCGCAAGACCCGTTTTCGCCAGCGAATCGGCGAATCAGCATCACCGTCCTTCGTCTTACTGATCCTACGGCGCTGGCCAGTTCGACCGAGCAACCGGCTCCCGATCCCAAACCGGTAACTAAGGTCGACGTGGCGCCGAAAAAAGACGCTGATCCTAAGCCAGCCGAACTCAGAAAGGCAACTCCATCGAAAGAAGAGCAATTGGTAAAGAAAAAACTCGAAAATGACGGAGCAGTAGTTGTCGGCGAGCCCGACGTGATCCCAAACAAGCCAAAGATCAAATAGACAACGATAAGATATCCACCACAATGAACAGACCAAATCGACTCCCGACAGCTAAGAACCTGCGTTATGCGGTGATGATGATGATAGCGCTGATCAGCCTTTCGCTCTTCTCGGCCTGCGGAGCGGCAAGCGCCAACGCCAAGAAACCAAAAAAGGCAAAGGCTAAACCCGAGGTGACCGAAGAGGATAAGACCGAAGCTAATACGGAAACCGATGAGAATCCTACTGAGCCGGATTCAAACGTGAACGACGAAAAAAAGGATCCCGCGAAACATGCAGATAGTAGACCCGGCGACCCTAAAACCACTGCCTCAAAAGTACCTGAGAAGACGGACAAAGAGAAAAAGGCTGATAGTGAAAAAATTTGGGCCGATCTCGTTGAGGGCAATAAGCGATTTATGGCAGGCCGCCATACATCGGTGAAATACTCGTCGGTGAGGCAATCTCTTGTGAAAGGCCAAAAACCGCAGGTCATCGTTCTGGGCTGTGCGGACAGCCGCGTGCCGCCCGAATTTGTATTCGACAAAAATCTCGGTGAGTTATTCGTTGTTCGAGATGCCGGAAATATCGCCGACGCCGTTTCACTAGGCAGCATTGAATATGCTGTCGAACACCTTCACGCCAAGGTGCTGGTCATCATGGGCCACGAAAGTTGCGGGGCCGTCGCCGCCGCAGTTTCGGGTGAAAAGATGCCAAGCCCAAATCTCACCGCGATCACCGAAAGCATAACAACTGCATTCTCGGGCTCAAAAACCTGTCTTATCGGGGGCGAAAGCAACCTGTCTTGTGTCGAACTCAACGTCGGCCAGAGTTCCAAGGATATTCTTTCAAAGAGTCCGATACTGAAAAAGGCAGTTGACGACGGCGAACTGATGGTAGTGCGGGCTGTTTACAAATTGAGCACCGGCGAGGTCGTTAGGCTCGACTGATAATTTCTTATGCGAATCCAACACGGAAAGCGAACGCCATCGCTTTCCGGCGTTTCTATTTTAAAGCGTCAGTTCGTTGACGGCGGGTGCCGATAAACGGACAGAAACTTGACATAATTCTCATTGAATTCGGTGGAAACTCCCTAAAATCAATGCTTTCACGAATGGCATACATTTCGCTAATAGAATGGCGGAGGACAAATTATGTCAGAAAGTGAACAAGAAAGACCGGACGCTGAATCGCCAGCCAANAAGANGGGCGGTTTGAAAAAGATAATTCTCATCGTCGCTNTTGTCGCATTATTGGGCGGAGCAGGCGGAGGATTCTATTTTTGGCGCAGCTCAGTCGCTGCAGCCGCAGCGGCAGGTGAAGATAACCCAAAAAAGGCGAGCAATAAGAAATCTCAGTCGAAGAAGGATTCGGATGCGGATACATCTGACGGAGAAACGACAGAAAAAGGCAAGCCGGGAAAACAAAGCAATTCGCTCAAGAGTTCAATCCCTAATGATGAGGACGTAAAGAAGGTGATCGACCTGCCTCCATTTATCGTCAATCTTGCAGACACCGAACAGGCACGATACCTGCGAATGACGGTGAGTATCGGTATCGGCGGCGAAGGCGGTGAAAACGAAAAACCGAATCAGCTTTTCTTGACGCGTGTCCGCAATGCGATGCTCGCCGTGCTTTCTGATAAAAAATCCGACGAGATCCTGTCGATCGAAGGTAAAACGAAGCTTCGAAAGGAATTACTCGGAGCGGCTCAGGCAGCTTCCGAAGACCCCGAAGTTCTCTCCATCTATATCACGGATTTCATTGTTCAGTTGTGATCAAAATGAAAGCAGAAAACGAAAAAACAATCGCCTCGTGGCGCGACTTCTCCGAATTGCCCGTTCCGCTCTCGGTGGAGCTCGGACGCACGCATCTAAAGATCCGCGATGTTCTTGATCTCAGGCTTTCGAGCCTTATTAAGCTTCCGCGTTCTACCGGCGAGGGCGTCGATATTCGAGCGGACGGCAGATCGCTCCTGCGCGGCGANATCGTCGTTATCGAAGATCGGGCCGGNGTCAGGGTCAGCGAGATCGTAATGGGAGATAGCTAAATGAAGACNTTCCTGTTTNTATCAATATTCCTGTTCGTTACGACATCGGGCTGCTTNGCCCAAAATGCTGGCGATACCTCGGCTCCCGCCACCGAAGTGATCGGCGAGAATGAACGNATTCCNTTTATGCAGCACGAACAAAATGCATCCGTTGAGGAACCGGGCGGCGGTACGCTGCTCTATAAGACTCTTGGAGCGATGATCTTGATCGTCGGGCTTATTTTCGGAGGCGCATGGGGAGCGAGAAAGCTCGGATTTGGGCATAAGACAGATCCCGCGTCGGCGCAGCTCGAACTTTCAACGATATCCTCACTTTCCCTCGGTAACGGCCGCATTATCTCGGCAGTACAGTTTGGTTCACGCGTTCTACTCGTCGGATCGACGGCGCAATCATTCACGTTGTTGGCCGAGGAATCGGACGACGAAACTGCTGATTTTCCAGGATCACGNTCAGTTGCNGAGATGCTTGCCGAAGAAAGCGGCCTATTCGGCAACGAGTTTGCNATGGCCCAGCACAATCTCGGNCGTTGGGAGAACGCAGGAAACTCTATCTAATGAAAGTATTTCTTCTTACCAGCTTTTTTGCAATATTTCTGAANTTTGCCGCGATGGGTGTACAGGCTCAGGCGAAACCCTCGCCGTCTCCCGCCAAAGCCGAAGCGACGATTGATCTTAACAAGACGGCAAGCAGTTCGTCACCGCTACAGATAGTCGTTCTCCTTACCCTCTTAAGTTTTATTCCGGCGATCCTGATCTCGATGACGTGTTTTACNCGCCTGATCGTCGTTTTTCACTTTCTCCGGCAAGCCCTCGGNACACAGGAGGCACCGAATAATCAGATCCTTCTTGGCCTTTCGNTTTTCATAACNCTGTTTGTTATGAGCCCGACCCTCAAGCAGGTCTACGACGACGCATACAAGCCAATGACGGATGGGGTGATAACACAAGGTGAGGCCCTCGAAAAAGGTCTCGTCCCGCTCCGTGCCTACATGATCAAACACACGCGCGAAAAAGACCTCGCTCTTTTTCTCCGGCTTTCAAAGAGCCCAAGGCCGAACACCGCCGATGACGTACCGACAACGACCCTGATCCCAGCGTATATGATCTCAGAATTAAAGACCGCCTTTCAGATCGGCTTTGTGATCTTTCTGCCGTTTCTTGTGATAGATCTCGCGGTATCAAGTGTTCTGTTGTCGATGGGAATGATGCAGCTACCGCCCGTAATTGTCTCAATGCCGCTCAAAATATTGCTTTTTGTGATGGTTGACGGCTGGTATCTGATAATAAATTCATTAGTTCAGAGCGTGATGTAATTATATATGAATGACGCACTCGTTACATCGCTAATGCAGAATGCACTGACGACCCTGATGTGGATCGTCGGCCCGCTCCTGATCGTTGCCGTTGTCGTCGGCGTGATCATGAGCTTAATACAGACTCTGACATCGATCCAAGATCAGACGTTTTCATTTGCACCGCGCGTCATCGCGATCTTCGTTGTATTTCTGATAATTTTCCCGTGGATACTGCGGGTATTAACGACGTTTACGGCGTCAATATTCGGCGATCTTACGCCATTCATAAAATGAAAGTGCGCCGGACCGAATAGAAATTTTGGAACCATTTATCATACCGCTACGTCCGTTTTTGGTCTTTCTCGTGGTTCTGGCGCGGGTCGGCGGCCTTGTCACATTCGCCCCATTTTGGTCGCATCAGGCTGCGACAGCCAAGATACGCATCATCCTAGCCTTCGCCTTAGCGATCGTCATGAGCCCGATAGTAATATCGCATATCGAAACGCCTCCGTCAGAAGTCGGCGATCTTGCGATCGTACTCGGAGGCGAACTCGTTATCGGCATGATCTTCGGATTTGCCGGAAAGCTTGTTTTTAGTGGATTCGAACTTGCGGCGCACCTTCTTGCTTCTCAAATGGGATTCGCATTGGCAGGTACTATCGATCCGTCGACAAGGGCACAGACGACGGCCTTTGGTACGATGGCACAGATGCTCGGACTGATGATATTGCTTGCCGCAAACGGCCATCACTGGTTTCTGGCCGCTACGGTCAAGAGTTTTTCGTCAACCGCTCCCGGAAGCTTTACATTTTCACCAGAGATTCTCGATGTAATTTTCCGGCTTTCTGCGAATGCTTTGGTCATCGCGGTGACGCTCGCAGCACCCGCAATCATCGTTCTGCTGGCAGTTGAATTCGCCCTCGAGATCTTTGGCCGGGCCGCTCCGCAGTTTCAAGTGTTTATCCTTGGGTTTCCTATTAAGATCGCGGTCGGGCTCTGGCTGGTCGGGGCATCGCTGTATTTTTTACCTTCTGCATTTCGCGATATTTTATCGGGGATTTATCACGCCCTCGTTCAGGTGCTGGATAGGCTCTAACAGATGTCAGATCAAAAACAAGAAAAGGCCACACCAAAAAAACGCGAGGACGCCCGAAAAAAAGGGCAGATCGCCCGCGGGCCCGAATTGCCGGCGGCTATGGCTTTTCTGGGAACGCTGCTGGCGTTAAAATTCATCTGCGGGGATATATTTCAGCGGGTCGGCACAACAATTCAGGAATCCGCAAGCAGCATCGCGACCATCAGATCATTTACCGATACCGACGTGCACGTGATCGTCATAAATGCTGGAAAGGTTCTCGCCATGATGACTTTGCCGGTGGTCCTCATTGGTTTTACGGCCGTCCTCGCCGGTAACTTTGCGCAAGGCGGCCTGTCCCTCAACGGATCGGCGTTAATGCCAAAGGCTGATAAATTCAGTCCTGCGAAAAATATCAAACGGATCTTCGGCCTGGATTCCGTAGTGAACCTTGCAAAATCATTTTCTAAACTACTACTCATCGCGGCGGTTGCCTATGGGGTCCTTGGCCCCGTCGTCGAAAACGCACCCACATTCATTCACGCGCCCCTGCCGACGATCGCTGTAAAACTTGGCGAAACGTTGTATAGCCTTGCGTTTCGTTGCGGGCTTGTGCTGCTCGCTCTTGCCGGGGCCGATTACGGCTATGCCTGGTACAAGCACGAAAAATCGCTGAAAATGAGCAAACAGGAGATCCGCGACGAATACAAGCAGCAGGAAGGCGACCCGATGATGAAAAGCCAGCGTCGTCGTGCGGCCCGTGCGATCTCTCAAAAGCGTTCGCTCGCGAACGTTCCTGAGGCGTCGGTCGTGATTACAAACCCGACGCACTTTGCCGTTGCCCTACGTTATGACCGCGATAAGGATGCAGCCCCGATCGTGGTCGCCAAGGGCGCCGACAATATCGCCGCAAAGATCCGCGAGATTGCCAGGGCTAACGATATTCCGCTGGTCGAAAATCCGCCGCTGGCTCGGGCGTTATATAAGACAGTCGAACCGAATCAGATAATTCCGGTCGAATTCTTTGGTGTTGTTGCGGAGATATTGGCTTTCGTCTTTAGAAAAAAAGACGAGCAAAATAATTAGACTTAAGATTCGAGTTCGCTTTTCAGGACTTTCACGTGGATCGTATAGGTGATCATGCGGGTTGCCGCCAGATTTACCAACTCAGAATTAAACGATTGATTTATTTCATGCCCGGCCAGAAGCAGCTATGAGTTTACGCATGTCAGAGAGCACAACGGCGTAAGGGCCTTTGGGGTTGACGGTTGCCAGAGCTTCGTCCACGCCAAGAGCGGTATAGACAATGTGCTCCTTCCTTAGAGTAGAGTCCACTTCAATCCGTCGAGAACCGTCGCTTCGTCGTCAAGACAAAGGACCTTGTTGTTCATACTAGACACCCTGATATACCAACTCTTCCCGATAATGCTCCTCAGCTTCGCGATTTTCCGAGCACCTATCCTGCCAAAGCGGGATTTTATGGCTCACTCCGATAGAGGATAAATAGTCCATATCATAAGCTGGCTCGACTGCGGCAGAGTCGCGACCGGAGACATAATTCTGAAAAGCGTCAGCAACGTGGATCGCGGTTATTGCACTAAACGAACGGGATCTCGAATCGCTCGGATGATTGTGAAAAGNGACAGCCTGTACGACTTCGCGGCGAAGGCCCCACAAACCCAAAAGGTAGGCGCCGACCTCTGAGCTCGTAGCTTTGAAAACATGCCGTTCGGCCTCAACCAACGAAATTCCTTCCTCTTTAACGATCTTATTCAATGACGCAAATTCCGGGGGGAAATTTATCGCGAGGACCACTTTTCCGATGTTGTGGAGCAGTCCCGCGGTGAATGCGTCATTTACGATCTCCTGATTTTCTAGATGAGCGATCTTCTTAGCCATCGTTCCGACTGCCATGCTGTGATCCCATATGTTGGTCAAAAAGACACCTGAGATCTTCTTATCAAACTGCGATATCAGACCGAGGCCCAAGGTCAGTGAACTGATGGTATCGAGTCCCAAGATCTCAACCGCTCCTTTCGGATCCGAGATTGAGCGGCTCAAGCCGAAGAACGCCGAATTGACGATCTGGAGTATTTTCGATGTCATTCCGATGTCCTGCTTTACTATCGCACTCACAAGGTTGGTCGATGGTTCATCTTTTCCGAGTTCGTCGATCAGCTCAGAATAGAGAAGCGGTAAACTCGGGACGGTCGGCAACTTGGAGACAAGGCCTCGCAGATTATCGTTTGTAAGAAGTTCGTTTAATTCGCAGACCCTGTTTACGGTCGCTTTCAGGGTTTCTGAATCGCATGGTTTTGAGAGATATTGATGAGCAGTCCCGACGGACTTAATGATCATCTCTTTTTCCGAATACCCCGACAGTATGATCCTGACAACTTTCGGATACTTTTCGCGTACTGTCTCCAAAAATTCCGAACCGTCCATTCCGGGCATTTTCATATCGGAGACAACAACGTCAATTGGCTTTTCAGCAAATATGGCTAGAGCTTCATTGCCGCCTGGAGCAAACATCATATTCCACTCATTCCGCACCGAGCGAAGCATGCGCTCGAGCCCGCTAAGGATATTTGGTTCATCGTCAACAAATAAGATATTGATCATAATAATTGGCCTCTTCGGTATTGACGCAGTTAACCTGAAATGGTCTAAACGACGCGGTCGAGCCAATCGATCATATCGGCTAAAATGGCATTTACTTAAGGTCCTTACTCGCTCGCAGCCACAAAGTGAGGCTAAACTCAAAACAGAAAAGCGGTGGCCGAAATGACCACCGCTAAACACTCGATTAAATTGGCTCCGCAGGTAAGACTCGAACTTACAACCCTTCGGTTAACAGAAGGATAGTTTTGTTTTGATTGAGCGTACCCGAATGCCACTAACATTAAATTTTGCAGGGGTTTAATGCGGTAATTGGTACTCGGTAGCACTCGGTGAGATTGAGTTATTTTCAGTGCAATTTCGAACGGTAATGACACATTCCATGTCACAAAAAACTTCGACCTGCGAATAGAGGTATGTGCGGTTCGCATCATTTTTACTAAACGACAATCTGATCCCTCCCACGCCTGATGAATCCTTAACAGGATATTCAAACCAGCACATAACCTCTTCTGCTCTCAAGCAATACCGAGACAATCAGGCGTTTTAGTTAGTTCTATCTTCAAGAGGACTTTCAAACCTAAGTCAAAACGTTGATCGGGCCAAGGATTGGGCGACTACGCCGTTGTAGGTCGCCGGTGCGTCGATCCGACTGGTGGCTTTGCTAAGGCTCAAAGCGAAATTTCGCCGCATATGTTTTTGAAGGTAGTTCCCATTGTCTCCGATGAATTCATTTTGTGCCCGAAATCTCGAATCCGGTCCTCGCGGGGTACGAGCGTCTGTCAGCGCATGAAAGGGTTCTGCGGAAGTCATAGTTTAATACTTACGTTAAACTGGGTAGAATTCCACATGATTCCCCCACCTTCAACTATCCTATTATCCTTGGAACGCCGGATTTGGGCTATAGGAACGTATTCAAATATGAAATATCTCCCACACCCTCGTTTGTGGTTAGTCGCAATGTAGTGCCTTTACTCAAGAGGCCCGTAATATCGAAAATCGATTCTTCCTTGGCATGTTTTCTTAACGCCGTGAAGAAAGCCAATTCATGTGACTTGCCATGCAGTTCATTGACGGTCAGGCGAATTTCCGAAAGGTCATTTTTTGTAGTATTGCGAATAGTTACCTTGAGAGTTCGATCTATTTTTTCCGTCCTAAGGCAAATGCCATGTACATCTGCAACGCCGCCCCAGTGCAAGCGCACAATTTTTGTAGGCAGCAAACTCTCGACGAAATTATCAATATGCGGCGCAGCAAGCAGAACCGTGGCTCCAACTTTCGCGGCCTCTTTTCGCAAACCCTTCGCGACAACCGCAGCCGTGTATGGGTCGAGAGTCGAAGTAAATTCGTCGGCGATCCAAATCGGCTTCCTTGAATTGCAGAGACGAGCGATAGAAAATCTGTACCGCTGACCTTCAGAGATTTGGACAGGAGTCTTAAGGTAAAGATGCGCTTCTGCCAATCCCACCGAGTTGAGCAAGGCAATGCTTTCGTCGAGTGTGTCGCCCACTTGATTTATCAACGGAAGTCTTGCGCTCCAGTCCGGTGCTAAAACTGCAAAATCTTTCTTATACAGTTTTGGAACTGCCCCCCGAACCGTCATCCCCTGAGACACGGTTCTTGAAGCGCCCATAAGCAGTTTCAACAGCGTACTTTTTCCACTGCCACTAGCCCCGGTGGCTAACACCACCTCGCCTGGCTCGATCGTCAAGTTAAAGTTTCGCAATACCGGCGAAGACATCTGATTGCTATCAACCCCAAATACTGTTTTCACCTTCTTACTTCGAATAGTGTCTCGAGGCTGGGATACATAATTGACTGAAACATCCTTGAACTCCAAAATGTCAGGATTTAACGATTTTCGAGACTCTATTTTTCTATTATCAAAGCCATTGACCGCCCCTGCGACCAAGGATATAGCCTCATGTGTGAGGGGAAATACTAAATACGGCTTAGGCCCCAACGGTCCAAAGAACTTATAATTTTCAGCGTTGGGACGAGGTTGCCACGTCCCTTTTCCATATCTGGGCCGGAAAATGGTGGATTTGCCCTCGGTAAATCCCAAGTTGATAAATCCAGCCATTTCAAAGAATTTATGGTATTCGGTCATTGAAGCAATAACTTCGACCAATATAGGCTTATACCCCTTTATATCCCAGTGTTCCAAAGCATATTTGGTAAGATGTTTTGCAATCCGACTACCTAGTCCAAGCCCACGGAACTCGGGATGAACAACGACTCTTGGGATTCGAACTAGCTTGTTAATCAGCCGGGAGTTCATCTGCTCTTTCAAACTCATGCCAAATAATTTGAAACGAGGCTTGCAGGCGAGAACTGTAGCGGAAATAACACCATATCCGATTAATCGTTGCGACGGTGCTTGGAGTTATCAAGTTTCACCAATGGTGGACGCAAGACCGACCGAAGTTCTCCATTCGACTTTATTCAGATGACGCCCGGTCTTCTGAGGCAGACGCTCAAGGGTTTCCACGCAAAGAAGGAAATATATTCATAGAGATCGTTAACGACGGCAAGGATACGGTAATTCAGAAGGTCTGCATTGAAGAGTATCCGCGTTCGAGCGGAAGTTTTCCGTACAATTACGAGTGGACGGTTTTCTACGATCCTGACTTCGGCGAAAAATCCTTTGAGCTTGGAAATGGCAGGCTCTGGCGTAGCTCTGCCACGCCAAACTTCACAGACCGCTATAATCAAACTACGGACAAGAATAATGTTTTCGTTACTATCTATCATGCGGGACAGAACTCTCCATACCGTCACAAGACACCGGTTTTGATCGAGCCGAAATCAACATCTGCTGCGTGACGAAAACGCTATTCGTTCGACTTGGCGAGCTTCGGACGAATCAACCCAACCGTTGCTTTTCCCGCAGTTCTACGTTAAATTGCCCTTTAACTTAGAAAGAAGAGGTAATCGCGATTCAGACCGCATTGTTGAGCTGCTCTTACGAATTCCAAAGAAGCGGAGTAGATTCACTGCCTGCTCCCTTATTTTCGACTTGATCACGGTTGTCATAGCCTCGGACTCTCCGCCGACAGAGGCTATTTGAGCGGAGCACGAATTTATAGATACATCTCACGCTCCTCTGTATTGGACAGCCCTGATTTAACAACTGATTGGGTTCCTTGCGATCCAGTTCATTATTGGACGAAGATAAGGGTAAACGGCCCGAGGCGGGATAGCTCTATACCTCTCTGGATTTACCCGCGACAAAATTTCTGCAAAACTAAATGCCGCTATTAAACTCCGAAAAAAAATGGATGTCAAGATTTATTTTTACGGCAACTATTGAGGCTTTGCGAATTGTGCCAATTCAATTCCAACGATAGTTATTCGCGGAAGTCTTAAAGAAGATACGATTCTTACTAGATAAATTGAGCAGATTTCAATACGCTTGCGATTTTCTACAATTGCTGTTACATTTTCGTCCGAATCAAACAAATCGTGCGGGAGAATCATCATGCAAAGAATTCTGTCCAAAAAATGGTTACAAACGGAGGGACGTACTTCAGTTGCCCTAGATGCGAGCTGTGATCTGAAAAAAAATTAATTTATGGGCTGGCTCTTCCGCAAAAGCTTCAAAATTTTTCCGGGCGTTCGCGCGAACTTCGGCAAGAAGGGATTTACGAGCCTGACGATCGGAAAAGGCGGCTGGTTTTCGACCAACGTCAATACAAAGGGCATTCGGCATAATATTAATGTGCCCGGTACCGGGATCACATATCAGACACCGAGAACCGGCGGAGTAGGTCCGCCGCCGGCGAACCCGCAACGTCAGCTATATAATTACGAGGCTTTGAATACCCAAGTAACACAGACTTGGCACTGCGATCGGTGCGGAAATCTCAATCCGCAGCAAAATAATTTTTGCGGCAACTGCGGCCATTCCGGAATGGAAGTAACGAGTAGTCGGATGCCGGAGCTCGCCGCGATGCGTCCGGCTGACAATTCAACTCGAAATGCGTTGCTCATCGTCGGTGGGATTACGGCCGGACTCTTATCGATTTGCGTCATTTGCGGTGGAATTCTCGGGACGGCCCCCCGGACAGCAAATCGGCCGGCTGCCTTCGTCTCGACATCTCCGACGCCCAATATATCACCATCGCCGGTGCCGGTGGTTAAATCGCAAAAACCGACAGCTCCAATTTCAAGGCCGCGAAAGACGCCCGTTCCGAGTCCGACTCCAAGCAGCTCGGATATTTACGATGCGACGACACCCGTTCCGACGTCGCCATCGCGCCGATCTGCTGCTGGCGGTTACACGTTGGGCCCTCGAGGCGGATGTTACTACATCAATTCGCACGGAAATAAGACCTATGTCGATCACAGTTACTGCAATTAAATAAGATCCACTTCCATGTGACGTTTATTGCCTCTCCCGCCGATGATTTCGCTAAAGCAGTTGTCGTCGAGATATGTCCACGACTCCGGTCGATCCATCCAACTTGGAATATCGCCAATCTTCGGATGTATGCGAAAGCCCGGACTCAGGTACGAATGTACGGCTGGTTAATGTTTGACGGTGAACACCCTGAGTTAGTGGTGGACCCAACCAAACCGGACAAGGATCGTGTAAGACGCGCAACGCTCTGGGAAATACATCCGAACACGCGGATCGAAGTAAAGATCGGTGGAAAATGGTTGACCCTTTGAGCCCTTCGCGAGCGATTCCTATTGCAAAATATCTTCATTTCAGGAAAAGGTCGGATCGCTCCGACGCAATTTTGAGTGCGTCCAAATGTCAGGTAACCCGTACCGGCTGTTCTTGCGTGGTCGTGGATAGCTTCGTCGGTTTCTTCGGCAATGGCCTTTCTGCCTTTTGAATGACCTCAATAGCCCACTCACCAATTAATAGCTCCTTTTGGAAAATGCGGCTATAGAGAGTGCCTGAACCGTCCGCTCGAAGTCCCGCCCTGCCGCGGATTGGGTAAGACGCTTGGCTCATTGTCTTGCGGCTCTTTACATCTCGGGTCGGGGAAGCCAAGCAGGTTATTACACCAAGTCGTAGTGATCACAAAGTTAGCGTCATAATTGGCTTCGAAAGCCGCAGCGGTGCACGGTAATCCAAAACCAAACATTTTATTCGCGCATCCGAATTCGGGGTTATCGATACTTCCGCCATTTTTGAAATTTCCTGACGGGGAGACGACTTCGGTGTCGGGAGAGTTGATCCATGCTCCAAGGGGTTCAAGTTCGACCTTTCCGCCGTTTTCGTAGACGCCGATGATCTCACCCGTCGCGGTCGTGTCCATTTGACTGCCGGACAGCGGATCGACATTTTTGAACGTGATCGATTCGCTGGGATCGTCATCAAACCAAGAGACGACCTGTTCGGCTATGACACTGCCGTTCAAATAGACATTTGTCTTTATTTTGCGGCCTGTCGTATCGGTTGTTGAAACAACTGCCCCGGTGACACTTGAAAAGATCGTGTATTCCGTCTCTTCGGTCCAAGTGCTCGTAATATTGCGGTCGCGGGCACGTTTTACTTTCTTCGCGGGACGGCCGTCGCCATCGAACGTGATAGTTCCACCTTCGTCTCTCGCAACCGAAACATATGGCACAGTGTCAAGCCATTCAGTAGTTCGCCCTGCCGCGTCAAACTTCCATGTCCGCTTGTTTTCATATCCGATGTTGTTTTCCACCACTTGACCCGAATTATTATAAGTGTCAGTACCGGACTGATATCCGCCCGAGGTCTTGCGGTTACTGGTAAAGCCCGCCGTATAGCTCCTCTCCGTACTATCCTTATGCCAAGTCGAACGGGCGGTTATATGGTTAAACGCATCGTAGCTCAGAGTCTGACGATAAGGAATGCCATCAGTGGAATTGCCAAAATCGTTCTTCTTCAAACGGCTTGCAAAATCGTACTCGTTCTTTTGCGAATATTTGGCATCGACATTGTCCGTTATTTCATGCAAACTGCCGTCATTGTAGTACGAGAACGCCCGGTCATGGATGTCTGTCCCATTAGCCGTTGATGCCGCAGTATATGCAGACGGTCTTAAGGCCGTATCGTAATCGAACGAGATATCTGTTTGCCGCTCTGTCGTAGTGGTCATCGATTTAAGCGAACCAATAGCAGGGAGTTTTGAAATAATAGAAGTGTCTGACACCGTTTTTCTTCGATTGTCTTTCCGATTGTCTTGACCCCGCGTTCCTATAGCTTATTGATGTATACGATCTGTTTTCTTTGTGTCACGTTAAACTGCGATGTCGAGCCAACAATTTCTTTCCCGTTAAGAACAACAAGACGCCAGTTTCCGAGTGGTAACGAACATTCAATTCGCAACATTTGGCTCTTTAGTATTTGATCAATGTCATTTCTAGACAATGACAACTCCTCAGCAACCCAACCGTTTTTGCCTAATACTCGTAGGGTCATGTCGGTCAAGAACTTAGGATTCAGCGAGCCACCAATTGCGAACTTTTTGAAGTCGAATGCCACATCTCCAAACGTAAACCGAACCGGCAGATCACCAAGATCGACATTTCCGTGACCAAGATTCACTCGAACACCATCAAAATGCGAATCACCACGTCGCAATAGATCGAAAGGCGCTTCGACAAGGGAAAGCAAAGCATCCGTCTTGTTTTCGGTGACGAAAACCATCCATTCCCGTTCGGGACTCTCGTTTCGCTTGTAACGCCTAAACGAAAAGCGACCATCGGATTTTGTTACAAAACTATTTACGAATCGATCGAACCCGTCACTTTCAAAAGAGATCGGTTCAAGAAAAACATCTGCACCGCATACTGGTCGACCGCTCCTGTCGACCACTCGACCAGTGATCTCAACGAAGTCAGATGACTGACCAAATAAATTGCTGGCAAATAAGAAAAGAGTCAATGAAAGCAAAGTTGCGAAGCCTAAAAGGACACTTCGAAATCGGCTTTGCCCGCCATAATGCTCAATATTTTTCGGTTTCATTGGTTGTCTCCTAACGCATTAATTTGGTCTTTGCAATGTTGAAGGATGATATCCGTATTTGCCGCAGAACTCGCGCTGGCTCCGTCACCGTCGTCCGCAATCAGTCGCCGGCCTTTTGAGTCGAGTATTACATGAGCCAACTCATGTAAAATCTGTAGTGCTCTAGATTGTCGTGACATATCGTTATACTCTCCAATTTTGCGTTTCCCGGTCAAGGCAAAAAATGGGCCGTAAGTATTAACAGTTATGATGCCGTAAACCAGATATGCCGACGGTTTTGCTTGGTCCGATTTATACAGAGACCCGTCCGCATTATAGCCAACGGTCGGATGTTTCGAGTCGGAGTTTTGTCGAATGCCCGTAGCCGTGTCGTCGAGTTTTCCAAACTCTGCCTTCGCAGCAAATGCCCCTAAGGCTTTCTTTGCAACGTCCGAGTCTTGGAAAAATTTCGTACACGGATTGTCACCGGATAAAATTGCCCGTACATCCGCAACGGCATATTCAAAATCCTGACGATTTCCCATGGCGGGAGCCCATTCGTAGCCATTGTAATCGCGTCCGTCATACAAATCGAACTTCATTAGGCCTTTGTGCCCCGCTTCATGCTTGTCCGCAAAGATATAGTCGTCGGAAAATTTTTGCCATTTCCAAGTTGAATAATCATTCGCGTTCCCAGCTTCCCCATATTCATCGTCCGGAGCCTCGACAACCCCTGTTATCTGTGGGCGCCCCCAAATAATCTCAAAGTGCGGTAAGTCCTTTAGATAATTCGCCTCAAATGCCGCAACGTTGCAGGGAGCAGGGGCTCCACTTTCCAAGGTACAACCATATTCAGGGTTATCGATTCTTCCGCCGTTCTTGAAATTGCCTGACGGAGTGACGACCTCAGCTTCTGGGGCGTTGATCCATGCCCCGAGGGGTTCGAGTTCGACCTTGCCGCCTTCTTCGCTGACTCCGATCATCTCGCCCTCGTCGGTCGTGTCTTGTTGGCCGCCCGATATTGGATCAACGTTTTTGAATGTTACTGATTCGTTCGGTGTGTCGCCAAACCAAATCACAGTCTGCTCGGCGATAACACTGCCATTTAGATAGACGTTTGTCTTTGTTTTTCTACCTGTTGAATTGAGCGTAGTTATTGGTTTGCCCGTAACGCTTGAAAAGATCGTGTATTCCGTCTCTTCCGTCCAAGAACTCGTAATGTTGCGATCGCGTGCACGCTTTAACTTTTTCACTGGACGGCCATCGCCATCAAATGTAACGGTCGCACCTTCGTCACGGGCAACGGAAACGTATGGAATCGTTTCAAGCCATTCGGTCGTCCGTCCAACCGCGTCAAACTTCCAAGTCCGCTTATTTTCATAGCCGATGTTATTCTCGACCACTTGTCCTGAATTGTTGAAGGTGTCCGTTCCCGACTGGTAGCCGCCTGAGGTCTTGCGGTTATTAGTAAACGCCGCAGTATAACTCCTTTGTGTACTGTCCTTATCCCAAGTCTGTCGGTTCGTAACGTTATTGAAAGCATCGTAGGCGATGTTCTCATGATACGGCACGGTCGTTCCGCTCTCGCCAAAATCATTCTTTTTTAATCGCCCCGCGAAGTCATATTCATTCGTCTGGCTGTACTTTCCGTCAACCGCATTGTCTATTCTCTGGAGCATCCCATCGCTAAAATAAGTATATGTCCGGTCGTGTATTGCATCCTCATTGGCAGCGGAAGTCGATGTGAAGGCGGTCGGCCTGAGTGCATTATCATATTCGAGTGAGATCGCCGTAGTGTCACTCGTTGAATAGTTCATCGACTTCAACATGCCAAACGATCGATAGTTCACATCTGTTGCATATGACGTACGGCTCGCAAACGAAGAGCCTGTGACGGTCATCGTCCGGCCTATTCGGTCCGAGGTATAATTGATCGCCTTGCCAAATGGATCGGTGATAGATTTGATGCCGCCCGTCAGATGATAGTCGTATGCAAGCACATAGTTTTCCTCGGGAGCGTGCTCCAGTTCGTCGACGAATACCTTAGTCTCAGTCGTTAATCGGGAGAGTTCGTCATAGGTATAAGTGAGGTTTCCAGTGCCATCGGTCATTTCCGTTCGGTTGCCAGCAGGATCGTATTCGAAGCTGACATCCGTCGGATCGGGTATACCACTGCCATAGGGAACCGAATAAGCGATTCCGACCACTACCGGCCGTTTTTCGGCGATGCCCGGATTGCCATAGCTGTATGTAGTTACGGTTCCGCGAGGATCGGTTACAGTCGCGACCGTATCGTCGGCGTTGTAGGTCGTAGTCTGGTATTTGAGAGTTGACGATTCGAACCACTCCGGTTTGTGGAATTGATAAGGGCGTCCGTGGCCGTCATAGGTCATCGTTGTGTCCTGATGCGTACCGCCCGTTCCACCGACGAATTGTTCGATCAACGTTATTTGATCGCGAGCATTGTAAGTGTTCTTTACTGTGCTGTAGGGAGTCTCGCCTTCGCCGTCGAGATCCCAGACTTCGGTCTTTGCTGTCCGTCCGAGAATATCCGCATAAATCTTCTGCGTTCGCCGTTTTGTCGTCTGTGAAGTGCCGCCAACATCGATCGCGGTTGTCACCGGCCCTTGAATCGTCGTTATCATTCCGCCCGCACAGCCGCATCCTGCGTAACTTATCAGCGTGTCTTTACCGTCACTGCCATTCGAATCGGACGGGATCGTTCTGGTCGTGCGTCCTTTCCAGTCGAATTCAGTTGTAGTCCAAAGCCAAGTGTTACTTCGGTAGTCGTCTCCCGCCGGATTCCAGCTTCCATCGATCTCAGTCGGAACCGTCTCGCGAAAAGCCCTTCCGAGAATATCGTACTCGACCTTTTTGCCCGTATATCCGCCCGTACTGCCCGGGTTCTCCGTCCTTGTTTTTAACACACGGCCTGCTCCGTCAAAGATAGTCTCGGTCGCAACCTCGTCCTCCGCAAGGTCACCGTCACCATCGGCATTTATTATGGTGCTGTAACTCGTCAGAGCGTTGCCGGTGTTGGAATAGACGTATTTCGTATAAGCACCCGTGGTTTCAACGATCTGCTTCGTCAATCGACCTATATCGTCGTTGTATTCTCTCGACGTTGTCTTTCCATGGGTGTTGCCGGAACCGCTCGGCGTCGGGCTTCTCGCCCACACATTGGCTCCGATATCAAAGCGGTACTTGATCGTTGAAACGTTATCGTTCGCGTCTCTGATCGTGGTTGGATAGGCGTATGTACCTCTTGAGGTCGTGGTGTCGTTATAGTTGTCAGTGTAGATGATGTCAGTCTCACGGTTTCGCGGATCTTTTTGGAGTATCGGCATTCCGAGAATGTTAAAAACGACCGATGATTTTGATATAAGGCTGTCGTTGTCGTCATCAGTTACATCCCAACGCGTCACTGATGTTCGGTTTCCCCGGTATTGAAAGCTTGTGCCGTAACCCGAATCGTGCTTTGTTGGCGAACTAACATTCTGGCTGCTGTCGGTGTACGATCCTTCGTCGTAGGAGAAGGTAACCTTGGACATTAACGTGCCGCTTGAAGATGAACCTTGATATAAGCGTGTTTCAGACGGAAGGCCGATTATTCTCTTATCGGTATAATTTGAACTGAGATTGTATTCCGTCACCTGAGTCTTTAGAACTGTCGTTCCGTCGCTGTCGTAAGCCTTTACTTTCTCAGGCAATCCGTACGGGAAAACACCCGTCGATGGTTCGTAGTAATCGACCGTCGTGCGTTTGGTGTTTGTGCCGTCGCCGACCTTGGAATCCTCGATACGCGGATTGAGAATGTATGACACGCTTTCATTATCCTGCGTCCAGTCGTTCCATGTCCAGCGTTTTTGTGATGTGCATGATGTGGTGGTGGTGGTGCAGTCCTCTGTGCCGATCGGCAGACTTTCGTTCCAACCTGAGGCATACACGAATGTGTTTGAGCGAAGATCTTTTGGATGCCCTTGAACATACACCTGAATCCGCGTCGCGGTTCCCGATGCAGCACCGAGCGAATAGGTTTGTGACGGTGTAATAGTATTTTTGACAACGACCGGATCGCCACCGTTAAAGTTTTCGGCCCAACTCCTCGTTTCGCCCATTCGCGGAACATCGCCCTGCGATCCCGATACGTCAGCAAGATCGGTTTCGACGTAATTCAGCACGTGGCTGCTGGAATTTGCGGCAACATTGGATATCTTTTTGACCTGTAGATAACCGTTGTACTCGAACTTTGTAAAGCTGCCGTCGGCATAGGTTACTTTATCGAGAACCGTTACAGTTGTATCGTTTGGCGGGCCGTAGAATGTGACACTCCAATTTGTTGCGACTGTCTTTGTCGTGTAAGTAAGAGTTGCGTAGGTGTGAGCCGAGGCTGTTCCCGTACCGTTCGACGCATTCCAATTATGTGTGATCGTTGAAACTCGTCCGTAACCGTCGTAGTTAACATTAATGACTCGCCCGAGAGTATCGGTTATCGTCTCAAGCTGTCCGTAGGCCGAATACGTAATGTCGATGTAGTTACCATTGCGGTCTTTGATCTTTGTACAGCGATAGGCTCCCGTGTTCCATTCGTAGCTCATCTGGGTGCCGTCAGTCGTTTTGATGGTCATCGTCACGCCTTCAGACGGTAGAGGCACATTGACATACCCGACTAATAAGCACAGGGTTAGAGACAGTCAACGTAGTTTGTTCGACCGCAGCTTGTTTTTTGACAACCCGGCAAACAGAGGAGTTCTGAATGATATTTTTCCCACGCGTGAGCCGTAAAAGGCTCCGAACGATTCTGTACGCAACTGCCGCGTTCATAGTTTTATCCACGATCACACTTGGCATTTTTGCCAAAAATAATTGGTTACCAAATACTGACAATATGACCGGCAAGAAAACCGGTTGGTTTGGTAGCGAGCTTCCAAAGAGTGCATCGAGTAGTTGGAATCCGCTTGCTCCTCCGCTACCATCAGGGACTCCACAACTAAGTAAAGAGAATATCTACGCGGGAGCACGGCTGTTGGCCGTCGTCGATGCCAATGCAAATGAAACGCCACCTGCCGATCTCGCCGTTTGGCGTCCGTCGTCGGGCTACTGGTACATCTTAGGCGGACCCGGCTCGGCACAAACCTTTCAACTGTTCGGACAGGCCGGCGACGAACCTATACAGGGTGATTTTGACGGGGACGGAAAAACGGACTTTGCGATAGCTCGTCCGACAAATACCACTCGTGTCTGGTATGTCTCTTACAGTGGCGGGGGCTCTACCCAATTTACCTTTGGACTGACGGATGACACTCTTGCCGTTGGCGATTACGATGGCGATGGTAAGTCTGACGCCGCCGTGTACCGATCACCGACCGGCGTCTGGTATATTCTGCGAAGCTCGGACCTGTCCGTAATGTCATTCACATTCGGCATCTCGGGCGATCTTCCCGCGTCAGCCGATTACGATGGAGACGGAAAGGCCGACATCGGCGTTTGGCGAAGTTCCAGTACGACTTTCTACTCTTTAAACAGTTCTGATTCCTTAGTTCAAACCGTTGCGATGGCCACTGCGGGAACAAAACCTGTTAGTGCCGATTACGATGGGGATGGGAAGGCGAACTACGCAGTGCGAAATGGTGCTACGTGGTACATAGCCAATCAAGCACGAACCCTTATTACCCCAACTACTCCAGCCAACGATATGTCAAATGATATCCCCGTCCAAAACGACTACGACGGTGACGGCAAAGTAGACATCGCCGTCTGGCGCGATTCAAACGGCCACTGGTACATCCGCAAATCCGGCTCAAGCAACGCCCTGCGCGACGAAGCATGGGGAACACATCTCGACATTCCGGTTCCGGCTTACTTTCGTAGGTAGTAAATGTTGGTTACCTAAATTTGTCTCAAGGTTTACAAATAGCACGAATCGCTAAAGTTACAAGGATAAGAATGAAGTTAAGCCTGATTTTTCCCACACTGATCGTTTTTGGATCGCTCCTTACTGTTTTCGGACAGGAAACCACTCAGAAAACTAATAACACGTCCGATCAAACGCTCCGTTCGTCTGGTCGTGTCAACCCGTCAACCCTTGGTATGGAATATGGTCTTCCACTTGGCTCGTATCCCGGACGAGGAATTAGTTTGCCACTTGGGCTGAATTATTCATCTAAGTTATGGCGTCTTGAGTAAGCGGGCATTAGATACGGGGACGGCTGCCAAAACTCCCGCAAGCACACTAATTAATACTCTTGAACAGATGCAGCGAATCGATAAGCTAGAGAAGCTT
>JGI24770J26754_10000937_pt1 | contig 21152 bp, 22 predicted proteins | sample LakOneMetagenome_FD_26754 | JGI IMG/M metagenome (IMG submission 26754) | reverse complement strand
ACAACGGACAGAACGTGTTCGGCGAGACCTGCCCGCAGTACCTCTACCTGTCGTTGGAGGACAACCTGGGCGCCCCCGGCTTCGAAGGAGCCAAATGGGTATGCTCCACGCCGCTACGCGCCAAGGCGGAGGGGCATCAGCACCATATGTGGCAGAGCCTGCGCACGAACGACATCCAGATGGTGTCCACCGATCATTGCCCTTTTTGCATGAAGGGTCAGAAGGACATGGGCCTGACGGATTTCTCCAAGATCCCCAACGGGATCGGCTCGGTCGAGCACCGGATGGACCTGCTCTACCAGGGGGTTGTCGACGGCAAGATCTCGCTTGAACGCTGGGTGGAGGTGTGCTCGACGACCCCGGCCCGCATGTTCGGAATGTATGGACGCAAGGGAGTCATCCAGCCCGGCGCCGACGGTGACGTCGTGGTCTACGACCCCAACGGGCACACGTCCATCGGAGTGGACAAGACGCATCACATGAACATGGATTACTCAGCCTGGGAGGGGTACGAGATCGACGGACATGTGGACACCGTGCTCTCCCGCGGCAGGGTGGTCATCGACAACGACGAATACCTCGGCACCAAGGGCGATGGCCGGTTCATCAAGCGCGGCCTCAGCCAGTATTTGATTTAGCGACAGTGTGATCTAAGGGGCGACATGGATTTCGGAGCAGTTCTTCAGACCAACCCGCCGTCGGCACGGACCGTGCAATTGGCGAAACTCGCCGAGGCACACGGCTTCAGCCACGTGTGGACCTTCGATTCGCACCTGCTCTGGCAGGAGCCATATGTGATCTACAGCCGGATCCTCGCGGAGACGAGCCGCATCACGGTGGGACCGATGGTGACCAACCCGGCCACCCGGGACTGGACCGTGACGGCCTCGACCTACGCGACCCTCAACGAGATGTACGGCAACCGGACGATCTGTGGCATCGGCCGCGGCGACTCGGCCGTGCGCACCACGAACGGGGCACCGACCACGCTCAAGTCCCTGCGGGAGGCCGTTCATGTGATCCGTGAACTCGGGAACTCCCGCTCCGTGGAATACAACGGGGCCACCGTGCAGTTCCCCTGGAGCTTCGGGTCGAGCCTGGAAGTCTGGGTGGCCGCCTACGGCCCACTGGCACTCAAGCTCGCCGGCGAGGTGGGCGACGGGTTCATCCTGCAGATGGCTGACCTCGATGTGGCCGAGTGGATGATCACCGCGGTGCGCGAAGCCGCGGCGAACGTGGGCCGCGATCCGCAGTCGATTAAATTCTGCGTGGCCGCGCCGATGTATATCGGCGACGACTGGGCGCATATGCGTGAACAGTGCCGCTGGTTCGGTGGCATGGTGGGCAATCATGTGGCTGACATCGTGGCCAAGTACGGCACTGATTCCGCGGTTCCGAAGGCGCTCACGGACTACATCGCAGGCAGGGAGGGCTACGACTACAACGAACACGGCCGGGCAGGAAACTCTCATGCCGCCTTCGTGCCCGATGAGATCGTGGACCGCTTCTGCCTGCTCGGCACCGCTGAAGACCACCTCGAGAAGCTCCAGGCCCTGCAGAAGATCGGCGTCGACCAATTCGCGGGCTATCTCCAGCACGACAACAAGGAGGAGACCCTGCGGGTGTACGGCGAGACCGTGATCCCGGCCATGGCCCAGCACATCGTTGCCACGTCGTGACCCTGCCACCGACACAGAAAGAAGATTCCGAGTGAACGACACCACCACCCCACTGCTGGGACTGAACGAGCGCACCAGCGATCTCGACCGGGCCCACGTTTTCCACTCCTGGTCCGCCCAGGGCGCACTGAAACCGCTGGTGCTCGCCGGCGGCCTCGGCTGTCGAGTGTGGGACCACGATGGGCGCAGCTACCTCGATTTCTCGAGCCAGCTCGTCAATGTGAACATCGGCCACCAGCATCCGGCGGTGGTGAGGGCCATCGTCGAGCAGGCGAACCTGCTCACCACCGTCGCGCCGTCCACCGCCAACCTTGCTCGCGGCGAGGCGGCCCTGCGCATCGTGAACCGGGCGCCGGCGGGCTTCAACAAGGTCTTCTTCACCAACGGAGGAGCGGATGCGAACGAGAACGCCATCCGGATGGCGCGACTGCACACCGGCCGCGACAAAGTCCTCTCCACCTACCGCTCATACCACGGCAACACCGGCGCGGCCGTCGTTGCGACGGGGGACTGGCGCCGGGTGCCGAACGAATACGCCCGGGGACACGTGCACTTCTTCGGCCCCTTCCTCTACCGCAGCGAGTTCTGGGCGACGACGCCCGAGCAGGAGTCGGAGCGGGCCCTGCACCACCTCGAGCGCGTGATCCAGAGCGAGGGAGCGACGTCGATCGCGGCCGTGCTGCTGGAATCCGTGCCCGGCACGGCCGGCATCATGCTGCCGCCTCCCGGTTATCTCGCCGGCGTGCGCGCGCTCTGCGACCGCTACGGCATCATGCTCATCTTCGACGAGGTGATGTGCGGTTTCGGCCGCACCGGACGTTGGTTCGCCTTCGAGGGCTACGACGTGGTCCCGGACCTGATCACCTTCGCGAAGGGGGTCAACTCGGGGTATGTACCCACTGGCGGGGTCATCATCTCGGATGCGATCGCGGCCGGTTTCGACACCGCCGTCTTCCCCGGAGGCCTGACCTACAGCGGGCATCCGCTGGCCATGGCGTCGATCGTCGCCGCGCTCGATGCGATGGACGAGGAGGGCATTGTGGAGAACGCGGCCCGCATCGGCCGCTCGGTCCTTGCGCCCGGGCTGGCTGCGCTCGCCGCGAACCACCCGATCATCGGCGAGGTCCGCGGAGAGGGCGTGTTCTGGGCCCTCGAGCTNGTGACCGACCGCAGCACCCGGCAACCNGTGGGCGCGGCGGTGATGGCCCGCATCAAGACCGAATTGCTGGCGCGCGGCCTGCTGGCGTTCCTGATCGAAAACCGTATCCACGTCGTGCCGCCATGCGTGGTGACCGATGCGGAGGTCGCCGAAGCCCTCGCGATCTACGACGAGGTCCTCTCCCTCGACCTGCTTGATTCCTGACTGACGATCCGACTGACGATCCGACTGACGACATGAACGATGAATTGAAGGACTGACATGACTACCGTGCTTACGACNACTCAGCTCAACCATTGGATCGGCGGCGCCGACAACGCCGCCACGTCCACCCGCACCGCACCGGTCTACAACCCGGCCACCGGAGCGGTCGCCAAGAACGTGCTGCTGGCCAACACCGCCGATGTCGACACCGCCGTCGCCGTCGCCTCTGCGGCCTTCCCCGGCTGGCGCGACACCAGTCAGGCCCGCCGACAGACCATCATGTTCGCCTTTCGAGAACTGCTGAACGAGCGCAAGGGCGAGCTCGCCGACATCCTCACGGCCGAACACGGCAAGGTCACTTCCGACGCCCTCGGCGAGATCACGCGTGGCCTCGAGGTGGTGGAGTTCGCCCTCGGCATGCCCCACCTCTCCAAGGGTGAATACTCCGAGAATGTGTCGACCGGAGTCGACGTGTACACGCTGCGGCAGCCGCTCGGCGTGGTGGGCATCATCAGCCCCTTCAACTTTCCGGCGATGGTTCCGCTGTGGTTCTTCCCGCTGGCGGTCGCTGCCGGCAACGCGGTGGTGCTCAAGCCGAGCGAGAAGGATCCTTCCGCAGCCAACTGGATGGCCGCCCTGTTCACCGAAGCCGGGCTGCCCGACGGCGTCTTCAACGTCGTGCACGGAGACAAGGAAGCCGTCGACGCGCTGCTCGTGCATCCCGACGTGCAGTCCATATCGTTCGTGGGTTCCACGCCGATCGCCCGCTACATCTACGAAACCGCCTCGGCGAACGGCAAGCGGGTACAGGCGCTCGGCGGCGCGAAGAACCACATGCTGGTCCTCCCGGACGCCGACCTGGACCTGGCAGCGGATGCCGCCGTGAACGCCGGCTTCGGCTCTGCGGGTGAACGCTGCATGGCGATCAGCGTCATCGTGGCCGTCGAACCGGTCGCCGACGATCTGATCGCCAAGATCACCGAACGCATGAAGGGACTGCGGGTGGGTGATGGCATGCGCGGCTGCGACATGGGACCGCTGATCACCCAAGCCCACCGGGACAAGGTGGCGTCCTACATCGACCTCGCCGCAACAGACGGAGCGGACGTGGTGGTCGACGGGCGGGACGTCGTCGTCGACGGCGAGGCATCCGGCTTCTGGCTCGGGCCCACCCTGTTCGACCGGGTGAGCGTGGATTCACAGGTCTACATCGATGAGATCTTCGGCCCGGTGCTGTCGATCATCCGGGTGGCGAGCTACGCCGAGGGCCTGCAGCTGATCAATGCCAGCCCCTACGGCAACGGCACGGCCATCTTCACCAATGACGGCGGCGCGGCCCGTCGCTTCCAGAACGAGGTGCAGGTGGGAATGGTGGGCATCAACGTGCCGATCCCGGTTCCGGTGGCATCGCACTCGTTCGGTGGCTGGAAGAACTCCCTCTTCGGAGATGCAAAAGCCTACGGCGCCGCGGGAATCGCTTTCTACACCCGCGAGAAGGCGGTCACGAGTCGCTGGCTCGACCCGAGTCACGGAGGCATCAACCTCGGGTTCCCGCAGCACGACTGACCCGCACAACACCTGAGCTCACGTCGTCTAGCCCCCTTTCTGCCCCTCGACGGGGGGCGGATGGGGGGCTTGACGCCTGTGCGCACATGGGCGAACTTAGTCTCACCATCACTCGGGATGGACACAGTGGAGGCACTTTAATGACAAAAGTATGGAGAAGGACCGCCATCCTGGCGGTTATGCTCATGGCAACGTCGGGCGCCCTCGTCGCCTGTTCTTCAGCAGGAGGCGGAGGCGGAGGCACCAGCACGACGAGTTCGGACGTGATCAAGATCGGGCTGCTGCTGCCCGAGTCCAAGACCACCCGCTACGAGAGCTTTGACCGCCCGCTCTTCGAGTCGAAGATGAAGTCGCTCGGCAACTACGAGGTCGTATACGCCAACGCGGACCAGGATGCGGCCAAGCAGCTGCAGCAAGCTGAATCAGCCCTGACCGAAGGTGTGAAGGTGCTCGTTCTCGACCCCGTGGATGCGGCGGCGGCGGCGAGCATCGTGTCGTCGGCGAAGGCGCAGAACGTTCCCGTCATCTCCTATGACCGCTTGGTCAAGAGCGGCGACCTGGCCTACTACATTTCCTTCGACAACGAGAAGGTCGGTGTGCTCCAGGGCACGGCGATCGTCGACAAGATGAAGGCTGACGGCACCACAACCGGATTGATCATGATCAACGGTTCACCCACCGACGGCAACGCCGCCCTCTTCAAGAAGGGGGCGCACTCCGTGATCGATCCATCGGGAATCCCCATTCTCGCCGAATACGACACCCCGGACTGGAGCCCCGACAAGGCGCAGGAATGGGCTGCCGGCCAGATCACCCAGTTCGGCAACAAGATCGAGGGAGTCTATGCGGCCAATGACGGCACCGGCGGCGGCGCAATCGCAGCCCTGAAGGCTGCGGGAACGACNCCGTTCCCCCCGGTGACCGGACAGGATGCCGAGCTCACGGCAATCCAGGCCATTGTCATCGGTGACCAGTACATGACCGTGTACAAGGCGATCAAGGCCGAGGCAGAAAAGGCCGCCATGATCGCGCACGCTCTCGCTCAGGGCGACAAGGTCACGGGCGACACGACCGTGGAGGGGACGGCCGCCACGCTGCTCACCCCGGTGGTCGTGAAAGTCGACAACATCATGGACACCGTGGTCAAGGACGGCTTCTACACTGTCGCCCAGATCTGCACGCCGGCATACGCCGCCGCGTGCACCGCGGCCGGCATCAAGTAACTGAATTGTCGGGCCGGGAACCCTTCGGGGCGCCCGGCCCGTCGTCAGATTGTTCAACCCGGCTCACGAGCCCCATCTCCTAAGGACAGAACAATGGCGGTCCTCTCTCCCGCACCCGGCACGACGCCGACCCGCACTCCCATGCTGTCGATGCGGGGCATCAACAAGAGTTTCGGGGCCGTGCAGGCCCTGACCGACATCGACCTGGACATCTACAAGGGCGAGGTCGTGGCGCTCGTGGGAGACAACGGTGCCGGCAAGTCCACGCTGATCAAAATCCTGGCGGGAGTGCACCCCGCAGACAGCGGAACGATTGTGTGTGATGACAAGACCGTTTCCATCAACAACCCGGCTGAATCCAACCGGCTGGGCATAGCGACCGTTTACCAAGACCTCGCCCTGTGCGACAACCTCGACGTCGTGGCGAACCTGTTCCTCGGCCACGAGATCGCCGGGATCACCCTCAACGAAGTNGAGATGGAGCAGCGGGCCTGGCAATTGCTGCGCCAGCTGTCGGCGAAGATCCCCTCGGTGCGCATCGTGGTGGCGTCACTGTCCGGTGGGCAGCGCCAAACCGTTGCGATCGCGCGTTCTCTGATCGGTGAGCCGGGAATTGTGATCCTCGACGAACCGACCGCAGCCCTCGGGGTGGCCCAAACCGCCGAAGTGCTCAACCTGATCGAGCGCCTCCGGGAACGCGGATTGGGCGTTGTGCTGATCAGCCACAATATGGCTGATGTGCAGGCGGTGGCCGACCGGATCGTGGTGCTGCGGCTGGGCCGCAACAACGGCGAGTTCGTCGTGGGCTCGGTGAGCTATGAGCAGATCATCGCCGCCATCACCGGAGCCTCGGACAATGCGGTGACGCGGCGGGCACAAGCCCGCGTCGATGAGGAGGACCCGTCATGACCAGCCCCCGTGTACCCTCCGGCGCGTCTGTCAGCCCCGATAGTGATGCGCCCATGTCGGCGGTGGCGGCCGACCTGCAGGATGAGCGCCTGATTCAGCGCAAGGGACTGCGCGGCGCGCTCGCCGCGTCGTGGCTGCGCATTCGAACGGGTGACCTCGGCTCGCTGCCAGTCGTGATCGGCCTGGTCGTGATCTGGATCGCCTTCTACGCACTCAACCGTAATTTCCTCTCTCCGATCAACCTCGTCAACCTCACCCTGCAGTGCGCCGCTGTCGGCACCATCTCCATCGGCATCGTGCTGGTGCTGCTGCTGGGGGAGATCGACCTCTCCGTGGGTTCGGTGAGCGGATTGTCGGCCGCAATCCTGGCCGTGGGCTTCGTCAACCTGGGGTGGCCGCTGGCGATCGCCCTGTTGGCATCGATCGCCGCCGGCATTCTCGTCGGGCTGCTCTATGGCCTGCTCTACACCCGCTTCGGGGTGCCGAGCTTCGTGATCACCCTCGCCGGGCTGCTGGGCTTCCTGGGGCTCCAGCTGTATGTTCTGGGCAGCACGGGGTCCATCAACATTCCCTTCGACTCGTGGATCGTGCAATTCGCGCAGCAGTGGTTCCTGCCGGACTGGCTCTCCTATGTGATTGTTGTGCTGGTGGCGGCAGCGTATGTGGCCCAGCTGTCTTTCACTGCCCGCCGCCGGGCGGCCGCCGGTCTCTCCCCGGCCCCGGGCTCCGTGATCGTGGCGAAGGGAGTGGGACTGCTGCTGCTGATGGGCGTGCCCGTCTGGTACTTGAACCAGGCCCGAGGTGTCGGCGTGATGTTCCTGTTGTTCCTCTTCTTCGTGGTCGTGATGAATTTCATGCTCACCCGGACTCGCTGGGGCCGGGCCGTGTACGCAATCGGCGGGAACGTGGAAGCGGCACGACGGGCCGGCATCAGGGTGAAGCAGGTTTATGTCTCCATCTTCGTTCTGTGCTCCACCTTCGCGGCCATCGGCGGCATCCTCGCCGCGGCGCGGCTCGCTGCGGCGAATCAGGGCAGCGGCGGTGGCGACACCAACCTCAACGCCATCGCGGCTGCGGTGATCGGCGGCGCCAGCCTCTTCGGCGGCCGGGGCACGGCGTTCTCTGCGCTGCTGGGCATCCTCGTCATCCAGTCCATCTCGAGCGGGTTGACGCTGCTCAACCTCGACTCGTCGGTGCGATACATGATCACCGGCGCCGTGCTGCTGCTGGCGGTCATCGTCGACTCCGTCTCCCGGCGCTCTCGGCTCTCCCACGGCCGGGCGTAGGGAGAGAGCGGGGCGCACTCCGGGACTTCGGTCAGGGTCAGTGAGCGGTGTGTTGGGATTGCACCCGGGCGGCCTGGGTGCGCAGGGCGTCCACGACGGTGCGTACCGCAAGGCGTTCAGCGCGGTCCGGGCGCATCAGCGCCGCGATCTGGCGCTCCGAATCCACTCCGCGCAGCGGTTTGAGCACGAGTCGCTCAGGCCGGCCGCCGCCGAAGGTGTACCTCGGCATGAGTGCGACACCCAGACCCGCCGTGATGAACGACTCGATCAGGCGAAGATCGGCGAAACGTTGTGTCACCGTCAGGCGCACTCCTGACTGCTGCTCGATGTCATGCAGGATCCGTTCGAACGGGTAGCCCTCCGGCATGCCGATCCACGGTTCGCCGGCCACGTCGCTTGCCGACACGGATGCCCGCGACGCCAGGCGGTGCTTGGCGGGAAGCCCGACATCCAAGGGCTCGGTCATCAGGGGAACCACGCTGAGTCCGCGCCCGCCCCAGGTGGCCTGGCCGCGCATGGTGTGTGCGAGCACGATGTCGAAATCAGCCGTCAGTGCCGGAAAGTCGCTGAGCTCAGGGTCTCGGTCGGTGCAGGTGACCACGAGGCCCGGCGTGGCGGCGAGTTCAGCCAGGGCGCCCGGCAACAGCATCTGACCGGCGGTGGGGAAGGTGACCACGCTGACTTCACCCGTTGCCAGGTTGCGAAACTCGTCCCAGAGCGCGGTGGCCCGAGCGCGGGCGACCGCCACATCCGTCGCACTGCGGGCCAGCGCCCGCCCAGCCGACGTCAGGACGAGGCCGCGACCGCTGCGCTCGGTGAGCGGCAGACCAGCCTCACGCTCGAGCACTTTGAGCTGTTGCGACACAGCGGACGGGGTGCGGTGGGTGGCCTGAGCGACCGCGGTGATCGTGTGGCGTTCGGCCAGCTCGCGGAGCAGCTCCAGGCGTTGCACATCCATAAAGCAAAACTACACACTCATGGCAAAACAATGTGATTGTGTTGCACCGTGTGTGGTGGTCGAATGGTCATGTCGATCACGAGCAATGGCGCCTCCGTACTACGACACGCCCCCCTCGTTTCGAAAGGCACTTCCGTGTTCGCACTGCTCGTTCTCCTTGCCGTCATCTCCATCGGGTCCATCACCGCCCTGGTCCGCGTCGTCGCCCGCGACGGTTACCGCCGGATTCCGCAGCGTCCGCTGGTTCGCATCTTCTAGCCGCCGGCACCCGCACGCCGTTGTCGCAGCGATGGCATAAAGTTGTGTCTGTGGAAGATACCCGGCAGAAACTTATCGACTTCATCTCGGCCGAGGCCGTCTTTCATGGAGATTTCGTTCTCACCAGCGGCAAGAGCGCCACGTACTACGTGGACCTGCGCCGGGTGAGCCTGGATCACCGGGTGGCTCCGCTGATCGGCCTGGTCATGCTGGAGCTGATCAAGGACATCCCGGACGTCGTCGCCGTGGGCGGGCTGACCATGGGTGCCGATCCCATAGCCGCGGCCGTTATGCATCAGGGTGCCGCCGCGGGCAAGGGGTATGACTCCTTCGTCGTGCGGAAAGAACCCAAGGACCACGGGCGTGGGCGTCAGGTGGAGGGTCCTGATTTGGCCGGCAAGCGTGTTGTCGTGCTCGAAGACACCTCCACAACCGGCGGCTCGCCGCTGGCAGCCATTGAAGCCCTGCTCAAAGTCGGCGCCATCATCGCCGGTGTCGCCGTTGTCGTCGATCGCAACACCGGTGCGCGCGAGATCATCGAAGCCGCCGGTTACCCCTATTTCGCTGCCATCTCCCTTGAGGACCTGGGGCTGCACTAGTGTCGTCAGTCGACGATTCCGGCCGGGACGTCGACGGGTCGACGTTCACTGTCGGTCCGGCGCCGACGCGTGCTACCCGGCCTGCAGTGATCTGGGCGGTCGCGGCCCTTCTTGCCGTCGTCGTCCTGATCGCGTTATTCCTGCTCGGGCAGCGGGTGGCCGGCACGATCGTGCCGCCGGCTGTGCCCACCCCGACCGCAGCGGCCACTGCCACGGCGAACCCCACTCCGACGCCGGTCGCCGGGCCGACGGCTATCCAGCCGGCGGGCGTGCACGCCTGGAACACCCTTTTCGGCGGTGAATGCCTGCAGCCGTACATATCGCCGTGGGAAGAGGAATTCACCGTCACCGACTGCGCGACCGAGCATAGCGCCCAGCTCACCTATCGTGGAACCTTCGATGGCGACGTCGCCGCGGTGTTCCCCGGGGAGGCGGCCCTTGCCTCCCGGATGAACCTGCTCTGCAGCGCACCCGGCGTGCTCGACCTCACCGCTGCCGGCGCTTACCCCGACCTTGAGGTGCAGGCGAGCTTCCCCGTCACCGCGCAGCAGTGGACGTCGGGCGGGCGTGACTACTACTGTTTCGTCAGCCGTTCCTCGGGCGCACCGATGACGTCGAGCGTGTCCGGTCCGGGGCCCGCGGCCTGACAGTCGGTACGGCCAGGGCGGTGCTGGGCTGGATCTGGTCGGGTTAGATCTGGTCGGACTAGATCTCGTCGGACTCGATGAGGTCGGTGGTGAGCAGCTCATGTACGCCCGACAGGATCTCATCCGGGCGGAACGGGTAACGGGCGATCTCCGCGTCGTCGCTAATGCCGGTCATCACGAGGATGGTGTGCAGCCCGGCTTCGATGCCCGCCACGATGTCGGTGTCCATGCGGTCGCCGATCATCGCGGTGTTCTCGGAGTGCGCGCCGATCTTGTTCATGGCGGAACGGAACATCATCGGATTGGGCTTGCCCACGATGTAGGGCTCCCGTCCGGTGGCCTTGGTGATGAGTGCAGCGATCGCCCCGGTGGCCGGCATCGGCCCGTCGGCACTGGGCCCCGTCGCATCCGGGTTCGTGGCGATGAAGCGTGCGCCGCCCAGGATGAGCCGGATCGCCTTGGTGATGGCTTCAAAGGAGTAATTGCGTGTCTCTCCCACCACCACGAAATCGGGATTCGTTTCGGTCATGGTGAAGCCGGCTTCGTGCAGGGCAGTGGTCAATCCCATCTCGCCGATCACGAACGCGGTGCCGCCGGAGACCTGTGCCTGCAGGAAATCTGCCGTGGCGAGGGCGGAGGTCCAGATGCGGTCCTCCGGCACGTTGAGACCGGAGGACCGCAGCCGAGCGCTCAAATCCCGCGGCGTGTAGATGGAATTGTTGGTGAGCACCAGGAACGGCGTCCCGGTGTCGGTCCATTGCTGCAACAGTGCCGCAGCGCCCGGAAGGGCCTTGTTTTCGTGCACGAGCACACCGTCCATGTCGGTGAGCCAGCATTCGATTTCATCACGGCGGGCCATGGGCACTCCTGTCCTCGGGATTTCAGCCTAGCCGCGCTGCGGGTGGCTGTCGTCGTCCGTCACCCACACTGATCTCGCGGCGAGTGCGCTGACCCGCTGAGTGTGCCCGTCCGGAAGTTCAAGGGCCAGCGGCGCGCGGACGGTGAAGACCTGGCCGGGACCGATCCCCGCGCTCGCCAGCTCGCGCAGCACGGACGGGTTGCGATCGCTCACTCGCAGCACGGTGCCCATGTGGCCCACCCGGGCTTCGGCCAGCACAATGGCCGCCGGTCGGGGGCTGGTGCCGTCGACGAGTGGAATCACATCGCCGTGCGGGTCGCTCACCGGGTAGCCGAGGCGGGCATTGATCGCCTCGAGCAGCCGGTCGGAGATGGAGTGCTCGAGTATCTCGGCCTCGTCGTGCACTTCGTCCCACTTGTAGCCCATCTCGCGCACAAGCCAGGTCTCGATCACACGATGTCGGCGCACCACGGCGGTGGCGCGCACAATGCCGGCGTCAGTCAGGGTCAACGGGCCATAGGGAACATGGGTGATCAGCCCCGCCGCGGCCAGCTTCTTCACCATTTCGGTGACGGATGACGGCGCCACACCGAGCCGGGAAGCCAGGACGGAGGGAGTGATCGGTTCGCTCTGCCATTCGGTGTGTGAATAGACGGTCTTCAGATAATCCTCGGCCGCGGGAGTGGTGTTCTTCATCACATTCTCAGGGTATCGGGCGATTCCATCACCGTTTCGCTTCGGCGCCGGTTTGGCTTCAGGACCCGGAGAAGACCAGCACGAGCAGCACCACGTTCAGGGCGACGAGCGCCACCGAACAGAGCGCGCCGGCCGCGGTGGTGAACCACCGGTTGGCGAAGGTGCCGAGCAACCCGCGTTGGGCGGTGAACCACACGAGCGGAATGAGGGCGAACGGAATGCCGAAGGAAAGCACGACCTGGCTCAGCACCAGCGCCTCGGTGGGGTCGAATCCTGCGCCCAGGATGACCAGGGCTGGAATCAGGGTGACCAGGCGGCGCAAGAGCAGGGGGACGCGCAGGTGCAGGAGGCCCTGCATGATCTCGGCGCCGGCGTACGCGCCCACCGAGGTTGAGGCGAGTCCCGAGGCGAGCAGACCGACGGCAAAGGCGGTGGCGATAGCCGGACCGAGCGAATCCTTGATGGCAGCATAGGCGCCCTGCAAGGTGTCGGTTCCGTCGACACCCTGCAAAGCGGATGCCGCGAGCAGCAAGATCGCCAGATTCACGGTGCCTGCGATGGCCATCGCGATTGTCACGTCCCACTTCGTAGCCCAGAGCAGGCGCCGGGTGGCTGTGATGCCCTGCCATTCCGGGAACCGGTCGCGGGCGAGCGAGGAATGCGCGTAGATGGCGTGCGGCATGATGGTGGCACCCAGAATGGACGCCGCGAGCAAAACGGAGTCGGAGCCTTCGAACCGCGGGACCAGGCCGCCGAGGACCTGTGCGGCATCCGGTGGGGCGATGACCACTCCCACGGTGAAGCCCACGGTGATGATCAGCATGAGCGAGACGACGACGCGCTCGAAGACGACAGGGCCGCGTCGAGTGTGCACCACCAGCACCACCATCGAAATGACCCCGGTGATTACGCCGCCCACGAGGAGTGGCAGGCCGAAAAGCAGGTACAGGGCGACAGCACCTCCGATGATCTCAGCGAGGTCGGTGGCCATCGCCACGAGCTCGGCCTGAATCCAGTACAGGCGGCGGGCGAGGGGGCGTTTCAGGCGCAGGCCGAGGATTTCAGGCAGGCTCTGACCGGTGACGATCCCCAGTTTGGCGGAGAGGTACTGGATGAGCCACGCCATCACATTCCCGGCCACGACCACCCAGACGAGCAGGTATCCGAAGCGGGCCCCAGCGGTCATATTGCTGGCGACGTTGCCCGGATCAAGGTAGGCGACTCCGGCCACCAGCGCCGGTCCCAGCAGCCAGAGCAGCCGTGACGACGCCACCGTCGTGGGCGTGAGTGACCGGTTGCGAACCGGAGCTTCGGCTTTTGCCATAACAGAACCATATTCAATATTTAGGTGCACCGAAAGGTTTGGACGGGCTTCCGCTTGATAGCCAGGAGATAAAGTTAATCAGTGAGTACGCCAACTGATAACCCCACCAACGAGCTCTCCACCTACGGCGTCGGGCCGTGGCAGGGCGAATGGCCCACCGAAGCGCGGTACGATCCTGAGCTGCTCGAACGTGGCGACACCCGCAATGTCATCGACCGGTATCGGTATTGGCTGATGGAGGCGATCGTTGCTGATCTCGATGAGCACCGGCATCCGTTCCATGTCGCCATTGAGAACTGGCAGCACGACATGAACATCGGTTCGATCGTGCGCAGCGCCAACGCGTTTGCTGCCGACACCGTGCACATCATCGGTCGCAAGCGGTGGAACAAGCGCGGCGCCATGGTGACCGACCGCTACCAGCATGTGATGCATCACCCGGATGTGGCGACCTTCGTGGAATGGGCGGCAGCGACCAGCCTGCCCATCATCGCGATCGACAACGTTCCCGGCTCGGTCATCATTGAGACCTACCGGTTCCCGGAGCGCTGCGTGCTGTTGTTCGGGCAGGAGGGACCCGGCCTGTCCGAGGCCGCGGTCGCGTCTGCCGATGCCATCGTGGAGATCAGCCAGTTCGGCTCCACACGCTCGCTCAACGCCTCGGCCGCCGCTGCCGTCACCATGCACAACTGGGTACTTCAGCACCACTTCTGAAGCCGGAGCCCGGCGCCGGGCGCTCAGGCCGGTGGGCTGCACCCCGGCAGCAGGACCGGCAGCACGCCCGGCAGCGGGCGGAGCCAAGAATTTTGCCCCATCGGATCGCTGTAGGGGCTACCGTGTGCACATGACTGCGATCACCGATGATCTGCCCGCCCGACTCCTGCACGAAGAACACGAGGGCTGGCAAGCTCTCGTCGACGGCCAGGGGGCCGAGTATTTCCACCGCAACATGACCCAGGACGCGTTGATGATCCTGCCGGGGGTCATCGTCGGACGTGAGGAGCTGTCAGGGGCGGTTGCCCTGGCGATCTGCGACGGGTATCAGCTGCACGACCCCGCAGTGATCCGGCTGGGCGATCGCGGCGGAATCGTCGTGTCCCGGGTGGTCGTGCGGCATGGTGAACGGCTGAGCCAATTCGTTGTCTCCACGACGTACCTGTTCGACGAAGACGGCGGAGGCTGGTGCATCGCCGCCCAACAACGCACGCCCGCCTAAGCCGGGAGAACCGCTTGCGGCAAGCGACGCCCTGATCCGGGCCGCGTTCCTGCCGGTCGCCTGGGCGGGGTGACCGGCCCGGCCGGTCAGGTGGTGAGGGCGGGGCAGATCAGGGGCTTGATAGTATCGAGTGTGACCGGCGACAATCTGCTTGACCAGCCAGCGACCCTTCTTCCCCAGGAAACGGAGGTGATCGCGGCTCTCAGCCGAACCGGCAAACAGGATATTGCCGGTGTGGCGTGGGCTTATCCGACGTCTTCCTTGGCCTGGGCTGCCTTGGCCGATGTGGCATATGCCGAGGGGCGCATCCTCGAGTCCTACGCATTTGCCCGGGTGGGTTACCACCGCGGGCTCGACTCCCTGCGAAAGGCCGGCTGGAAGGGTCATGGGCCGGTGCCGTGGAGCCATGAACCGAACCGCGGGGTGCTGCGCGCGCTGTATGCGCTGCGGCGTGGGGCCGCTGAAATCGGTGAGAATGACGAGGTTTCGCGCTTGACGGCGTTTCTCATGGATTCCGATCCCACCGCAATCACCGCGATCCAAGCCGCTCCCGCGGTGAATCCCGGCAGCGATCCTGCGCCGCCGACAGAAGCTTTCGTCATTCGAGGAGATAACTAGACATGCCAGCGATTGTATTGATCGGCGCCCAGTGGGGCGACGAAGGCAAGGGCAAGGCCACGGACCTGCTCGGCAGCCGAGTCGACTATGTCGTCAAGTTCAATGGTGGGAACAACGCCGGGCACACTGTCGTGGTCGGCGATGAAAAGTACGCCCTGCACTTGCTGCCCTCCGGAATCCTGAGCCCGGGCGTCACCCCGGTGATCGCCAACGGCGTTGTCGTCGACGTTGAGGTGCTCTTCGAAGAGCTGGACGCGCTCAGTGAACGCGGTGTTGACGTGTCCCGCCTCAAGGTCAGTGCGAACGCACACCTGATCACGGCCTACCACCGCACGCTCGACAAGGTGTCGGAGCGATTCCTCGGCAAACGCCAGATCGGTACCACCGGTCGCGGAATCGGCCCGGCCTACGCGGACAAGATCAATCGCGTCGGTATCCGCGTGCAGGACCTGTTCGACGAGAACATCTTGCGCCAGAAGGTCGAAGGGGCCCTTGACCAGAAGAACCACCTCCTCGTGAAGATCTACAACCGGCGCGCCATCGAGGTCGACGAGATCGTGGCCGAGCTGCTCAGTTATGCCGAACGCCTGCGTCCGATCGTCGCCGACACCGCCCTCTTGCTGCACCAGGCTCTCACTGCCGGCAAGACCGTGCTGTTCGAGGGCGGGCAGGCCACCATGCTCGACGTCGACCACGGCACCTACCCGTTCGTGACCTCGTCCAACGCCACTTCCGGCGGTGCTGTGACGGGTTCCGGCATCGCACCCAACCGGATCGACCGCGTCATAGCCGTAGTGAAGGCTTACACGACGCGTGTCGGTTCCGGCCCCTTCCCCACCGAACTCTTCGATGATTCCGGGGAGTTCCTGCGGGCCAAGGGCTTCGAATTCGGGACCACCACCGGTCGGCCGCGCCGCTGCGGCTGGTATGACGCCCCGATCGCCCGGTACACCTCGCGCATCAACGGCGTCACTGACTTCGTTCTGACCAAGCTCGATGTGCTCACGGGCCTGGCCATGATCCCGGTCTGCGTGGCTTACTCTGTTGACGGCGTTCGTGTCGACGAAGTGCCGGTGTCCCAGTCCGACTTCCACCACGCCGTTCCCATCTATGAGGAATTCCCGGGGTGGACCGAGGACATCACGATGGTGCGCGATTTCGACGACCTGCCGCAGAACGCGAAGAACTACGTGTTGAAGCTCGAGTCCATCAGCGGTGCCCGCATCTCGGCGATCGGCGTCGGTCCCGACCGGGAAGCGATTGTGGTGCGCCACGACCTGATCGACTAGGCCGCGCTTTCAGGCGATTGCCCCCAGAAACCCCCATTCTTCGGGGGTTCTGGGGGCAATCGCTATCTGCGGAATGCTGGCACAATGTCAGCGTGACCGCTGTCCGTCCGCTTACATCGACCCTGCGGGGTCGTTTCGTCCAGCTGCAGCCGCTGGGCGGTGCAGCCCTGCCCGAGCTGCATTCTGCCATCGCCCATCGCGCGGTATTTGAAGCAGGTTACGGCGGGGGCCTCTCCGCGTTGCACACGGATGTCGAGGGTTTCGTGGCCTGGGCGCGGGACTTCTACCAGTGGGAGGACCGCCCCTACGCGGTGCGGCTGCTCGGCGGGCTCAACGACGGAGACCTGGTGGGAACCACCACGCTCGGTCGCATCAGCCTGGTCAATGAAACGGCCCAGCTCGGCTGGACAGCTTTCGACCCGCGAGTGTGGGGAACCGCCGTGGCTGCCGAAACGAAGCTCTTGCTCCTCGGTGAGGCCTTCCGCAATGGGTTCGGCCGGATCGAAATTCGAATCGATTCGCTCAATACCCGGTGCCGGGCATCCGCTTTGAAACTCGGGGCCACGTTCGAGGGCGTACTGCGCCGGGATCAGCCCCAGGCCGACGGCACATGGTGCGATACGGCTGTCTACTCCATCCTGACGGACGAATGGCCGGCCGTTCGTGCCGCCCTGCAGGCGCGCGTCGACGCCTACCCCGCCCGCTCGATCACCTATCGGAATATTCCCCATGAGCCGGCACAACGGTAAGCCCGCGAGGAGGGATAGCCTCAGGTGGTGAGCGAATCTTCTTCTCCGGGCAAGATGCTCATCGGCCTGCAATTCCTCGGCATGGCCCTGCTGTGGGGCTCGAGCTTTTTGTTCATGAAGGTTGCGCTGGACGGGGTCTCCTTCGGACAGGTGGCNTGGTCCCGGTTGGTGCTCGGCGGGCTCACCCTGGGCCTCATCGTGCTCGCACGGCGCCCGCGGGTGGACGGCGGGCCGGTGCTGCCGAGGCAACCTGTCGTCTGGCTGCATTTCCTGGTGATCGCCGTCAGCGGTTGCCTCGTGCCTCACATGCTCTTCGCCTGGGCGGAGCAGTACGTGTCGTCGAGCCTGGCGAGCATTTATAACGCGGTCACACCGATCATGACCGCCCTGATGGCCACCCTTGTCTTCCGAGTGGAACGACTGGGTCACGGCCAGGTCGTGGGCATCATCATCGGTATCCTCGGCGTGGTCGTGATCATAGCTCCCTGGCGTTATGCCGCGTTGACGGGTGACTTCTGGGGGCAGCTCGCCTGCCTCGGCGCGGCCGTCTGCTACGGTTTCACGTTCGGGTACACCCGCAAGTTCCTGAGCGGCCGTCCGATCGCCGGCAGTACCTTCGCCTTCCTGAATATCGGCCTGGCCGGCGCGCTGATGCTGATGCTCACGCCGGTGCTCGCCTGGCAGCCGGTGCAGCTGAACGTGCCCATCACCCTGAGCCTGATCGCGCTGGGCTCCCTGGGTACCGGTCTGGCTTACGTATGGCATATCAACGTGCTGCGGGCCTGGGGCCCGACCACGACCTCCATGGTGACGTACGTCATGCCCGTCATCGGGGTGACCCTGGGCGTCCTCGTGCTCGCCGAAACTTTCTCGTGGTACGAACCAATCGGTGCCGGTCTAGTGCTGTTGGGCATCCTGCTCACCCAGAAACGGCTGCGCCTCGGACCTCTCATCCGACGCCCCGTCCCGGCGGCTGCGCCCTCCGACATCGCCACGGCACCGACTCCGTGAAACGGGCNGACTGCGCGAGGGGGCGGAGGACGAATGCATTATCGTCGAAGCATGGCTGCACATGAGGAATTGCCCGCTGACGCGGGCCGGGACGCAATTGACCAGTTGCACAGCATTCGCGAGAGCATTGATAATATCGANGCTGCCCTCATCCACCTGCTCGCCGAACGATTCAAGTTCACGCAGCAGGTCGGCCGCCTGAAAGCAGTGCACGGCTTGCCGCCCGCCGATCCCGGGCGCGAGCTCGAGCAGATCGACCGGTTGCGCGCTCTGGCTGTCGAGGCCCACCTCGACCCCATGTTCGCGGAGAAGTTCCTGAACTTCGTGATCGCCGAAGTCATCCACCACCACGTACAGATCGCCACCGGAACCATTTCGACCNATCTGTCGTGAGCTGGAANCCGCGCNNCCTGCCCACGCAGGTCGGCAAGACCTTCGTGGTGACCGGCGCGAACGCGGGCCTGGGATATTTCACCAGCGAGCAGCTCGCCGGCGCCGGCGCGCACGTGATCCTCGCCTGCCGCAACCCCGCGCGAGCGGATGCGGCACTGGCAGCGATCCGGATGCGGGTGCCGGGGGCATCCGTATCGTCGCTGCAGTTGGACATGTCAGACCTGGAGTCGGTGCGGTACGTTTCGGAGACGCTGCGCGCGCTGCCGCGCCTCGACGGGCTGATTCTCAACGCAGGAATCGTGCACCCGTCTGCGGACCGCCAGATAAGCCTCGACGGCAACGAGCTCATATTCGCCACGAATTTCCTCGGGCACTTCGCACTCACCGCGGGCACGCTGATGGCGCTGCGCCGCACGCCCGGCAGCCGGGTGGTTTCGCTGGGATCGATGATCTCCCGGCTGATGGATTCCTCCCTCGACGACCTGCAACTCGCCACCACGTACAACGGCTGGAAGGCGTACGCCCAGTCCAAGATCGCCATGCAGGTGTTCGGTTTCGAACTCGACCGTCGGTTGAGGGCCAACGGTGCCGGCATGGTGCTGTCCCTGGTGGCACACCCGGGGTACTCGATCTCGGGGTTGACCCCGTTCATTCCCGGGGTCAACGAGATCACGCCGGCCAAGCGCGTTATCGATGGCCTGCAGGCCCTCGTCGGGGCGCAGAGCAAGCGTCAAGGAGCCTGGCCCACGGTGCGCGCGGCGATCGATCCGGATGCCCATGGCGGCGACTATTTCGGCCCGCGTTTCCTCACCCGCGGCGCGCCGACCCGCCAGCCGGCCACGCGCACGTCACGCGACCGCGGCGTGGCCGCGCGGCTGTGGGAGCGCGCCGAGACGCTGATCGGGGAGCCGTTCCTGTAGGACTAGCCTTCGCACCGCACCGGTGCTTTTATGGAAGGCGTGGTGGATGTGCCAGCGAACGTGGCCACGGAACTCACGCAGTTGGGTGCCGCCGTCGACGCTGTCGTTCCGCAGAAGACCGANAGAAACCTGGTTATCGGCAGTTGGAACCTCCGGGGCTTCGCTGACGTCTCGCCCACCTGGTCGGCCACTGCGACCGACACGCCGCAGCGTGATTGGCGGGCGGTGGCGAGTATCGCGGAGATCATTTCCCGGTTCGACGTGGCCGCGATTCAGGAGGTTCGCCGCGACGTGCGGGCGCTTCGGTTTCTGCTCGACCGGCTCGGTCCGCACTGGCAGGTGCTCACCTCCGACGTGTCGGAGGGCGACGCCGGCAATGGGGAACGCCTGACATTCCTGTATGACAGCCGACGGGTTCAACCTTCGGGGCTGGTGGGGGAGATCGTGTTGCCGAGCGGTCTGCGCACGGCGGCCAACCAGTTCGCCCGATCGCCGTANGCGGCGAGTTTCACCCGGGGAGACGTGGAGTTCATCCTCACCACNGTTCACATCATCTGGGCAAGCATGAGCGAGCGTATTCCGGAGATCCGTGCTTTCGCCAACTGGATGCGCGACTGGGTGGACCGCCGAAATGACTGGAACGACAACCTGCTCGTGCTCGGGGACTTCAATATCGACCGTTTCGGCAATCCGCTGTACAACGCCTTCATCGAGACCGGGCTGTTCCCGCCTCCGGAACTGAACCGGCTGCCACGCACCATCTTCGACGGCGACAAGACGGCGCACTTCTACGACCAGATCGCGTGGTTCACCACGAATACCAAGCCGGTGGAGTCCCTGTTGAGCGGGCTTGAATACACCCACCGGGGTGGGTCGTTCGACTTTCCCCGGTTCGTCTATCCCGGCATGCCGCCGGCCCAGCTGTCGTGGCGAATCTCCGACCACTATCCGCTGTGGGTCGAGTTCGCGCTCGCAAACTGAGTCGAATGCCGCGCGCACTTCTACCCCGAGGCTCGGCTGCGGGTGTTCGCGCGGTGGGTGTTGGCGGGTCGCCAGGTGCGAGTCGGGTCGAATATCACCGGGCCGCGTACTTCTGGTCGGCCGCGGGTCATGCGGATTTCCCATCCGGCGGTGTCGATGGTGGCGTGGTGGTACCAGCAGAGCAAGCAACCGTTGTCCACGTTGGTCTTTCCCTGGAACTGCCACGGGATGATGTGGTGCACCTCGCACCACGCCGCCGCAATGGTGCAGCCCGGAATGATGCAGCCGCCGTCGCGGGCGGCGATCGCCCGGCGCTGCCCCGGGGTGAAAAACCTTTTCTTCTCGCCGAGGTGGAGCACTTCGCCGTTTTCGCCAAGGATGACCTCTTGGAAGCCGCCGGCGCACATCTTCTGCCGCACGGCTCGCAGGGACAGGGGAGCGTCAACGCCGTCGATCCAGCCGACGCCGTGTCCGGTCTTCAAATCCGTAGCGTTCACGTGCACCATCACCACGGGCGCAGCCCCACCGAGGGTGGGAGTCTTCGTGTCCCGAGCGGTGGACTCGAACACGGCTCGCAGGATGTCGGCTCGTTTCTCGCCGCCGGTGCG
>JGI24770J26754_10000936_pt1 | contig 21156 bp, 19 predicted proteins | sample LakOneMetagenome_FD_26754 | JGI IMG/M metagenome (IMG submission 26754) | reverse complement strand
CGGCGTGATGGGTGACATCGATGCGATGGCGGTGGCGATGGCGGCCTGGCGCCTCGGCGCGGGCCGGGCGGCGCCCGGCCATCCGGTCCAGTTCGGTGCCGGCGTCCGCATCCACCGTCGGCCCGGCGACCCCGTGGCCGCGGGGGACACCGTGTTCACGCTCTACACCGACACCGCGGACCGGTTGCCCGGTGCGCTGGCCGAACTCGACGGCGCCTGGGCGGTGGGGCATGCGGCTCCCGAGTTGGGGCCACTGGTCATCGACCGGATCGGNTGACNTCCCCGTCCCCATCTGTTCAGCGGTGGTTGCGACGTTGTTCGAGTGGATGTCGCGGGGACTGCTGAACAGATCGGCGATGCCGCGAGCAAGATGGATGGATGACCACGCCGTTGAGTCCCGCTCTGCTCGAGCAGGCGCCCAAGGCCCTCCTGCACGACCACCTCGACGGCGGCCTGCGCCCGGCCACCGTTCTGGACATCGCCGGTCAGATCGGTTACGACGACCTGCCCGCCCATGACGTCGACGGGCTGGCGCACTTCTTCCGGACCGCTGCCCACAGCGGGTCGCTGGTGCGCTACCTCGAGCCGTTCGCGCACACCGTGGCCGTCATGCAGACCCCGGAGTCGCTGCACCGGGTGGCGTTCGAATGCGTCGAGGATCTGGCGGCCGACAACGTGGTGTACGCCGAGGTCCGGTTCGCGCCGGAGCTGCACATCGCCGGCGGTCTGTCGTTGGACGCCGTGGTCGACGCGGTGCTGGCCGGTTTCGCCGACGGGGAGAAGGCCGCCGCGGCCGAGGGCCGCCCGATCGTGGTGCGCACCCTGGTGACGGCGATGCGCCACGCCGCGCGGTCCCGCGAGATCGCCGAGCTGGCGATCCGCTTCCGGGACAAGGGTGTGGTCGGATTCGACATCGCCGGCGCCGAGGCCGGGCACCCGCCCACCCGTCATCTCGATGCATTCGAGTACATGCGGAACAACAACGCGCGCTTCACGATTCACGCCGGCGAGGCGTTCGGTCTGCCGTCCATCCATGAGGCGCTATCGTTCTGCGGGGCTGACCGGCTGGGGCACGGGGTGCGTATCGTCGACGACATCGAGGCCCGCCCGGACGGCACGTACCACCTCGGCCGGGTCGCGAGCATCGTCCGGGACAAGCGAATTCCGCTGGAGATGTGCCCGAGTTCCAACGTGCAGACCGGCGCGGCGAAGTCGATCGCCGAGCATCCGTTCGATCTGCTGGCGCGGCTGCGGTTCCGGGTGACGGTCAACACCGACAACCGGTTGATGAGCGATACCACCATGACCGACGAGATGGCCCGGTTGGTCGAGGCGTTCGGTTATGGCTGGAGCGATCTGGAGCGGTTCACCATCAACGCGATGAAGTCGGCGTTCATCCACTTCGACGAACGGCTGGCAATCATCGACGAGGTGATCAAACCGCGCTACGCGGTGCTGATCGGCTGATCACAGCAACGCCGTCACCGCCAGCGTGGCGACGCAGATCAGAACCGCGGCCGTGGTGAGGCCGTAGGCCAGGGTGCCGGTTCGGCCAATCGCGAAGCGGCCCATCAGCTCGCGGTCGCGGCCGAGCCCGATCATCGCCAGCAGCAGCGGCACCAGCAGGATGGCGTTGAGCACCTGGGTGGCCACCAGGATCGTCACCAGTGGGGCATTCGGGATGAGCACGCCCAGCGCGCCGAGCACCGACACGGTCCCGAACGTCAGATAGAAGGTGCGGGCCTGCGTGAACGGATCGTCGACGGCCGCCTCGATGCCGACGTATTCACACACCGAGTAGGCCGTGGACAGCGGTAGCACCGCCGCGGCCAGGAATGCCGAGCCGATCAGGCCCACGGCGAACAACTGTCCGGCCGCCGCGCCGGCGAGCGGTTCCAGTGCGCGGGCGGCGTCGGCGGCGTCGGTGATGTGCCGGCCGTCCCGGTTCAGCGTGGCCGCGCAGGCGACCACCACGAAGAACCCGATGATGCCGGTCAGCACCGCGCCGATGACGACGTCGACCCGCTCGAGAGCCAGATCCTCGGTGCGCAGCTTCTTGTCCACCGCGTAGGACTGGATGAAGGACAGGCCCCACGGCGCGAGGGTGGTGCCCAGCGTGGCGGTGACGATCGCGNCCGCGTCGCGGGTGGGCGGCATGCTCGGCACCAGCGTGCCGTGCAGCGCCGCGGCCCAGTCGGGGTGGGCCAGNATTCCGGATCCGATGTACGCCAGGAACACCGTCGACAGCAGCAGCAGGAGATGTTCGACGAGGTGGAAGCTACCGCGCAGGACGAGCGCAGTGACGATCACGGCGGCCGCCGGAACGCTCAGGTATCGGGTGATCCCGAATAGCTCGAATCCTGCTGCAATGCCGGCGAATTCGGCACACGTCGTGCCCAGATTGGCGATCACCAANGCGGCCAGCACCGCGGCGCCCAGCCGGACGCCGTAGCGCTGCCGAACCAGGCCGATCAGACCTTGCCCGGTGACGACGCCCATCCGGGCGGCGAGGCTGTGGAACATCACCAGCGCGACGGTGGACAACGCCAGCACCCAGAGCAACCGGTAGCCGTGGTCGGTGCCGAGCACGGAGTAGGTGGTGATGCCGGCCGGATCGTCGTCGGAGAGCCCAGCGAGCAGTCCGGGTCCGACCACGGCCAGCAGTGCGCCGACGCCGAGCCGCCGCTTCACCGGGCACTCCGCCGGGGCCAGACGCGCCAGCGGAGGAACGGTCGTCCGCGCAGCGTCGGAACGTGCGCGAGCCGGCCCCGCCAGTGCGACGCGTGGTCGTCGGGCATCGCGGCCACGATCNGTTCGGCGTGGGCGTCGGGCAGGGCGCGGAGTACCCGTTCGCCGACGACGGGGTGNGCGGAGCGGACGACGTCCGCGGCGACGCCGGGGCCCTTGGCGGCCAGTACTTCGGCGGCCGACTCGGTGTCGAGCCGGGTGACCAGCGCGGCCAGCCCACGTGCGTCCAGATGATGAACGGCCGACCGCGGGGTCGCGAGTTGTACGGCGTGACCGCGCTCGGAGGTCAGGTGCAGGTCGGTCCAGGCCACGGCGTCCTCACGGGAGCGCCGGGCCAGTCGGTGCAGCCCGAGCCGGCGCAGCACCCCGGCGAAGCCGACCTCGACGCCGACGAGTTCGAGCCGGTCCCGGCCGGTGCGGGCCAGCACCACATCGGAGACCCGGGCCAGCCGCTGGCCGACGACATCGACGACCTGGGTGTCGAGAACGTCGCGCACCAACAGGATCTCGTCCTCGTCGAGCGCATCGGCAGCCGCGTCGATCGTGAAATCGCTTGCATCGGTAGTCAACTCGACGACCGCGTGCCGGAAATTGGCGACCTGGTCCCACGGGATCAGAACCTCATGGCCGCCGCCGCGATGGACCAGGATCCGCTCGACCAGGTGTGGGCCGGCCTCGGTGCCCAGCCGCACCGTCAGGTCGACGACGCGACCCAGTGCCGCGCCGTCGGGCCCGAGCACGTCGTGACCGGTTATCCGGCTGAGCGGGAACACGTCAGAAGCATGCCTGGTGGCGATGCCCCAGCGCCGGCGAACCGTCGCTCGTGATGCCNAGCCTCGCCGGCCAAAATCGGTGTGGCTCCGGAGCCGCCCGGCTTACCCTGAGCGATGCCCAGCGACATCGACACATGGGATGTCGGCACGACGAAGCGGCTGGTGACGCTGACCCGGCCGTTGTACAAGGTCTACTTCCGGTCGGAGGTGCGCGGCCTGGACCGGCTGCCCGGGAAGGGGCCGGCGCTGGTGGTGGCCAATCACTCCGGCGGCCTGCTCACCGTGGACGCACAGGTGTTCCTGGTCGACTACTACACGAAGTTCGGCTACGGCCGGCCCGTCTACGTGCTGGGCCACGACAACCTGTTCCGGGGCCCCGGCGTCGATGTCCTGGGCCGTAGCGGCATCATTCGCGCCACGCGACGCAACGCCGCCGAGGCGCTTGCGGCCGGGGCGCTGGTGCTCGTCTTCCCGGGCGGCGACTACGACGTCTACCGGCCGACGTTGGCCCGCAACGTCATCGACTTCGGCGGGCGCACCGGATACGTTGAGGCGGCCGTCGACGCCGGGGTGTCCATCGTGCCGATGACCATCATCGGCGGCCACGAGACCCAGCTGTACCTGACCCGCGGGATCCGGCTGGCCCGCGCACTGCGGCTAACGGGCTTGGAGCACAGGCTGTTTCGCTCGACGCTGCTGCCCGTCACCGTCGGATTCCCGTTCGGCCTCAGTGTGGTGCTGCCGGTCAACATGCCGCTGCCGGCCAAGATGGTCACCCAGCTGTTGCCGCGGATCGACATCGCGAAGCGGTTCGGTCCCGACCCCGACATCGACGAGGTCGATGCCTACGTGCGTCGCGTCATGCAGAACGGCCTGGACGCGCAGGCGGCCGAACGCCGGTTCCCGGTCCTGGGCTGACCGGTTACGCCTCGCGGCGCAGCCGGGACTCCAGGAACCGCTCCAGCCGGTCGAAGTCGCTGACGGCCTCGGCCCACGGCCCGGGGGGACGCGTGCCGGCGCCGTCGAGCACATAGCCGACGAAGGCACCCAGCGGCCGGTCGACGGCCAGGGCCCGGTCGACGGTGTCGTCCTCGGCGTAGTCGGCGGCGTCGCGCAGCAATTCCACGGCCAGGTTCAGCTGATCGTGGTCGACGGCGTCGGGTCCGTCGGCGATGTCGTCGACCAGACCGGTCAGCACGTAGACGTTCTCCTCGCTGACCCGCACGTTCAGCGACCCGTCGGTGGCGGCCGTCCGGATGTCCTCGTAGGTGCTCAGGTCGGCCAGGTCGTGGTCGTGCTCGTCGGCCAGGTAGCGCGCCAGCGCCCGCTCGGACGGGAACACGCTGATCCGCCCGTTGCGGCCCAGGAAGATCGGCCGCTCGCCGAAGTAGCAGCGCAGCGTGAAGAAGCCGCCGGAGTCGGTCATCATCCGGATCGGGTCGATGCCGACCTTCTCCCAGAAGTCGACGTCGCCGCCGAGCGCCCCGGTGCCGGAGGAGACGGTGACGCCGGGCAGGCCGTCGTGGTCGTAGTCCAGGGACGCGTCGTTCACGCTGACGTCGGGATCCTCGTCGAGTCCGTCGTCGTCCACGGCGGACACCTCTTCGGGCTCCTCCGGAGCCGGCTCCTCGAGTTCGGTCGCGGCCCGGGCCGATAGCGCGGCATCGACGTCGGGGGTCACCAGGATCTCCTCGACCGCGGCCAGTACGCCATCCCAGCTGCGCCCGACGATCNCGGCGATGGCGCTCCACCGCTTGGCGCCGGCCCTGCCGCTGAACTCGCCGGCCCCGCTGTTGACCGACGACAGCGTCGGGTTGCCGTTGAAGAACTTGGTGATGGTCGGCAGCTCGCACACAGTGCCGATGGACGACACGATCGCCAGCGTGTTCGCCACCTTCTGGACGGACTCGGCCTCGGGCTTGCCGGCCAGCAGTTCCTCAACGCTCACCAGGTCGAAGCGGTGGTCGTCGTCGGGATCGAGCCGGTGTGCGTTGGCCTCGGTCAGCGTCGTCCAGGCGGGGTGGTCGGACAGGTCGTTGGCTGCACCGCTGCGGACGAAGGCGGTCAGGTCGGCGGCGTCGGCAAAGCCGTAGAGGTCGTCGCCCGCACCCAGGAACGCCTCCCATTCGTCGCCGCCTTCGCGCCACCGCGGAGCCCACAGGGTGTAGAGATCCCCGGCGGTCACGGACAGGCAGATCGGAACCAGGTCAGAAGCCATGCGGCACAGGATAGCCAGCACCTGCTGGGGCCACGCCAAGTGCCCTCNGCACCGCCGCGGCCGAAGCNGCNCACGAATACCGGCGGGAGTTCTCGACACCCCGGGCCCGCAACCGTGCCGCCAGCCCGGGATNGCCCTCCAGTTCGCCGAGGCGGTCCAGCAGCGCGGCGGTGTCGTCGGGTCGAAGAAGAGTGCGGTGTCGGCCAGCAGCTCCGGCAATGAGGCGGCCGTCGACGCGACCACCGGACAGCCCAGGGCCTGGGCCTCCAGCGGCGGCATGCCGAACCCCTCGTACTTGGAGGGGAACACCAACGCCTCGGCGTTGCGGTACCGCCAGGCCAGCTCCGCGTCGCTGAGGTGGCCGGCGACGACGGCGCCCGGCGCGAGTGCCGACGCCCTGCTGAACACCTGCTGATTGCCGGCCGCGCCGACGACGATCACCGTGCGGCCCGACTCGATGATCGCCCGCACGGGCGCGGGCAGGTTCTTGTGGGTGGCCAGGGTCCCCACCACCAGATAGAACGGGCCGACGATCGCGGCGACATCGGGTCGCGCGGGAGCGACCTGCGTCAGTCGGCGAGCTGGTCGATATCACCATCATTGCGGATCCGGCCACCGGGACGGTGTCCGTGGACGGTTCGGGCGCGGGCGATGTTCGGCTCACCGTGTTCGGCCCCGACGGCTCGGAGATCGCCTCGGCCGCAGGTGCTCTGGGCCTGCACGTTGTCGTGCCGGATCCGCAGCGCTGGTGGCCGCGGGGATGCGGCGATCAGCCGCTGTACCGGGCCATGCTCACCGCGGGCGATGTCGCGCTCGCCGACCGGAAGTTCGGGTTCCGGACCGTCAGCGTCGACCAGTCCGGTGGGGCGTGGCAGCTGGCGGTCAACGATGTACCGGTGTTCTGCCGCGGGGCGGCCTGGACCCCGCCCGATCCGGTCCGTCTCACGGTCCCCGAGGATGTTCTGCGCCAGCATCTTTCGCAGCTCGCCCAGCGCGGTGCCAACATGGTCCGAGTGGTCGGCGGCATGGTGTACGAGCAGCCCGCGTTCTACGACTGCTGTGCCGAACTCGGCCTGCTGGTCTGGCAGGACGCCATGCTCGCGACGTTCGACCCGCCGCGCGAACTGAATGACGTCATCGCCCGTGAGGTCGCCACCCTGTTGGACGCGCACTCGGGGAATCCCGCGCTGGCGGTGCTCAGCGGCGGCAGCGAGACGTTGCAGCGCCCCGAGATGCTCGGCATCCGGGCCGAGGACCGTGGTGTCCCGGTGATCGATCAGGTCCTGCGTGACGTCGTCGGTGTGCATGCTGACGTCGTCTACGTCCGGTCCAGCCCCGCACCCCCGGACGGCAGCGAACATCTGTCGATCCGGCCGGATTCCGTTGTGGCGCAATGGTTCGGCGTCGGCGTGCTGGGTGTCCTCGGTGGACACGCTGGCGCCCGTGCCGGTGACGGTGCCGCAATGACGCTGCATGCCCCGCGCGGTTTCCGCATCCGGGTCGGCTGCGACGTCACGCCGGTGAGCGACATCGCCGTATCGGTCGAGCGGTTCGGCGACCAGTATCTGACCCGGGTGTTCGCGAGCTCGCCGATTGCACCGGTGTGGACCGATTGCAGGGCCTGGCGGCCCGGTTCGCCGCCAAGGAGGCGGTGTTCAAGGCTTTCGCTGTCGCTGATCTGGCCGTGGCGCCCACGCAGATCGTGGTGGTGCGCGTCGCCGGGCTGCCCGAGCTGGCCGCGCGGCAGGGCTGGCACCAGAGCGAGGTGACGCTGTCGCACACCGACTGTCACGCGATGGCCGTCGTCATGGTGCTCGCCGAATAAGCGTTCCCTGCAAGCGCTACTCGAACAACGTCGTAGCCAACGCTGAGTGGATGACAGACTAGGCCCATGGATGTCCGTGTCGTCGATCACCCGCTGGCCGCCGCGCGGCTGACCACCCTGCGTGATGAGCGCACCGACAACGCCGCATTCCGCGCGGCGCTGCGCGATCTGACGCTGATGCTGGTCTTCGAGGCCACCCGCGACGCCGAGCGTGCCCGCACCACCATCCGCACCCCGCTGGCCGAGACCACCGGGACGCGGCTGGCCAACCCGCCGCTGCTGGTGCCGGTGCTGCGGGCCGGGCTGGGCATGGTCGACCAGGCGCACACCCTGATCCCGGAAGCCAGGGTCGGTTTCGTCGGAGTGGCTCGCGACGAAGAGACGCACGAGCCCACGCCGTACCTCGAATCGCTGCCCGCCGACCTGTCCACCACGCCCGTAATGGTCCTCGACCCGATGCTGGCCACCGGCGGATCGATGGTGTACACGCTGGGGCTACTGGCCTCCCACGGTGCCGTCGACATCACCGTGGTCTGTGTGGTGGCCGCACCGGAAGGCATTGCGGCACTGGAGGAGTGCACACCCGGTGTTCGGCTGTTCACTGCGGCCATCGACGACGGCCTCAACGACTGCGCCTACATCGTGCCGGGGCTCGGCGACGCCGGGGACCGTCAGTTCGGTCCGCGCTGAACGTGCGAGGCATCCGCCGAACACTGGTCGGTGCCGGGACGGTGATCGTGGTCGTGATCGCCGCGCTGGCCGTCGCCGGCTACTTCCTGTTCACCCGCCCGCACGCCGACCCGTTGACGCCGGCCGACGCCATCGTCGTGCTCGGCGGCGAGGACGACGGGCGGGTGCAGTACGGGATGGAACTCGCGCGGCAGGGCTACGCCCACAACGTCGTCATCTCCACCGGCTTGCTGGAGCGGTCACCGGCCCTCTATCGGGCCTGTGCCTCGAGCGGCCCGGCCGTCAGGGTGATCTGTTTCCGGCCCGACCCGTTCACCACGCAGGGCGAGGCGAAGTTCGTGCAACAGCAGGCCACCGAGTTCGGTTGGCATCACGTGATTCTCGTTTCCTGGAACTTCCACATGGTCCGGGCCCGCTACATCTTCGGCCAGTGCTTCGACGGCACCGTCACGATGCGCCCGGTGCAGACCCATTACAACTACAGCCTGGGCTGGTGGACCTGGATCTACGCCTACCAGTACGGCGCGCTGGTCAAGGCCGCGGTGCTGGGCTGCTGAGCAGTGCGGACATCTCGGCGGCCACCGATTGCTGCAGCACCGCTGCCGCGGTGACGCCTTGGGTGCCGGACTCGTCCTGTGGGCGCCGGATCTCGATGTAGCACTTGATCTTCGGCTCGGTGCCGGACGGTCGGACTGCGACGCGCAGCCCGGACCCGCTGAAGATCAGTGCGTCGGCGCGGTCGGCCAGATCTGCGACGTTCACCGCGACACCGGCGATCTGCCGCGGCGGTGCGGCGCGCAGTCGCGTCATCACCGCTCGGGCATCGTCGACGCGGGCACGGACCGACGAAGTGATGTGCACGCCGTACCGGCGGGCCAGCTCGTCGAGCGCCTCGGGCACCGAGGATCCCCGACGGGCAAGTGCCGCAACCAGATCACCGAACACCACGGCGGCGCTGATGCCGTCCTTGTCGCGGACCGCGCCAGGGTCGACGCAGTGTCCGATGGCCTCCTCGTAGGCGTACACCAATGTAGAACCGTCCACCAATGTAGAACCGTCCACGGCGTCGTCGGCACGCGCGAGCCATTTGAACCCGGTGAGCGTCTCGACGTGCCGGGCGCCGTAATCGGCGGCGATGTCGGCCAACAGCTGCGATGACACGATCGACGATGCGACGACCGCGGTGCGGGCCTCCTCGTTGCTCAGCCGGGAGAGCAGGAAATCGCCGAGCAGCCAACCAGTTTCGTTGCCGGACAGCATCCGCCAGCCGTCGGCGTCGGGGATGCCGACGGCGCACCGGTCGGCATCGGGATCCAGTGCTATCGCCACGTCCGCACCGACGTCGGCCGCCAGGGTCAGCAGCGCGTCGGTGGCGCCCGGTTCCTCCGGATTCGGGAAGGCGACGGTGGGGAAGTCGGGGTCGGGGTCGAATTGCGTTGCCACGGTGTGCAGNTCGGTGAACCCGGCGCGCCGCAACACGGTCGTGGCGAGTTCGCCACCGACGCCGTGCAGCGGAGTCAGGGCGATCCGCAACCGTCCGGAGCCGCGACGCAGACCGGCCGCCCGGGTGACGTACTCGTCGACCAGGTGCGCACCGCTCGCTGCGACGGGCCCGCGGGCGATCCGGTCGGCGGGCGGCGCGGCCGCCATGGCGGCCTCGATCTCGCGGTCGGTGGGGGAGACGATCTGTATGCCGCCGTCGAAGTACAGCTTGTAGCCGTTGTCGGTGGCCGGGTTGTGCGACGCGGTGATCTGCACACCGGCCGCTGCGTCCAGTCGGCGCACCGCGAAGGCCAGCACCGGGGTGGGCAGCGGCCGCGGCAGCAGGATCACCGGGAAGCCATGGGCGGCAAACACTTCGGCGGCCGCCATCGCGAACTCGTCGGAGTTGTGCCGGGCGTCGCGCCCGACCACCACGGTGCCGCCGGAGCGGCCCCGGTCGGCGAGAACCCGGGCCACCGCCCAGCTGGCGCGCAGGACGTTGGGCACGTTCATGCCGTCGGAGCCGTCGCGCATGGGTCCGCGCAGTCCGGCGGTCCCGAACGTCAGCGGCGGCACGACGGTCACGGCAGCCGGGGGATTACCGCGGCCAACAGGGCACCCATCGCCGTCGCGGAACTGTGGCCGGCGGCCAGCACCTCGTCGTGCGACAGCGGCTCCCCGGTCATGCCGGCGGCCAGGTTGGTCACCAGCGACAGCCCCAGCACGGCGGCGCCCGCGGCCCGGGCGGCGATGGTCTCGTGCACGGTCGACATGCCGACCAGGTCGGCGCCCAGCGTGCGCAGCATCCGGATCTCGGCGGGCGTCTCGTAGTGCGGGCCGGGCAGGCCGGCGTAGACGCCCTCGGCCAGCGTCGGGTCCACCCCGCGGGCCAGGGCCCGCAGCTCCGGGGAATACGCGTCGACCAGATCGACGAACTGTGCCCCGATCAACGGGGACCGCGCGGTCAGGTTCAGGTGGTCACTGATCAGCACCGGCTGGCCCACCCGGTATTCGGGCCGCAGGCCACCGGCCGCGTTGGTCAGCACCACGGTCTGGACACCCGCCGCGCACGCCGTGCGGACCGGGTGCACGACGGCCGACAGCTCATGGCCCTCGTAGGCGTGGATGCGGCCCAGCAGCACCAGCACGCGGCGCTCTCCGACCGGGATCGACAGGATCCGGCCCCCGTGCCCGGCCGCGGTCGGCGCGGAGAAGCCGGGCAGCTCGGCCATCGGGATGGTGGCCGTCGGGGTGCCCACGGCGTCGACGGCCGGCGCCCAGCCCGAACCGAGCACCACCGCGACGTCGTGATGGGGCACGCGGGTGTGCTTGGCGATCACCGCGGCGGCCTGCCTGGCATCGGTCACCCCCGCAGCGTAGGCGGCGTTCGATGGTGGTGCCGACTTCTACAGCAGGGTCGTGAGCCGGGGTCCGGAACAACCCTGGTGCGGAAGTCGCCGTCATCGCAGCGGTGCGATACTGCTGGGATGCCTACGGCCACCGCCCCCGACAGCGTCCGTGACGCTGTGCTGGCGCGGCGCGGTGACCTGCTCGAACTCTCGCACTCGATCCACGCCGAACCCGAGCTGGCGTTCCAGGAGTTCCGCAGCGCGGCCAAGACACGTGCGCTGGTGGCCGAACGGGGTTTCGAGATCATCGACGCGCCGGGCGGGCTGGCGACGGCGTTCCGGGCGTCGTACGGCAGTGGGCCGCTGAAGGTCGGGGTGTGCGCGGAGTACGACGCGCTGCCCGAGATCGGACATGCCTGCGGGCACAACATCATCGCCGCCGCGGCGGTGGGTGCGGCGCTGGCGCTGGCCGAGGTGGCCGACGAACTCGGCCTGACGGTGGTGCTGCTGGGCACCCCGGCCGAGGAGGCCGGCGGCGGAAAAGTGTTGCTGCTCAGGGCCGGAACATTCGACGACCTGGCGGCCACCGTGATGATCCATCCCGGCGCCATCGACATCGCCGCGGCCCGCTCGCTGGCCCTCTCGGAGGTCGCGGTGCGCTACCACGGCCGGGAGGCGCACGCCGCCGTCGCGCCGTACCTGGGGGTCAACGCCGGTGATGCGGTCACCGTGGCGCAGGTGGCGCTGGGATTATTGCGCCAGCAGCTGGCGCCCGGGCAGATGCTGCACGGCATCGTGACCGACGGCGGGGCCGCGCCGAACGTCATCCCCGCCCGGGCCGGGATGCGCTACACCATGCGGGCGGCCGGGACCGCGTCGCTGCGTGAGCTCGAGGACCGGGTCGGTGACTGCTTCCTGGCCGGGGCGTTGGCCACCGGCTGCGACTACGAGGTCAGCGAGACCGAGCCGACGTACGAGGCGCTGGCGCCGGACCCCTGGCTGGCCGACGTGTTCCGGGCCGAGATGCAACGGCTGGGCCGCACCCCGCTGCCACCCGAGGTCGAGGCCACGCTGCCGCTGGGCAGCACCGACATGGGCAACGTCACGCAGGTTATGCCCGGCATCCACCCAGTGGTCGGGGTGGGCGCCGAGGCGGGGGTGTCGGTGCATCAGCCCGAGTTCGCGGCTGCCTCGGTGGCCCCCGGCGGTGACGCCGCGGTGATCGACGGGGCGGTGCTGCTGGCCCGCACGGTGGTGACGCTGGCGCAGACGCCTGCGGAGCGGGCCCGGGTGCTCGACCGGGCGGAGCGGAGGGTCGCGTCGTGAGCGAACCGTTCGGCGAGCCCGACATCTCCGACACCGTCGAGTCCTGGCTGGCCTCCAACTACGACGAGCTGGTGGGCTGGCGCCGGCACATTCACCGTCATCCGGAGCTGGGCCGGCAGGAGTACGCGACCACGACGTTCGTCGCCGAGAAGCTCACCGATGCCGGGCTGAAGCCCGAAATCATGCCCGGTGGAACGGGTTTGGTGTGCGATATGGGTCCCGAGCATCGGCCCCGGATCGCGCTGCGCGCCGATATGGACGCGTTGCCGATGACGGAACGCACCGACGCGCCGTACAGCTCGACGGTGCCCGGGGTGGCGCATGCCTGCGGGCACGACGCGCACACCGCGATCCTGCTGGGTACTGCGCTGGCGCTGACGGCGCTGCCGGAACTGCCGGTGGCGGTCCGGCTGATCTTCCAGCCCGCCGAGGAGCTGATGCCCGGCGGTGCGATCGACGCGATCGCGGCCGGGGCGCTCACCGGGGTGTCGCGGATCTTCGCGATGCACTGCGATCCGCGGCTGGACGTCGGGCGGGTGGCCATCACGCCCGGGCCCATCACATCGGCTGCGGACTGGGTGGAGATCACGCTGCACTCGCCGGGCGGGCACACCTCACGCCCGCACCTGACCACCGATCTGGTGTACGGGCTGGGCGCGCTGATCACGGGGTTGCCCGGCGTGCTGTCCCGGCGCGTGGACCCGCGGACGTCGACGGTGATGGTGTGGGGCGCGGTGAACGCCGGGCAGGCCGCCAACGCGATCCCGCAGAGTGGCACGTTGTCGGGAACCATCCGGACCGCCGACCGGGAAACCTGGCTGAGCCTGGAATCGATTGTCCGCGAGACGATTTCGGGCCTGTTGGCCCCGCTGGGCATCGAGCATTCGCTGCAGTACCGGCGCGGGGTGCCGCCGGTGGTCAACGAGGAGACCTCGACGCGCATCTTCACCCACGCCATCGAGGCCGTCAGCCCCGATGCGCTGGCCGAGACCCGGCAGTCCGGCGGCGGCGAGGACTTCTCCTGGTACCTCGAGGAGGTGCCCGGCGCGATGGCGCGACTGGGGGTGTGGGGCGGCCGCGGCCCGCAGCTGGATCTGCATCAGCCGAACTTCGACCTGGACGAGCGGTCGCTGGGCGTCGGGGTGCGGGTGCTGGCCAATATCGTCGAGCGGTCGGCCGGGTTCTGACGATCCATTGAGCGTTGGCTGCGACGTTGTTCGAGTAACTCTCGCAGGGGCCGCCGAGTGGATGAGCGAAAGGCTAGGTGCCCGGGCCGATGTTGCGCGCCGGCCGGGTCTGCAGATCGCGGATGTACGCCGCGGGCGCACCGGCGATCTCGGCCGCATCGGCCATCACCCCGAGATAGCGCGCCGACGGCAGCCCGCCCTCCCAGGCGTCCACCACATACAGCCACGCCAGCACGGGATCGGTTGTGGTGTCCGAGGATTCGCGGTCGACGCGCACCTTGATCTTCTTGTGCACCCCGAAGTCGGAGCCCTCCCAGCGGTCCAGGGCCTTCTCGTCCTCGACCGTCATGTCGTAGAGCACGACGAAAACCCGCGCCTCGGGGTCGTCGGGATCCTCCACGACGGTGGCCAGCGCGCCCTCCCAGCCGATGTCCTCGCCGCCGAAGGTCAGCCGCCAGCCGGGTAGCCATCCGGTACCGGCCATCGGTGAGTGTGGGGCGCGCTGCAGCATCTGCTCGGGATGCATGTTGGAGCCGTAGGCGGCATAGAGCGGCACGGGACGGAATCTTAATCCCCACGCCTCGGGCCGTCCGGTCAACGGGTCGGCGGCCGGTGCAATAGGTTCTAAGCCGTGGCAACGCGCATCGTGATCATCGGTGGTGGTCCGGCGGGATACGAGGCGGCGCTGGTGGCCGCCGGTTACGACCGGGCGAACACCCAGGTCACCGTCGTCGACAGCGACGGCATCGGCGGGGCGTGCGTGCTGTTCGACTGTGTGCCGTCCAAGGCGTTCATCGCCTCCACCGGGGTGCGCACCGAGTTGCGGCGGGCCGAGGGCCTCGGGTTCGACATCAGCGTCGACGCCGCGAAGATCAGCCTGGCCCAGATCAACAACCGCGCGAAGACGCTGGCGTCCTCGCAGTCCGCCGACATCGGCACCCAGCTGCTCAACAACGGCATCACCGTCATCAGGGGCCGCGGTGAGCTGGTCGACGACGTCGCCGGCATGGCGCACCACCGGGTGAAGGTCACCACGCCCGACGGCCGGGTGGGTGGGGTGCTCAAGGCGGATGTGGTGCTGATCGCGACGGGCGCCAGCCCGCGGGTGCTGCCCAACGCGGTGCCCGACGGCGAGCGGATCCTGACCTGGCGTCAGCTCTACGACCTGCCCGATCTGCCGAAGCATCTGGTGATCGTCGGCTCCGGGGTCACCGGGGCCGAGTTCTGCAACGCCTACACCGAGCTGGGCGTGACGTGCACCGTGGTGGCCAGCCGCGACCAGATCCTGCCGCACGAGGACAGCGACGCCGCCGCGGTGCTCGAGGAGGTGTTCGCCGAGCGCGGCGTCACCGTCGTCAAGAACGCCCGGGCCGATTCGGTGGTCCGGCACGACGACGGGGTGCGGGTGAACCTGGCCGACGGCCGCACGGTCGAGGGNAGTCACGCCCTGATGTGCATTGGCTCGACGCCCAATACCGAGGGCCTCGGTCTGGACCGGGTCGGTGTCGAACTGGGCCGGGGCGGTTACATTCCGGTCGACCGGGTGTCACGCACCCCGGCGTCGGGCATCTACGCCGCCGGCGACTGCACCGGTCTGTTCCCGCTGGCATCGGTGGCCGCCATGCAGGGGCGTATCGCGATGTATCACGCTCTGGGCGAGGGGGTTTCACCGATCCGGCTGCGGACGGTGGCGTCGGCGACGTTCACCCGGCCGGAGATCGGCGCGGTGGGCATCCCGCAGAAGGCGATCGACGACGGCAGTGTGGCGGCCCGCACACTGATGCTGCCGCTGAGCACCAATGCGCGGGCGAAGATGTCGTTGCTACGGCACGGGTTCGTGAAGATCTTCTGCCGCCCGGCCACCGGTGTGGTGATCGGCGGGGTGGTGGTGGCGCCGATTGCCTCCGAGCTGATCCTGCCGATCGCGCTGGCGGTGCAGAACCGGATCTCGGTGACCGATCTGGCCCAGACGCTGTCGGTGTACCCGTCGCTGTCCGGGTCGATCGTGGAGGCCGCGCGCCGGTTGATGGCGCACGACGATCTGGACTGACCGGTGTTCGATCGACTCAGCGATGCCTGCGGTACCTACTCGCACGTTGTCGCAGAGAGTGCTGAGTCGATTGTTGGAGGATGCCCGCACCACGTAATCTGGGACGCGTACTGACGGGTAACAAGGAGGCTTTGTGACCGGAGACCCGACGCCGGGTGAGGATCCTGGTTCAGCCATCAGCCCCGCCCAGCGTGCCGCGGCCTGGGACCGCCTGGGATCCGAGCAGTTCGACGTCGTCGTGATCGGCGGCGGCGTGGTGGGCGCGGGCAGCGCCCTGGACGCGGCAACCCGCGGCCTGAAGGTCGCGCTGGTCGAGGCCCGCGATTTCGCGTCGGGGACGTCGAGTCGGTCGTCGAAGATGTTCCACGGCGGCCTGCGCTACCTGGAACAGCTCGAATTCGGTCTGGTGCGGGAGGCCCTGCATGAACGCGAGCTGTCGCTGACCACGCTGGCGCCACATCTGGTCAAGCCGCTGCCGTTCCTGTTCCCGTTGACCAACCGGGTCTGGGAGCGACCGTACGTCGCGGCCGGGATCTTCCTCTACGACCAGCTGGGTGGATCGAAATCCGTTCCGCCGCAACGGCATCTGACGCGAGCTGGTGCGCTGCGGCTGGCGCCGGGGCTCAAGCGCAGCGCGCTGATCGGCGGCATCCGGTACTACGACACCGTCGTCGACGACGCCCGGCACACCATGACCGTCGCGCGCACCGCGGCGCACTACGGTGCCGTGGTGCGAACCTCCACGCAGGTGGTGTCACTGCTGCGCGANGGCGATCGTGTGATCGGCGTGCGTGTCCGGGATTCCGAGAACGGNAACGTCACCGAGGTCCGCGGGCACGTCGTCATCAACGCCACCGGCGTGTGGACGGACGAGATCCAGGCGCTGTCCAAGCAGCGCGGCCGGTTCCGGGTGCGGGCCTCCAAGGGTGTGCACGTCGTCGTCCCGCGGGACCGGATCGTCAGCGAGGTCGCGATCATCCTGCGCACCGAGAAGTCGGTGCTGTTCGTGATCCCGTGGGGCACGCACTGGATCATCGGAACCACCGACACCGACTGGAATCTGGACCTGGCCCACCCGGCGGCCACCAAGGCCGATATCGACTACATCCTCGATCACGTGAACACCGTGCTGGCCACGCAGTTGACCCACGACGACATCGACGGGGTGTACGCGGGTCTGCGGCCGTTGCTGGCCGGTGAGAGCGAGGAGACCTCGAAGCTGTCCCGCGAGCATGCGGTGGCCTCGCCGGCGCCCGGTCTGGTGGCCATCGCGGGCGGCAAGTACACCACCTATCGGGTGATGGCGGCCGACGCGGTGGACGCGGCCGCCGAGTTCATCCCGACCCGGGTGGCGCCGTCCATCACCGAGAAGGTGCCCCTGGTGGGTGCCGACGGGTACTTCGCGCTGATCAACCAGACCGAGCAGTACGGCGCCCGGCATGACCTGCATCCCTACCGGGTGCGGCATCTGCTGGACCGGTACGGCTCGATGATCGACGACGTGCTGGCGCTGGCCTCCGATGACGCCTCGCTGCTCGATCCGATCACCGAGGCGCCGGTGTACCTGAAGGTGGAGGCGGCTTACGCCGCGGCCGCCGAGGGCGCCCTGCATCTCGAGGACGTCCTGGCCCGGCGGATGCGGATCTCCATCGAGTACCCGCACCGCGGCGTCGACTGTGCCCGCGAGGTGGCCGAGGTGGTGGCGCCGATCCTGGGCTGGAGTTCCGCGGACGTCGACCGCGAGGTGGCGACCTATGTGGCGCGGGTGGAGGCCGAGGTGCTCTCGCAGACGCAGCCCGACGACGAGTCCGCCGACGCGCTGCGGGCCGCGGCGCCCGAGGCGCGCGCGGAGATACTGGAACCGGTCCCGCTGAATTGAGTTACGACGGCATCGGGCGATCGCGGTTGCGGTTGCAGGGCGGCAACGTCTTCGCCGAGTTCGAACGGCGTTTTGGCTCTGGCGCGAAAGTGCTTGCCGGAGAGGTGGTTACCGCCTTCGGCGCGGTGGTTGAGGTGGACACCGATCTGCCCGCGGGTTCGTCGGTGTTCTTCTACCGGGAGTTGCCCGACGAGGTTGTGGTTCCGTTCGATATCCCGGTGCTGCATCACGACGAGAACATCGTCGTGGTGGACAAGCCGCACTTCTTGTCCACCATGCCGCGGGGCTCGCACGTCGCGCAGACGGCGGTGGTTCGGCTGCGCCGCTCGTTGGGGTTGCCCGAGCTCTCACCGGCGCACCGGCTGGACCGGCTGACGGCCGGTGTGCTGCTGTTCACCGTCCGTCGAGAGGTGCGCGGGGCGTATCAGACGCTGTTCGCCGCCGGTGCGGTGTCCAAGACGTATCACGCTGTGGCGGAAGGAATTCCGGCGGTGTCCTTGCCGGTCACGGTGCGCAACCGGATCGTCAAGCAGCGCGGTGTGCTGCAGGCTTTCGTCGAGCCGGGCGAGCCGAACGCGGAGACGCTGGTCGAGCCGCTGGGTGGTGATCGGTACCGGTTGACGCCGCGGACCGGCCGGACGCATCAGCTGCGGGTGCACATGGCCGGGCTTGGGGTGCCGATTGCCGGCGATCCGTTGTATCCGGTGATCAAAGATGTTGCTGCCGATGATTTTTCGACTCCGTTACAGCTGCTGGCGCACAGTCTGTCGTTCGTTGATCCGTTGACGGGCGAGCCGCGGCGATTCGTCAGTGAGCGTGCGTTGTAACGCCAGGTTCGCACCTCGGGCGTCAGGGTTGTCGAGCTGCCCCTTCCGAGCGCCGCACCTCCGCCACTCGCGCNCCTCCGNCACTCGCCGCGCCTCCGCCACTCGCCGCGCCTCCGCCAGGTACGTTCTGCCGTTGTCCACCTCCGCGCGACAACGAGCGACACGGTGGGACCGGTCCAGCGCTTCGGGTGCNGTCTTGCTCAGAGCAAGTGATTGAGGTGGTCCTGCCAGGGGTCGTCGCTGGTACGAGGGTCGTCGGCGAGCGTTCTGGCCTCTCGGTTGATCTCCGCCACTCGGCGGCGCATTCGGTACTCGGTGGAGCGAGGCACGTCGCCGTATCGATAGCAGCCACGTTCGAGCTGGATNACCCGACCGAGTCGCATCTCCCAGCGCAATGCGTCCGAGACGGCCTTGGACGGCCGGCCTCGGAGGTCGAAGCCGCGTTGTTCGATCTCGAAACACATGTCGGATACCGTCATCGCTCCCTCTTCGGTGAGCATGAGCGTGAGCAGGTATCGGAGCTCGATCCCGCGCAACATTTTTCGTGCCATGACCCTCAGGCTTGCACCGGGCACCGACATGTCTCACCTGGTCGCTCGTTGTCGCGCGGAGGTGGACAACGGCAGAACGTACCTGGCGGAGGCGAGGCGAGTGGCGGAGGTACATCGCTCCACGACGACAACTCGCTCCGGTGGCATGACGGATGTGCCAACGCCTCAGTCGTGCGAGCGCCAGTTCGCCACGCCGACAATGATCATCTTGAGCTGCTTGACCGCCGTGGCCCGGATCTCTTCGAGCGCGGCGGGGTCGTCGGTGTCGTCGAGGGCCTCGGCGATCGAGATCATGGCGTTGACGATCAGCACCGCGAGCGTGTTCAGGTCCTCGCCGCTCCAGGAGCGCAGGCCGGGGAAGCGGGCCAGGTCGATCGCCAGTTCCGAGGTGATCAGCCGGATCTCGGTTCGGATGGCGTAGCGCAGGACGGTCACGCCGCTGTTGCGCTCGCGGGCGATGAACCGCCAGTACTCCCGCCGTGCGTTCACGCTGTCGAACAGGATCTCCACCGACGAGCCGATCACCCGCGTCGGGTCGAGCTGCCCGGCGCGCGCTCCGCGCAGCATGTCGCGCAGGGTCCGGAAGGACTCGTCGATGAGGACCAGGCCGAGGGCTTCCATCGATTCGAAGTGCCGGTAAAAGGCGGTGGGGGAGATGCCCGCCTCGCGGGTGACCTCGCGCAGGCTCAACGCGGCGAAGCTGTCGTTCTCCAACAGGTTCAGCGCGGCGTCGAGGATCCCGCGCCGCGTGGCTTCCTTTCGTTCGACCCGCGACAGGCTCTCGGTGTCCCGGCGCGAATCGCGCGACCGGGACCGGCCCGAGCGGTGTGGCCTCGAACTTGGTGTACGACTGTTCACTGAATGTGAAACGTACCACATCTTGGGGCGAATTCGTTGACCGCGGACCACGGCGGGGTAATGGTGTACACATGTTCACTCAAATATCGCCCGGCGGCCTCGCCCGGCGCGTCCTACGGTCGCCGCTGGTGAGCGTGCTGACCGGACCCCACGGCGTCGACGCCTATACCGAGCTTGTCGACCGTTCCTGGACCGATCGGGAGGCTCGCGCCACCGTCGTCACGGCCCGTTGCACCACCCCTCGCAGCGTCACGATGACCCTCCGCCCGAACGCCGTCTGTGCACGCATGTGCTCCGAATTCCGGGCCGGCGGACACGTGAATGTCAGCATCGAGATCGACGGCCGCCGGCACACCCGGACCTACTCACCGGCCAACGCCGAGGGCTCGGAACTGATGGAGCTGACCGTCGGCCGCCACGACGGCGGACGGGTCTCGACCTTCCTCAACGACTTCGCCCACCCCGGCATGGTGGTCGGCATGAGCGCCCCGGGCACCACCTTCGAGCTGGACCGCACGGCCCGGCGGATGCTGTTCGTCAGCGGCGGCAGCGGCATCACCCCGATGATGTCGATGGTGCGCACGCTGCGCGCCGAGGGCAGCGCCGCTGACATCGTCTTCGTGCACTACGNACGCACGCCCGAGGACGCGGCCTACGCCCGGGANCTCGCCGCGATGCCCGGCGTGCGGGTGCTGCACGGCTACACCCGCTCGGGCGCCGGGGAGCTCGACGGCCACGTCAGCGCCGAGCANCTGCGCCTGGCCCAGCCCGATCCCGACGCAGTTTACGTNTGCGGTCCGCCGCAGCTGGCCGATGCGGTGCTGGCCCAGCATCCCGGCGCGCAGACCGAGAGCTTTGTCCCGCCTTCCTTCGATCCCGCCGAATCCTCCGGTGGCCGTGTGCGTTTCGCGGATTCTGGCATCGACGTCGACGACGACGGCCGCCCGTTGCTCGAGCAGGCCGAGGCCGCCGGGCTGAACCCCGAGAGTGGCTGCCGAATGGGCATCTGCCACAGCTGCACCCGCCGCAAGACGCACGGTGCGGTCAAGAACCTCATTACCGGCGTGGTTTCGACCGCCGACAACGAAGACGTACAGATCTGCATCACGGCGCCGATCGGCGACGTCGAACTGAATCTCTGAGAACGAAAGGACCTGCCTCATGACTGTTCTGCAACATGACTTCACCGAGACCATCGACCGTCCCGCCGTCGAGAAGAAGGTCGGTGACCGCACCGTGCGGATGACCGCCGACCAGCTCGACGCGTTCGGCGCCGAACTGGACGCCATTCGCGAGCGGGTGATCGCCGACCTGGGCGAGCGCGATGCCGACTACATCCGCAGCGTGGTCAAGGCCCAGCGCGCCCTCGAAATCGGCGGGCGGGCAATGCTTT
>JGI24770J26754_10000928_pt1 | contig 21227 bp, 20 predicted proteins | sample LakOneMetagenome_FD_26754 | JGI IMG/M metagenome (IMG submission 26754) | reverse complement strand
CCCTTGATCGCGCGCATCATCAGATCCATTGCCCCGCCGGCGGTGCGGATCTTGAGGCCGGCGAGATCGGCGGCGGTATTGATTGGGCGCGGATTGCCGAGCTGGATCTGGTAGGCTGGCAGCGCGATCGTCACCAGCGGCCGCAGGCCGTTGGGCAGGTACTCGCGCGTCTCCAGGATGCCGCCATTGTGCGAAATCTTGTAATAGGCGAGCGAACCCTGGCACTGCGTTTCGAATATGCCGGGCAGTTCAGCCGCTGCCGTCAGTGGATATTTGTCGGACGAGTAGGACGGCACGACATAGGAGACGTCGGCGACGCCGGCGACCGTCAGCTGCGCCATGTCTTTGGCCTTGCCGAGTTGCTCGGACGGAAAGTGCTGGAACTGCACCTGTCCGTTCGTAAGCTTGGTCACGAGTTCGGCAAAGGGCTTGCCGGCGAGTTCGTGAATGACATGGCCGTTTGGTAGCGTGTCGGCGAGCCGGAGCGTGATCTTTTCCTGCGCGCTCGCCAGCGTCGCGGCGAGCGTGAAACATCCGGCCAGTGCAGCCAGTCCTGCGCGCGATCCCATGTGTCCCTCCCTCTTGCGCGCAAGCGCGCTCAATAGCCCATCTTCTGCGGCAGCCACAGGATGATCTGCGGCCAGATGACGAGAATGGCGATGGCGATCAGATGCGCAAAGAAATGCGGCATCGTGCCGTGGAAGACCTCCGCGACAGGTCGCCCAGAATAGCGGGCCACGACATAGCAGTTCAGTCCGACAGGCGGCGTGATCATGCCGACCTCCGCCGTGACGATCTTGATAACGCCGAACCACAGCGGATCGTAGCCGAGCGACTTGATGAGCGGCAGGACGATCGGCACGGTCAGCACGAGGATCGCGATCTGGTCCATGAAAGAACCCAGAATGATATAGCCGAACAGGATCAGCGTGAGGATGATCCAGCGCGGGACCTCGAGGCCGCCGACCCAGGCGACCAGCGTCTGCGTCACCTGCGCGAGCGTGAAGAAGTAACCGAAAATATAGGCGCCGAGCAGAATCATCGAGATCATGCAGGTGCCGTGCGCGGCGCGCAGCAAGGCTCGNCGCAGGCCNGGNAGCGACATCTTGCGCATCCAGATGGTCAGGCAGAAGGCGCAGAAGGCGCCGAGCGCNGAGGCCTCGGTCGGCGAAGCAATGCCCGAATAGATGACGCCGGTGACCATGCCGAACAGGATCAGCATCGGGCCCACGATCCGCAGCATCCGGAATTTTTCGGCGAAGGACACGCGTGGCCCTGCAGGCGCACGGGACGGATCTTGCCACGCGAGGAACCAGACCGTCGCCATGATGGTGATGGTGACGACGATGCCAGGAAGGACGCCGCCGATCAGCAGCGCGCCGATATTCACCTCGGCGAGAAGACCATAGATGACCAGCGCCACCGACGGTGGAATGAGCATGGCGAGCGTGCCGGAAATTGCAACGACGCCGGCCGCCATCTTCGGCTCGTAACCCTGCTTGAGCATGGCGGGAAGGCTGGTCGACGACAGGGTCGCGGCCGACGCCGTCGACGTGCCGCAGATGGCGCCGAACCCGGCGCCGGCCAGCGCCGTCGCCATCCCGAGCCCGCCGGGAATGCGGCCGACCCACGCGGCGGTCGCGCGGAACAAATCATCCGCTATGCCGCTCATCAGCACGAATTCCGCCATGAGCAGGAACATCGGGATGGTGATGAGTTCGTAGGACGTCACCGAGGAGAGCGGCGCCGTCTGCAGGATACCGCTCAGCATCGGCATGCCGCCGGTGAGATAGAGCCCCAGCGAGCCGGCGCCGGCCATGGCGAAACCGACGGGCGTGCCGATCGCGAGCAGGCCGAAAAGAATGATAAGGCAGAGAAGGACGATCATTCGAAGGTTCCGCCTTCCGCGCTCACATGCGAGGCGGGTAGAGGCACGACGTCGCGGCCGGTGGCAAGCGACAGGACATTGCCGAGGAAACTGCCCGCCAGCCGCAAGGCGAGCATGGTTGCGCCGAAGGGCGCGAGCGCGATGGAAGGCCACATCGGCCACGCTATCGCGCCCGCCATCACGTCGGCCGCGCGATAGGAATCGATGGCGCGCAGCCAGCCGAACCAGGCGATCAATGTGAAAACGGCAATACCCACAGCGCAGGTGACGAGTTCCGTGACGCGGATACCGGCCGGCGGCAGGCGCTGCTGCAAGATGTCGACATTCACATGCGCATGTGCGGCATAGGCGTCGGACAAAACGAGAAAGAACACGCCGGCCATCAGGTAGAGCGCGATCAGATCGTACGCCCAGGAAAACGGGCTGTTGAAGACGTAGCGCATCACGACGTCGCCAAAGACGACGATCATGATGACGAAAAGAAATATCGTCCCGATGGTCGCGGTGACGCGGTCGATGGCGTCCAGCGTCTTGAACAGAAATTTGAGCACGAGCCCTCCCGCTGCGCGCGGTTCTATTTTGCGGACGCCGCGGCGACCAACTTCGTGTATTCGGCCAGCGCGTCCGAGCCGCGGCGTCCGCGTCCGTCGAGCTGCTCCGCCCAGGCCTTTGCGACGCCTTTCATCTGGTCGGCGAATTTCGCGCGTGTTTCAGGCTTCAGCGTTTCAAACGTCATGCCGGCGCCGGAAAGCCGCGTCTTCGTTTCCTCTTCCGCCTTTTGAACCTGTTCGCACGCCTTGGGCACGACCTCCTCGGCAGAATCGACCATCGCCTTCTGCACGTCTGGCGGCAGCTTCTTCCAGGCGGCGTCGCTGATCGAATAGGCGACGACGAAACTGCCGAAGCCCAGACCGTCGCTCGCATATTTCACGAGCTTGTCGGCGCCGTAGGCGACAACGCTCTCTAGCGGAAACAGCAGGCCGTCCATCGTGCCGCGCGACAGCGACTCGTAGGCGTCGGGCGCTGCCATGCGGACCGGCACGGCGCCGATCGCGCGCAACGTCAGGTCTTGCGCGCCGCCGGTCGAACGCAGCTTGAGGCCGGTCACGTCGCTGGTCTCGCGCACCGGCGCCTTGATCGTGAAGATGCGATACTGCGGCAGACTGACGGCGAGCAGCAGGCGGATCGCATTCTTGTCGTAGTCCTGCTCCGCGATCACGCCGCTGCGCGCGGCTTTCCAGTAGGCGAGCGTGCCCTGGCAGGTGTGATCGAAAGCGCCAGGCAACATGGCGACTTCCGAAACGGGCATCTTCTCGGCTGCATAGGCCGGTCCGATATAACCGATGTCTGCGACGCCGGTCTGGGTGAGACGCAGCATGTCGGCGGCCTTGCCGAGTTGTTGCGCCGGATAATGCTCGAACACGACGGCGTCGTTGGTGCGTTTCCGGACGCCGTCCATCCACGGCTCGAGCAACAGCTTGATGAGGAAATGCCCTTTCGGGAACGAGTCCGCGACCCGCAGCTTGATCGGATCGGCGGCCATTGCCGAACCAGACATGGCGACCAACGCGGCGCACATCGCCACGGCGCGGATAGATGCCCTCAATGCAACCTCCCGACAGCAGTCTTTGCGCTGCCTGGCGCTCGCCTGCTTGTGCAGGCGGCGCTACGTGAAAGGTCGCACGAAGCCAATTCTCCCGTCAAATGATCCCAGCGATTGGAGGTTGGCGATCTGCGCGCTTTTGCCTCGGGTTTTCTGGCGCGGGCGAATGGTCTTGCACGCGCTTCGACTCGTCGCAAAATTTACGACAGCGTTGACGCGGTCGCGATTGCTATCGGCAGGCGACGCCCACGGGCACGCTCACGCTCGATCGTCCTGTCGGCGGCGGGAACGGCCCGGCGTTGCGCACGGCGGCGATAGAGGCCGAATCGAAGGCGGAATTGCCGCTGGCGCTCGAAATCGAAGCGCTGGAAATAGCACCCGATCGCCCGATGACGAGCGCGATCACAACGCGCGAACCGGCGCCGATGGAACAGCGGCTGCCGACCGCCGCGCGAACCGCGCGCGCGACGATGGAGCGATAGGAAGCCGCATCGAAGGCGTCCGCATCCGCAGCCCGCGATGCGCGCGCAGATGCGGCGGCGGCGCCCTGCGTCGCTTGCCGCCCGGCAGCGCCGCCACTCTCGCGTGGAACATGCAGCGCCGCCCGTGCCTCCCGACCTGCCTCGGCGCGTTCGGCCGCGCGGCGCTCGGCCAGCGCCTTTGCGCGCTCCGTTGTCCGCTGCTGCGCCGCCTGCTGCCGCGCCCGGTCGCGCGCGCGTTGTTCGGCGCGCTCTTCAGCCTGCTCCTGCGCGAATTCCAGCGCGCGCCTGCGCTCGCGTTCCTTCGCGGCCCGCTCGGCCTCCAGCGCCCGCAATCGCCGCTGAAGCGCGGCGGCGGCCTCTGGCGATGGCGTCGGGGCCACGCGCGTAACGCTTTCCTGCGGAAGGGGCGCGGGCGCTTGTTCTGCCGCCAGCGGCGGCGCGGGTTCAGTCGCGGGAGCGGAGACCGCTGGCGGGGTAGCAGGAAGGGCGCTCGCGGCGTTGGCGGGAGCCTCAGGGCTCGCCTGCATATCCGCCTTGGACGCTGCCGGGCTTTCGAGGACAAGTTCGATCGGCGCCTCGACGTCGGCGTCGTCGCCAGGCCGACCCTGATGCACATATTGAATGAAGCCGAGCAGCAGGCAGGCGTGCAGCGCAATCGACGCTGCTACTGCGCCGGCCAGCCGTCCGCCTGCCAATGAAGCCGCCTTCGGGAATAGCGGCGTGGATGGACCACCGCCCGATTGCCCGGCGCGTGCGATCGCTGCCGAGCCCAGAAGGCTTGGGCCGATCGTTTGGTCGCGCAGCGCATGGCCGTCCATCTCAGAGCCGCCTCCAGGGCGCGCCTCCGGAGTTCCCCGTCCGGGCAATGCGCGCAACGCTGACGGCCGGTCTCCTGACTCGCGGGTCGTGGGGCCAACGCGCCTTCCCGGCTTCTGTCGCCCACCTGGAGGAGGGGGCGTCGCCAGTGGCGTGATGCGTCGAACCTTGCCGCTCACAGTTGCGGGGGCAGTCGCGGATTTGGCGTGGGCCTCGCCGCGTTCCCGTTTAACTCCGTCCGGCCGGGGCCTGACGAAGAACCGTCGCAGCGACCATACGAAAGCGGGGCGTGGTTAGCAACGATCGCGGCGCGATGCGGTGCTAGGCAAAAAAAAGCGGCGCGTTGTCACGCGCCGCAAAACATTCGGTCCTAAGCGGCGCTTGCGCCGAACCTGATCAGGCGTGGCGCGCAGCGATCGTGCCTATGGCGCCGTCGCGACGCTCGACCAGCTTGGCGACAACGACCAGGCCCGCGAAGGCGATCGCGTTGATGAGGAACACGCGTCCCATCTCCAGCGGCTGGTAGGCCGTCATGTCGGCGCCTGTCACTGCCGTGCAGGCAAACAGGAAGCCCTCATAGGCTGCAAAGGCGGCGACGAAGCTGACGACCATGCCGCGCGCCTGCATCAGGCGGGCCGCTTCACAGGCGAGCAGGCCGGAGGCGCCGAGCGCAAGGCCCCAGGCGGTGCATTCCGCAGTCATGGGGAAGGAGAGGAACGCGAAGCCGACAACCTGATTGGCGGCCCAGACGGCGCCCACCAGCGCGAGCGCCCAGCCGCGCGTCATGCGCAGCGCGGCATAGGCGCCGAACGCCGCCAGCGGCGCGGCGCAGGCGAAACCGAGGGTCAGCGCCACAGACAGTGCGGTCAGAAAGGCGATCCAGGCGGTGGTGTTGATCGCATTGGCGTCGGTGGCGCGAAGCATTGGGAATCCCCTTGGCGCTGATTATCTCTGTTGCCTTGAATACACAGTCCGCGCGCGATCATCAATGATCCGAGCCGGCGTTCTCTTGATCGCCGGGACCCGGTTGACTCCCGGCGCGCCCGATCCGTAAATGGCCGCGATGGCGCCCGCAAGGGCTGAAAAGGGAATGCGGTGCGGGTTTGCCCCTCGGGGCGGTCCCTAAGCCGCAGCTGCCCCCGCAACTGTAAGCGGAGAGCTGCGAACCGACATGCCACTGCGGGTTTCCGCGGGAAGGCGGTTCAAGGCGACGACCCGCGAGCCAGGAGACCTGCCATCAGTCGTGGTCACGCGCGATGGCTCTGGGCGGGGTGTCTCGGAGAGGTTTCGGCCGCTGCTGTTCGCAGACGGCCGCGATCGATCGCAGTGACGGTCCACGCTCACTGCGAGTGATTATTTATGCAATCCCGTCTCCATCTGGCCGCCTGCGGCCAAACGCGCCTGCGCGCGCTGGCGCATGTCGCGCCTGCCGCGCTCCTCATCTTGCTGACGACGGGCGCTCACGCCCAGCGTGTCGAGCGGCTCGAGGAAATCAACGTCGTCGCCAATTCCGTGCCGACGCCCAACGACCAGACCGGCAGTTCCGTCACTGTCATCACCGCAGAGCAGATCCAGCAGACGCAGCGCCGCTCCGCGCCTGAAATCCTCCAGACCGTTCCCGGCCTCAACGTCGTGCAGACCGGCGGGCCGGGCGGCTACACCGCGGTCTTCATGCGCGGGACGAACGCCAATCATGTAAAAGTTCTGATCGACGGCATCGAGGTCAACGATCCCGCATCCGCCAACGGCACATTCGATTTCGGCCAGCTTCTGGCGGGCGATATCGAGCGCATCGAAGTGCTGCGCGGTCCGCAGAGCGGCCTCTATGGCTCGGATGCGATCGGCGGCGTCATCTCGATCACCACGAAAAAGGGCGAAGGCCCGGCAAAGATAACGGCCTTCGGCGAAGGCGGATCGTTCGGCACGCTCAACAATTCGTTGAGCCTGCGCGGCGCGCACGAGCAGTTGAACTATGCCTTCAACATTCAGCGCCAGAGCGTCGGCAGCCTGCCAGTCACGCCGCCGGAACTCGTGCCGCCGGGCGTGCCGGTCAACAATAATTCCTACCAGAACCTGACCTTCTCATCGAAGGTCGGCGCACAGATCAACGACATATTCGGAGTCAATCTTGTCGGCCGTTATCTGGAGTCGCGCCAGCGCTTCACGACCGACGATTTCGGTTTGCCATACGGCTTTGCATTCTCTTCGCCCAATGCGCGTCAGGACGTGCAACGCGACAAGCAGGCCTATGTGCGCGCCGAAGGCACGGTCAATCTTCTCGACGGCCGCTTCAAGAACTGGTTCGGCGTACAGCACATGCGCTCCGACACCTGGGCGAAGCCTGGCGACCAGACGCCGACCTTCTTCTCCAACGGCTATCAGCCGCCCTACCAGTACATCGGCGAGCGCACCAAGTTCGACTGGCGCGGTGAGTTCGAGGTCGTGCCAGGCCACAAGCTGATTGCCGGCGCGGAGACGCAGCGCGACTGGCTGACGATCCCGATGCTCGATCCTTCGCAGACGGCGACGGCTGCCGCCTATACGAACGACGCGGGCTACGTCGAATATGTCGGCAATTTCTTCGATCGTTTCTTCATCTCGGCGAATGCGCGCCGCGATCGCAACAGCCAGTTCGGCAGCCACAAAACGTTCCGCATTGCGCCATCCTTCCATGTGCCGTGGACGGATACGGTGCTGAAGGCGAGCTACGGCACGGGCTTCAAGGCGCCGACGCTGAACCAGCTCTACGTCTCCTACCCGGCGTTCTTCTACTTCGCCAACCCGCGCCTGCAGCCCGAGCAGAGCCGCGGTTTCGATATCGGCTTCGAGCAACCGCTGCTCGGCAATCGATTCCGCTTCGGCGCGACCTACTTCCGCAACCGCATCAAGGATCTCATCACGACGCAATTCGATCCGACGACCTTCACCTCGACGCTGATCAATCTGGGCAGCGGCAAGACCTATGGCGTCGAGGCTTTTGCGCAGGCGCGCATCACGGATGAGCTGACGATTCGCGGCGACTACACCTATACGGTGGCGCGCGACGCTGGCCAGGTCGCCGCGACCGCAGGCGCCATACAGGCAGAGCTGCTCCGCCAGGCCGTCGAAGGCACGCCGCAGCCCGACCTGCTGCGCCGCCCGCGCCGTAAGGCGAGCCTGCAGGCGACGTGGAAGCCGATCGAAAAACTGAGCCTGTCGGCGAGCGTCGTGCGCGTCAGCTCATGGATCGACGGCACGCGTGATTTCTCGATCCCGCGCTTCAAGGCGCCGGGCTACATGCTGGTCAATGTCGCCGGCTCCTACGATCTCGCCGAAGGCGTGACGGCGACGGCACGTGTCGACAATCTCTTCAACAAACAGTTCCAGAATCCGACCGGCTTTCGCGCGCCGGGGCTGGCAGCCTACGCCGGCCTGCGCATGAGCTATTGAACGGGTGTCGCGCAGGACGCCGCTCAAGGCGTCTTGCGCGACATAAAGGCATGCGCCTGGAATGCGCCCGCGCAGCGAGTTCAATCTACTGAACTGATAAATTAGACCCCTGGATTTCTGTGCCCGTTGGTAGTGAGCGTCTTGCGGGCGTGGAAGACGGCCTTCGGCCTGCTGGCGCAATGGACAGGGCGGGCGGGGCAAGCTATGCCGCATCATGCTGACCATGAAGGGCAAGTACGGCCTCAAGGCCATGGTGCATCTGGCGCGGCTTCCGCCACAGGAACTCGCAGCCGGGCTGGATATCGCCGACCAGAACCGGATTCCGAAGAAGTTCCTGGACGCCATCCTCGCGCAATTGCGCGAAAGCGGCATGGTGGAAGCCAAGAAAGGCAAGGGCGGTGGCTATCGACTGGCCCGCGCCGCTACCAGGATCATGGTCGGCGATATCGTCCGCGCGCTCGACGGCCCCCTGGCGCCGATCCTCTGCGCAAGCCGCCGCGCCTACAAGCGCTGCGCCGACTGCCGCGACCCCAAGACATGCGAAGTGCGACTCGCCATGACCGAGGCGCGCGATGCGATCGCCGCCGTTCTGGACGCCAAATCCCTCGCGGATATGGCAAAGGCGGGCTTTTCCGGGCGAACTCCGGCCCGGGCGCGTCAGGCCGCCCGCAAGCCGTCCTGAGGCTGCAAGAAAAGAATTCTCTCTGTTTCAGCGAGCAAGAGGAACACTCTATCTATTAAGTCGATAGATTATCGACTTGAACCTTTCGCTGGGTTTGTCGGACCATGCGTCGACCCTGAGGGAAAGACGCAATGTCCGATTTTTCCAGTATTCACGCCCCTGCTGCGCTGCGGCCGCACCGCCTGCGTTCGGGCCTCGACCTCGTCGTCCTCACGCTGGTCGTGCTGGTTGTCGCCTTCGCCGCTTCCGCGATCGGTCCCACGACGCACGCCACAGTCTCGCTCGGGACGGTGCTGAAGCAGGACGCGCGACGCTGATGGCGCGTGGTCTCGACGATATCGACCGGCGCATCCTGCGCGAATTGCAGAACGACGCGACGCTGTCGATCGCCGATCTCGCGGGCCGCATCAATCTCTCGCAGACGCCTTGCTGGAAGCGCATCCAGAAGCTCGAGGCCAATGGCGTGATCGAGCGCCGCGTCGCCATCGTCAATCCCGAGGCGCTTGGGCTTGGGCTCACTGTTCTGGTCGCGATCGAGGCCGGCGCGCATTCCGACGATTGGCTGCGGCGCTTCACGGAACAGGTCGCGGCGCTGCCGGAGGTGCTCGATCTCTACCGCATGGCCGGCGAGACCGACTACGAATTGCGCGTCGCCGTGCCGGACATGAAGAGCTACGACGCCTTCTACAAGAGGCTCATTGAGCTCGCGCCGCTACGCAATGTCACCTCGCGCTTCGTGATGGAGCGCATCAAGTCGACGACCAATCTGCCGATCCGTCTGGAGAGGGATCAGGTCGCCGCATGAACGCGCCGCAAGGGCGGCCTGCTCTGGCGCACGAAATTTAGCCGCTTTTCAAATCGTATGATCGCCGGCCCTTTCCGGCGACGTCAGGAGGGTCCACTCGTGAAGAATCGCTCCTCGTTTCGCCGCACCATTCTTTGCGCCGCAGCGCCGGCTCTCGTCGCGTTTGTTGCGCTTTCCGGCAATGCGCTCGCGCAGCAGAAGCTGCTGAATGTTTCCTACGATCCGACCCGCGAGCTCTACAAGGCGATCAATCCCGCCTTTGCCGCGAACTGGAAGGCAAAGACCGGCGAAACCGTCGAGCTTCAGGCGTCGCACTCGGGCTCCGGCGCGCAGGCGCGCGCTGTGATCGACGGGCTGCAGGCAGATGTGGTGACGCTGGCGCTTGCAGCCGATATCGATGCGATCGCAACGCGCTCGGGCAAGATCGCCGCCGATTGGCAAAAGCGCCTGCCCAACAATTCCTCGCCCTACGCATCGACCATCATTTTCCTCGTGCGCAAGGGAAATCCGAAAGCGATCAAGGATTGGGACGATTTGGCGAAGCCAGGCGTTTCCGTCATCACGCCCAACCCGAAGACATCGGGTGGCGCACGCTGGAACTATCTCGCGGCCTGGGGTTACGCCGCGAAGAAATTCGGCGGCGACGAGGCCAAGACAAAAGATTTCGTCAAGGCGATCTACAAGAATGCGCCTGTGCTCGACACGGGCGCGCGCGGTTCCACCATCACCTTTGCGCGGCGTGGCCTCGGCGACGTCCTGATCGCATGGGAGAACGAGGCCTATCTGGCCTTCGAGGAATTCGGAAAAGGCAAGTTCGAAATCGTCGCGCCGTCGCTTTCGATCCTCGCCGAACCGCCGGTGTCGGTTGTCGACAAGAATGCCGAGACCAAGGGCACGACCAAGGTTGCGCAGGCCTATCTCGAATTTCTCTATTCGCCTGAAGCCCAGAAGATCATCGCCAAGAACTACTATCGCCCCGCGCGTCCTGAATTCGCCGACAAGGCCGACTTGGACCGCTTACCCAAGCTCGATCTCATCACCATCGACAAGGATTTCGGCGGCTGGGCTGCGGCGCAGAAGAAGCATTTCGCCGATGGCGGCGTGTTCGACGATATTCAGAAGTAAGGTTCGAGAATGAGCGCGGCCGCCGCCACAGCGGGCAAGAAATGGCGCTTCGTGGCGCCGAGCGTCCTGCCGGGGTTCGGCCTGACGTTCGGCTACACGTTGCTCTATCTCGGCCTACTCGTTCTGTTTCCGCTCGCGGTCCTGATCCTGCGCACGTCCGGGCTCGGGTTCGGCGGGCTGCTCGACATCGCCATGCAGCCGCGCGTCGCGGCGGCGCTGCGCACTACCTTTCTCATCTCTTTCGCCGCCGCCTTCACCGACCTCATCTTCGGCCTGATCGTCGCGTGGACGCTCACGCGCTATCGCTTTCCTGGCCGCCGGCTATTCGACGCTTTCGTTGATCTGCCGTTTGCGCTGCCGACGGCGGTCGCGGGCATTTCGCTCGCGGCCCTCTATGCGCCCAACGGCTGGTTCGGCGCGCCGCTGGCCGAGATCGGCGTGAAGGTGGCATTCACACGGCTCGGCATCTTCGTCGCGCTCGTCTTCATCGGCCTGCCCTTCGTCGTGCGCACGGTGCAGCCGATCATCGCCGAACTCGAGCATGAGCTCGAGGAAGCCTCCGCTACGCTTGGCGCCTCGCGCGTCCAGACGGTATTGCGCGTGCTGCTGCCGCCGCTCGTGCCCGCGCTGCTCACGGGCTTTGCGCTCGCCTTCGCCCGCGCCATCGGCGAATACGGCTCGGTCATCTTCATATCCGGCAACCTCGCCTACATTTCCGAGATCGCGCCGCTGCTGATCGTCGTGAAGCTCGAACAATACGATTATGCCGGCGCCACCGGCATCGCCACCATCATGCTGGCGATTTCTTTCCTTGCTCTGCTCGTCATCAATCTGGTCCAGGCCTGGAGCCGGCGGAGGTTCGGCTATGTCTGATGCATTGGCCCCCGGCTATGCCGCGCCGTCCCTGCTGCGTCCGCGCGGCGCGACAGACGATCCGCCTGCAGCGCGGATCGCCCTGATCGCGACCTCCGTCATCTTCCTGGCGCTGTTCCTGTTCGCGCCGCTCGTCGTCGTTTTCAGCGAGGCGCTGTCCAAGGGCTTCGCGACCTTTGCCGTGGCATTTTCGGATGCCGACGCGCAGGCGGCGGTGCAGCTCACGCTGCTCGTTGCGGCCATCGCCGTGCCTGCAAATCTCGTGTTCGGTCTGGCGGCGGCCTGGTCGATCGCGAAATTTTCCTTTCCCGGCAAGAGCCTGCTCGTCACTCTGATCGACCTGCCGTTCTCGGTGTCGCCGGTTGTCTCGGGGCTGGTCTATGTGCTCGTGTTCGGCGCGCAGGGGGTGTTCGGCCCCTGGCTCGCTGCTCACAACATCCAGATCGTATTCGCTGTTCCCGGCATCGTGCTGGCGACCATCTTCGTCACCTTCCCCTTCGTCGCACGCGAATTGATACCGTTGATGCAGGAGCAGGGGACGGTGGAAGAAGAAGCCGCGCTCACGCTCGGCGCATCCGGCTGGCGGACCTTTTTCACCGTCACGCTGCCCAACATCAAGTGGGGCCTGCTCTACGGCGTCCTGCTCTGCAATGCCCGCGCCATGGGCGAATTCGGCGCGGTGTCTGTTGTGTCGGGCCATATCCGCGGACTGACCAACACAATTCCTCTTCAGGTCGAGATCCTCTACAATGAATACAACAGCGTCGCCGCTTTCGCTCTCGCCGTCCTTCTCGCGGGACTTGCCCTTGTCACCCTCGGGATCAAGACATTTCTCGAATGGCGCCACGCCGGCGAACTCGCCGGGCGTGGCGGACGCCGACTTTGACGTGGTCGCGCATGGCGTCGCCATCAAGGTCGAGGATGTCGCGCTCGAATTCGGGTCCTTCGCCGCGCTGCGTGGCGTAAACCTGGAAATTCGTCCGGGTGAGTTGATCGCGCTTCTGGGCCCGTCGGGCTCTGGCAAGACCACGCTGCTGCGGATCATCGCCGGCCTGCAGTCGCCCGACAGCGGCAAGGTGCTGTTCGACGGCGTCGACGCCACGAACCTCACCGTGCAGGAGCGCCGCGTCGGTTTCGTTTTCCAGAACTACGCGCTGTTCAAGCACATGAACGTCGCCGACAACGTCGGCTACGGCCTGCGCGTGCGTCCGCGCAAGACGCGGCCGACCCTTGCGGCCATCAAGGCCAGGATCGAGGAGCTATTGAACTTCGTGCAGCTCGGCGGCCTCGGCGTGCGCTATCCCGCGCAATTGTCGGGCGGCCAGCGTCAGCGCGTCGCGCTGGCGCGTGCGCTCGCCATCGAGCCGCGCGTGCTTCTGCTGGATGAGCCCTTCGGCGCGCTCGATGCGCGCGTGCGCAAGGAATTGCGCCGCTGGCTGCGCGAGATCCACAAGCGGACCGGTCTCACCACTGTCTTCGTCACGCACGATCAGGACGAGGCGATGGATCTCGCAGATCGCGTCGTCGTGCTGAATGAGGGTCGCATCGAGCAGGTCGGTACGCCCGAGGACCTCTACGACCGGCCGGCTTCGCCCTTCGTCATTTCCTTCGTCGGCGAGGCGATCGCGCTGCCGGTCAGCATCAAGGAAGGCGCTGTCACTTTCGGCGGACGCGCCCTGCACGTCGATGCGCATGGCGTGCGCGCGGGCGACGCCAAGGTCTACTTCCGTCCAGCCGATATCGCGGTCGTGCGCAATGGCGTAGGCGAACTGGAAGGCACGGTGGAATCCGTGCGGCGCACGCCGAGCGGCATGCGCGCGACCATTGCGATCGACGGCTACGATCAGGTTCTCGAAATCGATACGCCGACGGATTCGGGCGCGACGCGCGGCCAGCGCGTGCCGCTCACGCTTTCGAAGGCCCGCCTCTTCCCGATTGAGCCCGGGGTCGTGCACGGCGAGGGCGAAGGCATCTGATCCGCACTCCTGCGGGATCGTCCGACCACAAAAAAAGGCGCGTCCTGCGACGCGCCTTTTGTCTTTCTGGCGGAGCCGGCGCGACTTGCATCACGCCGNNTTTCTGTCGCGCCTTACTTGTATTTCTGCTTGGTCGCGATCGGCTTCCAGCGGCCATTCTGAACCTGTGCGACCAGCAGCTCTTCCGCGCCAAGATGGTTGGTCTTGGAGAAGTGCACCGGCGCCTGTCCGAAGATGTCCTGGAACTTCTCGCCCGATTCCATCGCGGCAATCAGCGAATCTGTCGTCAGGTTCTTGCCGGCAAGCTTGGCATAATGCGCAAAGGCCATCATGCCGTTGTAGCCCGCCGTCGTCTGCAGGTTCGGCGCCGTGCCGAACAACTTCTTGTAGGCGTCGATATATTCCTTGATCTTGCCGGTCGCCGTATCCTCGTAGAAGATTTCGAGCTGGCCGACGCCATACAGGCCTTCCGCCAGTTCCTTGCCGAGATCGACGACGTCGGGAACGTAGGTCGGCGAGTACGCGACCCAGATCGGCTTGTAGTCGCTCTTGGAAGCGACCGTCAGGATGCCGACGGATTCGCGCACGACCGATCCCAGCGACACGAAGTCGCAACCATCGGCCTTCAGGCGTGCGACCTGCGAGGAGAAATCCGTCGCGCCGCGCTTGAACGACACCATCGTGCCTTCGGGAATGTTCATCGCCTTCAGCTGATCCTTGAAGGCGTCGGTGAAGTTCTTGCCCATTTCGTCGTCCTGGAAGACGATGCAGGCCTTCTTCGGCTTCTTGGTCTCGATCAGGTACTTGATGCCCGTGCGCGCCTGATCGTAGTAGGGCGAGAAAATGTTGAACTTCAGCCTGTCCTCGGGCTTCTTAGGATCCATGGCGTAAGTGAATTCCGCCGCCGTGATCGAGAAAAGGTTGGTGATGCCGGCGGCCTGCACGATCGGCAGCGGCGCGAGCGTCGTGGCCGATCCCATCGGCGACACGATCGAGAACACCTTGTCGAGTTCGATCAGCTTCTGCGTCGCGAGCACCGCCTTCTTGGGATCGTAGGCGTCGTCCTCGAGAATGTAGCGCAGCTTGCGGCCGTTGATGCCGCCGGCTGCGTTGATCTGCTCGACAGCGAGCTTGGCGCCGTTGGACGACGGGATGCCCCAGGACTTGATGGGCCCCGACAGGTCCATATGCGTGCCGACAACGATCTCCGTGTCCGTCACGCCCTGGGTCTTGAACTGCGCCAAGGCCGGCGACGCCGCGAGCGCGCCCGCCGCGACGCTCAATGTGAGCGCAAGTGCGAATTTCCTCATTCTGTTCTCCCTCCCTGTTCGAAAGCCTGTCAGCTTCCCCGTACCGAAAACGACTTGTGCACCAGTCGACGACGCAGGTTCGACGCCGGTCCGAGCAACGGATCGCCGGCGGCGAACGGCCGGTCGGCGATCGTGAATTCCGCGATCCGTGTCGCGCCCAGCGGCGCCGTCGCCCGTGCGATTTCTTCCCCGAGCAGCGCGCGGATTTCGGCGGCCTCCATCAGGCTCTTGTAGTGCGTGAAGGGGATCGCCTTTGCCTGCGCATGTCCGACGACCGTATCGTAGTCGGCGAAAATGACTGCCGAAAGCCGTTCCGGCGCATCGCCGGTCACGACCGCTGCGGTGATGAAGGGCGATACTGTCAGCGCATCTTCGACCGGCCAGGCAGAGCCCGCGCCGATCAAGGCGTCGCGCGCCCCGTGCAGGGCAAAGCCGCCTGCGCGCGCCTCGGCAATGTCGCCTGCTTCGAACCACGCGTCGGTGCGCGGCGCCTCGCCAACAAAGGCGGCGCAAAGCGCGGCAGAGCGCAGTCGCAATGCGCCATTCGCGCCCACCTCGAAAGACGCGCCACGCGCAACGGCGAATTCGCGCGGCTGCTTCCTGGCGACGGCGACGGCGCCGCCGGCTTCCGTCACGGCATAGACATCTGTCACTGGCACGCCCAGCGCGACCAGCCGGAAGGCGACGTCGGCGGACAGGGGCGCGCCGGCCGACAGCGCGACGCGGGCCCGCGACAGGCCGATGTCGCGGCGCACCTTGCCGAGCACCATCGAGCCGAAGAGGCCGGAGCCCTGCATCGCGCTCTGGAACATGCGCTGCTGCATCTTGGTCGCGCCGGCGCTCGCGCGCGCCAGCTTGCGCGCAAAGCCGCTCCACAAAGCGGGCGAGCCGGAGACGATCTGCGGCTGCAGTTCGCGCAGGTTCTCGGGGATGGTTTCCGGGCTCTCCGGAAAATTCACGATCACGCCGGCGGCAAGGCAGGCGTAGAAGCCGAACACACGCTCGAAGGCGTGGCTGGCCTGCATCATCGACAGCCGCTCGTCGCCCGCTCTCAGTTCCGCGATCGACAGCGACGCATCCACCGCCGCGCGCAGGGCGTCATGCGTGAATTGCGCCGCGCGCGAGGGCGCCGAAAGGCCGGAGGTCGGGATGATCGCGGCAAGCGCTCCGCCAGCGGCATTGCGCCAGGGCGCCTCCGCGCGGCTCTTCGAGGCTGCGCCCTTGGCCAGAACGGCGTCGAAGGAAACCACATTGGCGTCGCCGATCTCGGTCACGGCGACGGCGTCGAAACAGACGATCTTCGTGATGCCGGGAATGGCGTCGCGCAGATCGAGCGCCGCGTCGAGGGCTTCCAGCGTATCGACGATCAGGATGCTGACGCCGCAGCGGGCGACGAGCGCAGGCAATTCGCCGGGCGCGGCCTCGGCGTGGAACCCGGCGGCAACAGCGCCGGCCGACTGGACGGCGAGATCGCAAATGAGCCATTGCGGGCTGGGCGCGGCCAATATGCCGGCGGTCTCGCCGGGCTTCAGGCCGAGATCGGCGAGCCCCGCTGCGCAATCGGCGACCGCGCGCGCGAGATCAGCGCCCGACGTTTCCTTCCAGATGCCGAGCCGCTTGGCGCGCAGCACAGTGCGTTTCGGCTCGGCGAGCGCGCGCGCAAGCACGAGGCCCGGCAGGCTCGCCCCGTCTGTCGCAACGCCAGGCATTTTCACCGCGGCATTCATGACCTCGCCCTCGCACGCTCGCGGCGATTGCCGCTGCGCGAATCCTCGGCGTGCACGCCGAGATAGGATTCGCGGATTTCGCTGGAGTTCATCAGAGCCTCGCTGGTGTCGTGCATGACGACACGGCCAACCTCGAGCACATAGCCATAGTCGGCCGTTTCGAGCGCCACTTTCGCATTCTGCTCGACCAGCAGGATCGACACGCCTTCCTCCTTGTTGAGGCGGCGAATAATCGCGAAGATTTCCTTCACCAGGAGCGGCGACAGGCCGAGCGAGGGCTCGTCGAGCAGCAGCACTTTCGGCTGGCTCATCAACGCGCGCGAGATCGCGAGCATTTGCTGCTGGCCGCCCGAGAGCAGGCCGGCAGGCTGGTCGCGGCGTTCGCGCAGCACGGGGAAATAATCGTAGACTTTCTCGAGATCGGTCGCGACGCCAGCCTTGTCTTTTCTCAGATAGGCGCCCATCCACAGATTGTCGCGCACCGACAGGAACGGGAAGACCTCGCGGCCTTCGGGCACGTGGCTCATGCCGAGCGCGACGATCGCGTCCGGCGCCATGCCCTGGATGCTCTTGCCATCGAGCTCGACGACGCCAGTAACCGGATCAAGCACGCCAGAGGTCGTCTTGAGAATGGTCGTCTTGCCCGCGCCGTTGGCGCCCAGCACCGCGACGATCTTGCCACGCGGGACCTCGAGGCTCACGCCGCGGATCGCGGTGATCGGCCCGTAGGCGCTTTCGACGTTGGAGAGGCGGAGGATCGGCTCGCTCATGCCTCACGCTCCCAGATAGGCTGCAACGACATCGGGATGGCTCTGCACTTCCTGCGCCGTGCCCGTCGCCATGATGCGCCCGTAGTTGAGGGCGAGCACCCGGTCGGACACACGGCTGACGAGCGACATATCGTGCTCGACCATGAGAATGGTAATGCCCAGACGGCGATTGATCTCGAGAATCCACTCGGCCATCCGGCTTGTCTCTTCGACGTTGAGACCCGAGGAGGGCTCGTCCAGAAGCAGGATTTCCGGCCCGATCGACAGAGCGCGGCCGACCTCGACCACCTTGCGCACGCCGTAGGGCAGGCCGGCGATCAGCGTGTCGCGGTAACGCTGCAGGCGCAGGAATTCCATGACCTCTTCCACCGCATGGCGATGCGCGATTTCCTCGCGCTGCACCTTCGGCAGGAAGAACAGGTCCTCCCAGAATTTCGTGGTCGAATGCCGATGGCGTCCGACCAGAAGGTTCTGCAGCACCGAGGCATTGTCGAACAATTCGATGTTCTGGAACGTACGCGCGATGCCGCGCCCAGCGATCTGCTGGGCGTTGAGCTGTGTGATGTCTTCGTCCCTGAAGACGATCTTGCCGCTCGTCACGTTGTAGAGACGGCTGATGAGGTTGAAGAGCGTCGTCTTGCCGGCGCCGTTCGGGCCGATGATCGTGAAGATCTCGCCCTTCTTCACATCGAAGGAGACGCCGTCGACCGCCTTCAGGCCGCCGAACTGGATCGAGACATTGTCGAGCGCGAAATAGGTCATCGGCCGCGCTCCGACTTCAGATACATTTTCTGGCGGCGGAAGGTCGCAGGCTTGTAGAACGGGAAGAGCCTGAACCAGGTCTTCATCTTCATCCAGCGGCCGTCGAGGCCCATCGGCTCGTAGATGATGAAGAAGATGATGATCAGGCCGAAGATCAGGCTTTTGACGCCAGGCGTGGCCAACCACACGCTCGCCTTGTCCTGCGCCATGGCCGAGCCGGTGAGCGAGCCGATCAGGGCGGGCAGCTTGTCCTTCAGGAGGACGAGGATCGGGTCGACCATGATCATGAAGACCGCGCCCAGCGCCGCGCCGCGCAGCGAGGCGATGCCGCCGATGATGATGATCATCACGAATTCGATCGACAGCGCGAGCGTGAACATTTCCGGCGAGATGAACGACAGCTTGTGCGCGTAGAGCACGCCCGCGAGCCCTGTCATGCCGGCTGAAAGCGCGAAGGCGAAGGTCTTGTAGCGCGCGGAATCGACGCCCATGCTGCGCGCCGCCGTCTCGCTGTCGCGCAGCGCCAGGAAGGCGCGGCCTGTCGGCGAACGGATGACATTGACCGCGATCACGATGACGAAGATCGTGACGGCGATGCAGAGATAGTAGAGGCCCCATTCGCCGAGCGGCTTGCCGAACAGCGAGGCGGGCTTGACCATCAGGCCTTCGTTGCCGTGCGTCACCGTCTCCCAGCGCGCCAAAATCTCTTCGACGATCAGGGCGAAGGCGAAGGTCGCGATGGCCAGATAGATGCCGTGAAGCCGCAGCGCGGGCAGGCCGACCAGCCAGCCGACAAGGCCCGTGAGCAGGCCGGCGGCGGGCAGGTAGATATAGATCGGCACGCCGAACTTGGTGGCATTGGCCGCTATATAGGCGCCGATCGCCAGAAAGGCCGCATGACCGATCGACGTCTGTCCGGCATAGCCCGACAGCAGCACCAGGCCGATGCCGACGATCGTGTAGATCAGCACGAACACGATCTGGCTGAGGAAGTAGGAGCCGACCAGAAGAGGCGCGGCGCAGAGAACCGCGAGCAGAACGCCGTAGGAGGCGATCGACTGCGGCGTCTTGAACAGGCTGAGGTCGCCCTCGTAGCCGGTGCGGATCTTGAAGGCCATCGGATCAGACCTTCTTCAGAGCCGCGCCGCCAAACAGGCCTTGCGGACGCAGGAGCAGAACGGCGAGCAGCACGACATAGGCGGCAATATCCTTGAAGCCCTCGGGCAGATAGAAGCCTGACAAAGTCTCCACCACGCCGATGATGACGCCGCCGGCGAGCGCGCCGGGGATCGACGTGAACCCGCCGAGCACCGCCGCCGGAAAGGCCTTCAGGCCGAGAAAGCCAAGGTTGGCGTGGATGAAGGTGATCGGCGCGAGCAGGATGCCGGCGGTCGTCGCGACCATGGCCGAAATCGCCCAGATGGCCGCGAACATGCGCTTGACCGGAATGCCCATGTAATAGGCCGCCAGCATGTTCTGCGAAACGGCCTGCATGGCCACGCCCATGCGGGTGAAGCGGAAGAAGGCGTAGAGAACGATGCAGAGCAGGGCGGTCGCGATGATGATCGACAGGCTGTCGGCAGCGATCACCAGCGGCCCCATGCGCACCACGCCCTTGGAGAACGGCGTCTCGATGCGCAAATCATCCGTGCCCCAGAACATGCCGGCCAGCGCGCGCAGCACCATGCCGAGGCCGATCGTCGCCATCACGATGGAGAATTGCGGATAGCCGAGAATCGGGCGCACGACCGCCCGCTCCATGATCATGCCGAGCACGGCCATGCAGGCGACGCAGGCGGCAAAGCCCAGCCAATAGTTCAGCCCGAGCGAGGCGATGAACGTGTAGGAGAGGAACGCGCCGAGCATCATGAGCTCGCCCTGCGCGAAGTTCACGACTTCCGTCGCCTTGTAGATGAGGACGAAGCCAAGCGCGATCAGGCCGTAGACGCAGCCTACCGCAATCCCGCTAATCGTCTGCTGGACGAAGTCGAGCATTATCCTCCCCTGCGTTTGCCGTCGTTGCGGCAAATCTTTTCTTCGTCGGGCGCATGCGTTCAGCTGGAAACTGTCGCACAATTTTGCCCTACGCGGATGCAGCATCAACTAATCGCCGATGCGACGCAAGCGTAAATTTAAGCGGCTAATTAAATTTTGAGGCGCCCCCGCCGTAATGGCGAAATAGGGCCCGTGCGCCGAAAAGCCACGCTTGCGTTATGCGTGGCGGGGCGCCGGTTCATTCCATTGACTCGCTTCGGCGCCGCCCCTTATCTGGCTCCATGCTGTCGAGGTTCCGCCACAGCCGCGCCAATGTCTGGGTCGTCGCGTTCTACGCGCTGGCCATGGCGACGCTTGGCCTCGCGCACAGGCCGGTCGGGGCGGTCTTCACGCAACCGGCGATAGACCTCGCGGCCTATGCCGCGCCGGACGGCACGCTGCCCGTCATCTGCCTGACCGAGCACGGCCAGCAGGGGCCCACAACCTCTGCCGCCGGTCATTGCGACGCCTGCGCGCTCTCCAACGCGCCGGGCCTCGCTGTCGCGCCGCAGATCGGACTGCCGGTCGTCGTTTCCGCGCGCATTGCCCGCTGGATTGATCCGGGGGGTCAGTTCTCGCCCGCACCGCATCGCGGTCCGACCTCGCGCGGCCCCCCACTCGCCTGACATATTTGCCTGAGGCCTCGTCGCGTTCGCGCGACGCCTCGCGCATATCGACGCGCCTGCGTCGCACCGCAATTCCGCTGAATTGCCGTTTTCCACGAAGCCGTTGATGCGCCCATCTGCGCCCGGCGTTCGGAGCTCACGATGTTTCGAGTCCATCTCCTGCGCAGCGTTTCCGCGCGCGCCTTTCTGTCCGCCCTGTCCGTGGCTGTTCTTGCGCCGCTCGCCGAAGCCCAGACGGCGCAGCCGCCAGCCGGCGCATCCCCGCTGCCGGCCGTCGTCGTCACCGCGCCCAAGCCGCGCGCGCCGCGCAAGGTCGTCG
>JGI24770J26754_10000926_pt1 | contig 21246 bp, 21 predicted proteins | sample LakOneMetagenome_FD_26754 | JGI IMG/M metagenome (IMG submission 26754) | reverse complement strand
CCCGCCGATCCGCACCCAGGCCGACCTGGCGCGCCACGATTTCGTCGACTACGTGCAGGACCGGCTCGCCAGCCGCGAGCTGTCCTACCTGAACGAACTCGGTTTTACCCCGCGCCGCCGCATCTGCTGCTCGGGCATGACGGGGCAGCTCGAAGCGGCCTCGCTCGGCATGGGACTGATGATGGCGCCGCCCTATGCGGTGCCGAACGACGGCCGGCTGGTGCGGGTGCTGCCGGGCTTCCAGGCCGAGCGCTCGTTCTGGCTGGCGGCGCCGACCGACCTGTACCGGCTCAGGCGGGTGAAGGTGGTGTGGAACCTGCTGCGCGANTGCGCCGAAAGCCACCCGGACCTGTTCGTCGCCGATTNATGTAGGGTGGACGGCTACGCCGTCCGCGCGTTCAAACAGTGCCAGAATAAAGGGAGCGTGATTTCGACCGTAAGTTGAACGCGCGGTCGACATCGCGCAGTCCAGTCCACTGGACTCGACTGCCCCTACGAAAGGATCTCAATGCGCAGCCGCATCAGCGACGACATCACCTTCCGCAAACTCGAAGTCCTGCTCGCCTACATGGAAGGCGGCAACCTGAACGCCGCCGCGCGCATGCTCGACATCAGCACGGTGAGCGTGCACCGCGCCCTGCATTCGCTGGAAGAGGCGATGAGCTGCCAGCTGTTCAGCCTGCAGGGCCGCAACCTGATCCCGAACGAGGCGGCCCAGGTGCTGGCCGACGTCGGCCGCGACGTGATCCGCCTGATGGCCGATGGCATCGCCGCGACGCGCTCGGCGGCCGGCTATTCGGCCGACCACCTGAGAATCGGCTCGCTGTACTCGCTCACCACCGGCATCATCCCCGAGGTCATCATCGGCATCAAGCTGCGCAAGCAGGAGCTCGAGACTGAACTCGTGCTCGGCTCGAACGCCGAGCTGCTGCACAAGCTCAAGCAGAACGCGATCGACGCCGCCCTGATGGCGCTGCCCGATCCGGACCCCGACGTCGAATCGATCCCCCTGTTCGAGGACGAGGTGTTCTTCGCCGCGCCCGCCGGCTCGCCCTACGCAGGCATGCAGGAAGTCGACCTGCGCGACTGCGCCGGCGAGAACTTCGTCTGCCTGCGCGACGGCTTCGTCACCTTCAACGGCTTCCAGGAAGCCTTCCGCATCGCCGGCTTCGCGCCCACCATCGTCACCCGCGTGGGCGACATCTTCTCGCTGATGAACCTGGTGGGCGCCGGGATCGGCTATACGCTGCTGCCGGGGCGGGTGCGCAACGCCTTCGGCGACCGGGTCCAGCTGATCCCCCTGAAGCCCGATTTCCACATGCGCCAGAGCATCGGCCTGTCCTTCCTGCGGGTGCGCGAGCGCGACCCGAACCTGCTGGCGCTGGCAGCCGTGTGCCGCATGCTCAAGCACGGCGCGAAGTAGTTCCGCGATCNCGATTGGCATCGATAGTTCCGCTGAAAGTAAACGTCGCACGGCGAGCCTAATTGATCGCATCCCGATTCGGGGCTACCTTTACATCTCAAAATAGCATAACAAAAGAGCATGCCCGGTCCAGCCAGCCTGTCGAGTGGTGCGGGNATGCATTGGAGACGTATCACCAGTGGCCCGGCACGCCGGCGCCGCTTGTCGAAGGAGCACGCCGNGTCCTCACACATGATCGCAATCTGCGTACTGGCGCTGATGTTCGTCCTCGCCACCGCGCTGCCCATCAATATGGGCGTCATCGCCTTTGTCGGCGCCTTCCTGGTCGGCTCGGTCGTGGCCGGCATGCAGGCCAAGGCCATCATGGCGGGCTTTCCCGCCGAACTGTTCCTGACCCTGGTCGGGATCACCTTCCTGTTCGCCCAGGCCAGAACAACGGCACCATCGACTGGCTGGTGCGGCTCGCGGTGCGCGCCGTGGGCGGGCGCATCGCCGCGATTCCCTGGGTGATGTTCGCGATCACCGCGGTGCTGACCTCGGTCGGCGCGGTCAGCCCGGCAGCGGTCGCCATCATCGCCCCGATCGCCCTCGGCTTCGCCGCCAAGTACAACATCAACCCGCTCATGATGGGCATGATGGTGGTGCATGGCGCCCAGGGCGGCGGCTTCTCGCCGATCAGCATCTACGGCGGCATCACCAACAAGGTGGTGCAGGAGGCCGGGCTGCCGATCTCCGAACTGACCACCGCGTTTACCAGCCTGGGCGTCAACCTGGCCGTCTCGGCGGTGCTGTTCTTCGTCTTCGGCGGCATGAAGCTGATGCGCCAGCAGGCCCCGAAAGGGGCCCCGGGCGGCGCCATGCCCATGTCCCCCTTCGGCCCGCCGGTAGCGGTGGCGGCGCAGGGGCCGCAGATCTACGGCGACGCCGAGAACGAAGCGGCCAGCGAAGAGCGCCTCACGGCCCAGCGCTCCGCCAGCGCCGCCGCCGGGGTGGGCGGCGCGATGGGCGCGGGCGGGGTGGCCGGCGCGCCGCGCGAGGCCCTGGACAAGGGCCCGGACCTGCACCAGGTCGTCACCGTGGTCGGCCTGGTCGCGCTGGCCGTGNTGACCCTGCTGTACAAGCTCGACATCGGCTTCGTCGCGATCTCGATCGGCCTGCTCATCTCGATCCTGTCGCCCCAGGTGCAGAAGCGCGCCATCGGCCAGGTGTCCTGGCCCGAGATCATGCTGATCGTGGGCGTCTCCACCTATGTCGGCGTGATGCAGAAGATGGGCACCATCACCTGGGTGGGCGACAGCGTCGCCAGCCTGACTTCGCCCCTGACGGTCGCCCTGCTGCTGCTGTTCGTCGGCGCCATCGTGTCGGCCTTCGCCTCGTCGACCGCGGTGCTGGGTTCGCTCATTCCGCTGGCCGTGCCTTTCCTGGCTTCCGGCACCGGAGTCGACCCGATCGGCTTCATCGCGGCGATGGCGGTCGCCTCCACCATCGTCGACGTCAGCCCTTTCTCGACCAATGGCGCCCTGGTGCTGGCGAGCGCCCAGCACATCGACCGCGACGTATTCTTGCGCCAGTTGATGATCTACGGCGGCATCGTCACCCTGGTCGCGCCGGTCGTGGTGTGGCTGCTGTTCGTGGTCTTCTGACGGCTTTGTAAAGGAATATCGTATGAATGCAGTCGAAGGCCGCTGGAACACCCAGCAATGCAACCGCGGCGAGCGCCTGGCGCGCGCGCGGGGAGCGCTCGGCGCCGCGCTGGACGGCAAGGTGGTGCAGTCCACCCACATCGTCGAGCTGCTGCACGCCGTGCTCGAACCGGGCGACCGCGTCTGCCTGGAGGGCAACAACCAGAAGCAGGCCGATTTCCTCGGCAAGGCCCTCACGCGCCTGGACCCGGCCCAGGTCAATGGCCTGCACATGCTGCTCTCGGTGCTGTCCCTGCCCGAGCACCTCGACGTGTTCGAGAAGGGCATCGCCGCGCAGCTGGACTTTTCCTTCTCGGGCCCGCAAGCGGCGCGCCTGGCCAAGCTGGCCCAGGCGGGGAAACTGAATATCGGCGCCATCCACACCTACCTGGAGCTGTTCGCCCGCTATTTCGTGGACCTGACCCCGCGCGTGGCCCTGGTGGCGGCCGAGATGGCCGACCGCGAGGGCAACCTCTACACCGGCCCGAACACCGAGGACACCCCGGCCATCGTCGAGGCCACGGCCTTCAAGAGCGGCATCGTGATCGCCCAGGTGAACCAGGTGGTCGACAAGCTGCCGCGGGTCGACATCCCGTCCGGCTGGGTCGAGTACGTGGTGCAGTCGCCCACGCCGTACTACATCGAGCCCCTGTTCACGCGCGACCCGGCACTGATTTCCGAGATCCAGGTCCTGATGGCGATGATGGCGATCAAGGGCATCTATGCCGAGTACGAAGTCGAGCGCCTGAACCACGGCATCGGCTTCGACACGGCCGCCATCGAGCTGCTCCTGCCCACCTACGCGCTTGACCTTGGCCTCAAGGGCAAGATCGCGCGGCACTGGGCCCTGAACCCGCATCCGGCCCTGATTCCGGCGATCGAGGCCGGCTTCGTGGAGTCGGTGCATTCCTTCGGCTCCGAGCTCGGCATGGAAAACTACATCCGCGCGCGACCCGACGTCTTCTTCGTCGGCCCCGACGGCTCGATGCGCAGCAACCGCGCCTTTTCCCAGGCGGCCGGGCACTATGCCTGCGATATGTTCATCGGCTCGACCCTGCAGATCGATTTGCAGGGCAATTCCTCGACCGCCACCCTGGGCCGCATCGCGGGCTTTGGCGGCGCCCCCAATATGGGCGCCGACGCGCGCGGCCGGCGCCATCCCAGCGCGGCCTGGCTCAAGGCCGGGCAGCAGGCGCGCGAGGGACGCAACACCATTCCGCGCGGCCAGAAGCTGGTGGTGCAGATGGTCGAAACCTTCCGCGAGCACATGGCCCCGGCCTTCGTGGAAAGGCTCGACGCCTGGCAGCTGGCCGAGCAGGCCGGCATGGCGATTCCGCCCGTGATGATCTACGGCGACGACGTTACCCACATCCTGACCGAAGAGGGCATCGCCAACCTGCTGCTGTGCCGTGGGGAGGAAGAGCGCGAGCAGGCGATCCGCGGCGTGGCCGGCTACACCCCGGTAGGCATGGGGCGCGACAAGCGCATGGTCGAGAACCTGCGCGACCGCGGCGTGATCCGCCGCCCGGAAGACCTCGGCATCGACAAGCGCATGGCGACCCGCGACCTGCTGGCCGCCAAGAACATGAAAGGCCTGGTGCGTGCATCCGGCGGCCTGTACGAGCCGCCGAAGCGCTTCAGGAACTGGTAACAAGGAGTCTTGATGGAAACCCTTCAATTCCGCTTCGCGGCGGGCAGCCGCCCCCTGGGCGGCGCACCGCAGTTGGTCGGCGTGGTCGGCTCGGGCAATCTCGAGGTCCTGATCGAACCCGCGCCCCTGGACGGCGCCTGCGAGATCGAGGTGCGCACGGCCGCCGTGGGCTTCGGCGCCACCTGGGAGGCCGTGATGGCCGACTTTCACGCGCGCTGGCAGCTGAGGGACGCGCGCATCAGCATCAACGACATGGGCGCCACGCCCGCCGTGGTCGGCCTGCGCCTCGACCAGGCGGTGGAATCCCTGGTGGGAGGCCCGCCATGAGCAGCTACCTGGAACTGACGGCGCGCCAGCGCATCCCGGCCATCTTCGATGCCGGCAGTTTTGAAGAATTCCTGCCGCCGAGCGCGCGCGTGGCCAGCCCGCACCTGGCCCAGCTCGACGCGCCGGTGTCNTTNGACGACGGCGTGGTGGTCGGGCGCGGNCTGCTGGATGGCCTGCGTGTCTACGGCGCCGCGCAGGAAGGNGGCTTCATGGGCGGCGCGGTCGGCGAAGTCCACGGCGCCAAGCTGGTCGGCATGCTGCGCCGGGCGGTCGATGACCGAGCCGACGCCGTGCTCCTGCTGCTGGAGTCCGGCGGGGTGCGCCTGCACGAGGCGAACGCCGGCCTGATCGCGGTCTCGGAAGTGATGCGCGCCATGCTGGACGCGCGCGAGGCCGGCGTCCCGGTGGTGGCGATGGTGGGCGGCTCGAACGGCTGCTTCGGCGGCATGGGCATCTCGGCGCGCTGCGCCAACACCGTCATCATGTCCGAAGAAGGGCGGCTCGCNATGTCCGGCCCCGAGGTGATCGAGACCGCGGGCGGCGTCGAGGAATTCGANTCNCGCGACCGCGCCCTGGTCTGGCGCACCACGGGCGGCAAGCACCGCTACCTGCTGGGCGACTGNCAGGTGCTGGTACCGGACGACACGGCCGCCTTCCGGCAGGCCGCCATCGCGGCGATCGCCGACATCAAGGCNGCAGGCAGCCNCCTGACGCTGGAAGACCTGCTGCTGGAGCAGGACATGCTCCAGCGGCGCATCGCGCTGGCCGAGGGACTGGCCGAGCCCATGGACATCTGGCGCCGGCTCGGCATTGCGGAGCCGGCCAGCGTGCCGATGCTGGACGCCGACGCCTTCCTGGCGCTGGCAAGCCTGCACCGCGTACAGGCAGGCAAGGGAGAGTGAAGATGGACTGGCACACATTGGCGGCGCAGCTTTTCCCCGAGGGCCACGATATCCTCGAGCACGACAACTTCCTGTCCGGTACGGGCCAGGTCGGGGGCAGGGCGATCGAGGTGATCGGCACTACCGGCCACGTGCCGATCGGCATCGAGATCGCCCTGTCCCAGGCGCGAGCCATCCTGCGCACCGTGCAGGAACACCCGGGGCGGCCGATCCTGATCCTGGTCGATACCGTGGGCCAGCGCCTGCGCCATCGCGACGAGATGTTGGGCATCAACAGCTACATGGCCCACCTCGGCAAGTGCGTCGACCTGGCGCGGCGCAAAGGGCATGTCGTGGTCGGGCTGGTGTACGACCAGGTCCTTTCCGGCGGCTTCATTACCAGCGGCCTGATTGCGAGCAGCTGCTACGCGCTGCCACAGGCGACCATCCGCGTGATGGGCCTGCCGGCGATGGCGCGCATCACCAAGGTGCCGGAAGAGCGCCTGACGGAACTGGCCAGGGACAATCCGGTGTTTGCACCCGGCCCCGAGAACTACCTGCGCATGGGCGGCCTGCACGGCATTTGGGAGCAAGACCTCGCCGGCGAGCTGGCGCGGGCGCTGGCGGAGAGCCCGGTGGAGGACGTGCGCATGGCCCTGGGCCGCGAGCGTGGCGGGCGTCACCTGGCGCAGTCGGTCGCGGACGCGGTCAGGACGGGCAGCCATGTTCGCCCGGCATGACCTGGTCTGGCTGACCCACCGCGGCTGGGAGCGTGTGCGCGCGGGCGCGCCCCGCGACGCGCTCGCCTCATTGGACACCTGGCGCGAGGCCGGCTGGCCCGCCGTGGTGCGGCGTGCGGAAAGCGCGCTGGCCGCCAGCGAAGTGGCGATCGGCTTCGCCATGCCGCCGCGCCCCGGCGATGGCGGCAAGCTGCGCCTCGCCTGCCGGGTGGAACTGTCGGACATTGGGCGCCGCACCAGTGCGCTGCCCCTGGTGGGCGCGCTCGACGCCGTGCCTATCGCGTGGCGCGAGGCCCTGGCGCGGCTCGAGCAGGAGGCCGCCGGCGCCGGGCTCGGGCTGGCAGTCTACGGTTCGGTGGCGCTGGAGGCGCTGACCGGCCAGCACTACCTGCGGCCCGGATCCGACATCGACCTGCTGCTGCGGCCCCTGAGCCGGGCGCAGCTGATGGCCGGCCTGGAGCTGCTCGCCGCCCACGCCGAAAACCTGCCGCTCGACGGCGAAGTCGTCTTCCCCGACGGACGCGCCGTGGCATGGAAAGAGCTGCGCGCCGGCTTCGACAGCGCGCCCGGTACCCGGGTGCTGGCCAAGGCGCTCGAGCGGGTGGCGCTGGTCAAGCCGGACGACTTGATCGCAACACTGGAGGACGTCGCATGGCTGAACTGATCGCGCTGCAGCCACATGGAACGCCAGGCGCGGCCCGCGAGGCGCCGGCCGCTGTCCGCGACCGCAGGTTCTGCCAGCGCATCGCGCGCCTGGCAGTGCGCAGCTTGTATGCGGAACTGGCCCTGTATCCGAAGCCCGGCCTGGTCTCGCTGGTCGACAACGGCAGCCACGACGACATGACGGCCCAGACCTTCTTGCGGAGCATGTTCGCACTGCGCCGCTATTTCCTCGACATCGCCGCGGCCGGCATGGCAGGCGCGCCCTTCGCCGAACTCAGGCGCCTGGGGATTGCCGCCGAGGAGCGCATGCTGCGCGCCACCCAGGGCGTCAACACCCACCGCGGCGCGATCTTCTGCCTCGGCCTCCTGTCGGCGGCGGCCGGCCGCTGCCGGGCGCTGGGCACGCGCTTGTCTCCAGGCGCGCTTCGCGCCGCCTTGACGGCGCACTGGGGCGGCGCGCTCGGGGCGCACAGCGTCGACGCCGGCAAGGCTTCGCACGGCGCCAGGGCGCGGCTGCGCTACGCCGCCAGCGGCGCGCGCGAGGAGGGCGCACGCGGCTTCCCCTCGGTGTTCGAGGTCGGCCTGCCGGCCCTGCGGCGCACGCTGGGAGAAGGGCGCGGCATGCGCCGGGCGCGGATCGATGCGCTGTTCTCCCTGATGGCGCACATCAGCGACACCAACGTCTACCACCGCGGCGGCATGGCCGGTGCGCTGGCGGTGCGCAGCCAGGCCCGTGCCTTCGTTGCACATGGGGGCAGCGCGGCGCCGGACTGGGAAGCGCGCGCCCTAAGCTGCCACCGCAGCTTCGTCGCGGCGCGCCTGTCGCCGGGCGGGGCGGCCGACCTGCTCGGCGCCGTGTGTTTCGTCCATGCCGCCTGCGGCGGCGAGGGCTGAGATGGCAGGGCGGCTCCTCGTCCTCTGTCCCGGCCAGGGGGCGCAGCATCCGGCCATGTTCGACATGGCGCGCGGCGACCCCGCCGCGGCCGGCCAGCTGGATCTGTGGCTGTCCGACCCGGCCCTGGCGCCACTGGGCCGCGGCGCCTCGCTCTTTGCCAACCAGCTCGCCCAGCCGGCCATCGTGGCGGCCACGCTGGCCATGTGGACGGCGCTGCGCGCGACGATTCCCGCGCCGGCGCTGGTGGCCGGCTACAGCATCGGTGAACTGGCCGCCTACGGCGTCGCCGGGGCGCTCGCCCCACTGGAGCTGCTGCGGCTGGCCGCCGGGCGGGCGCGCCTGATGGATGCCTGCGTGCAGGAGGGCGCGGCGCAGGGCATGGTGGCCCTGTCCGGCATGTCGGTCGACGCCATCGAGGCCTTGCTGTCGCGTTTCGGCTTTTATCCGGCGATCCGGACCGGCGAGGATGCCCTGGTTGCCGGCGGTCCGGCAGCCGGGCGCGAAGCCCTTGCCGAAGCTGCCCTGGGCGCGGGTGGCCGCGCAACCGTGTTGCCGGTCGAGGTGGCGTCGCACACGCCGCTGCTGCAGGGCGCGGTGGCGCCATTCGCCGAGTTGCTCGGCCGGCAGGCCTGGACCGCGCCGGCCTTCCCGGTCTTGGCCGGCATCTCGGCCGAGAAGGTAGAAGATGCCGAACTGGCCACCCGCGTGCTGTCGCGCCAGATTGCCGAACCGATCAGGTGGATGGACTGCATGGATGCCTGCATCGAGACGGGCATCACGGTGGCGCTCGAACTCGGCCCCGGCGCCGCGCTGTCCCGGATGTTGCAGGCGCGCCACCCTGGCATCGCCTGTCGTTCCGTCAACGAATTCCGCTCGCTGGACGGGATACGCTCCTGGATAGGGAGGCAACTCGAATAACATTCACCAGATCGATATCTGGTATTGCAAATCAGAATTGGAAATTCCCTCGAACCACCTCTATAACGGTATCAGTGGATCGCATGTGCGATCAAACCGTTTAGCGGGGCCGCTCCGAATGGGTCCCGCACCAAGAGGAGTCGAGCATGAAACACCTGTTCAACAATGTCGCCCGCGTACTGCTGGCAGCCGCCAATGGCCGCGCCCTGAACGTGCTGCGCAAGCAAGCCGAACTGTCCAAGCCCTTCCACGTCGAATTCCGCTCGAACGCGGGTGGCTGGAACTAAGCAAGAGTACATCGTTGCCCGTGTCAGCGGGTAAGCAGGAAGGGCCGGTTTCGCTCAGCGACACCGGCCCTTCTTCCTTTCATCGCGCTCGTCGGCGGTGTTCTACTTTCCGACGAGTGCCCGTGTGCTGGCCAACTGGTCGATCGTCCTGGCCAGTGAAACGATGCGCGCGGAAGGAATGCCGCCCCTGCAGCCGAAGTAATAGTTCACGCTCCGGATCTTGCCGTCCCGTTTGACGGCGAGGGTCAGGGACGGATTGTCGGTGAATACGGTCTCGCAGCCGTCTGCTTCATCCTGGTAGCGCGTGCGCAGCGTACCGAATCGCGCCTCCNGGATCGCCTTCGCGAGCTGGGCGAGGGCGCGCTGGTCGATGTGGGTCTCGTGCACGCCCGTCGTCTTCACGAANGCTTCGCCGGTATAGCGTACCCGCCCGTCGCCGAACACCTCGACCTCATAGACCGGGCATTCGCCGTAGCACGCAGACCGCGCCAGGTACACGACCTCGAAGCTGTCAAGGGGCCAGGGCGCCTGGCGCCACGGCGGGACACTGTCCGAGCAGCCGGACAGCAGCAATGCCGCGGCCGCGGCGATCCATATTCCTTGCATTCTCATGCGCACATCATACCGTGGCCGCGCAAGTGGGAATGCGTGAAGATCGTCCTCGGCGGGGCCGATATACTCGTCGGGTTCGCACNAGGAGACAGCATTTCACATGGACTGCATCATCCGACCATACCGACCGGCGGACCGCGAGGCCGTCGACCGCGCGGCGNTGGCCGCCTTCTCGCAGTACGCGCATGCCTATGCGGACTGGCCGGCTTTCAGCGCGCGCATCGCGCGCACCTCGGAACTGGCCGGCCAGGCCGAACTCCTCGTGGCGGACGATGCGGGCGAGNTCGTGGGCGCNGTCCTGCACGTCGCGCCCGGCAAGCCGCGCAGCNCGATCTTCCCCGATGACTGGGCGGTGATCCGCATGCTGGTGGTGGCGCCCGGACAGCGCGGCCGCGGCATTGGCCGCCAGCTGGTGGCCGCCTGCCTGCGCCACGCGATCCGCGATGGCGCGCCAAAGGTCGGCCTGCACACCAGTCCCATGATGGCAAGCGCACTGCGGCTCTACACCACCCTCGGCTTCACGCGCGACCGCGACCTCGATCCGATCGACGGCGTCTCGTACGGCCGCTATGCGCTGCCCGCGCGGCAGCTGCAGGCAGCACTCGACCAGCTGGCTAACTGGCCGGCTTGAAGGGATTGCGTTCGTCCAGCTCATCCATGTAGTCGTCGATCCCGCCTTTTTCCCGCTCCAGGAANCGCTNGATCGCGTCCGCNAACGCAGGGTGCGCCAGCCAGTGCGCCGACCAGGTGCGGGTGGGCAGGAAGCCGCGCGCCATCTTGTGCTCGCCCTGGGCGCCGCCCTCGAAGGCCCCGATGCCCTGTTCGATGCAGAATTCCAGCGGCTGGTAATAGGCCGCTTCGAAGTGCAGGCAGGGCACGTGTTCCAGCTCGCCCCAGTAGCGCCCGAACAGCGTGCTCTCGTTGTGGATGACGAGGGAGGCCGCGATGTCGCGGCCCTCGCGCGAGGCGACGACCAGCAGGATGTTGTCGGGCATGCTCGCGCCGATGCGGCGGAAGAAATCCAGGTTCAGGTAGGGCGTCGAGTAGTGCGCCTGGTAGGTGTGCCGGTAGCAGCGGTTGAACATCACCCATTCAGCGTCCGTGATGTCGCGCCCGCGCACCCGGCGCAGGGTAACGCCCGCCTCGCGCACTTTTCGTCGCTCGGCCCGGATGTTCTTGCGCTTCTTCTGCTCGAGCGTCGCCAGGAATTCGTCGAAGCTCCTGTAGCCCTGGTTCAGCCAGTGGAACTGCACGCCGCTGCGCAGCATGAAGCCCGCCTCCTGAAGTTGGCGCGCATGTTCCTCGGGCGGGAACAGCACGTGGGTGGAGGAGACTNCGCTTGCCGCCTGGGTTGCCGCAAGCACGTCGATCAGGGCTGCCCTGGCCGCGGCATCGACCGCCATCAGTCGCGGGCCCGCCACCGGCGTGAAGGGAATCGCCGAGAGCAGCTTCGGGTAGTACTCGACCCCGTGCCGCTGGTAGGCGTCGGCCCAGGCCCAGTCGAACACGTATTCGCCGTAGGAGTGGCCCTTGACGTAGAGGGGCAGGGCGGCGGCGAGCTGCTCGCCGTCGTAGAGGACGATGTACTGCGGCTGCCAGCCGGTCTCGGGCGACGCGCTGCCGGATCCGTGCAGGGCATCGAGAAAAGCATAGGACAGGAAGGGATTGGGATCCTCCTGCGCGGCGACGAGCGCGTCCCAACGCTGCTGGCCGATATCAGGCAAGGAAGAAACGATATGCGTGCGATAATTCAAAATGACATCCCTAAGGTATTGATGAGAGCTGTGCCGCGAAAGACTCACCAATGAACAAGCAATTCTTCAATCTCTACACCCACCACTTCGCCCGCGTCGCCGTGGCCATCCCGCGCGTGCGCATCGCCGACCCGGCCTTCAACGTCGAGCAGACCTTGACCCTGGCCCGCCAGGCCGCCGGAGAAGGGGCCGTGCTGGTCGCCTTTCCCGAGCTCGGCCTGTCCGCCTACAGCTGCGAAGACCTGTTCCACCAGCGCGCGCTGCTCGACGGCTGCCTGGCGGGCCTGGCGAAGATCATCGAGGCCTCGCAGGAACTGCCGCTGGCGCTGGTCGTCGGCCTGCCCCTGAAGGTCAACCACCAGCTCTTCAACTGCGCCGCCGTGGTCGCGAATGGCCGGGTGCTGGGCGTGGTGCCCAAGAGCTTCCTGCCTAATTATGGCGAATTCTACGAATCCCGGCAGTTCAGTGCCGCGGATTGCGCGGCGGTGGACCAGATCGACCTGTTCGGCGCCACCGTGCCCTTCGGGCCGAACCTGCTGTTCGAGGTCGAGAACCTGCCCCTGTTCCGCTTCCATGTCGAGATCTGCGAAGACGTCTGGGTGCCGGTCCCGCCGTCGTCGTTTGCCGCCATGGCCGGCGCCACGGTGCTGGTGAACCTGTCGGCTTCGAACGTCGTGGTGGGCAAGAGCGGCTACCGCCACCAGCTGGTCAGCCAGCAGTCGGCGCGCTGCCTGGCGGCCTACCTGTACACCTCGGCGGGCCGCGGCGAATCGACCAACGACATGGCCTGGGACGGCCAGTCGCTGATCTACGAGAAGGGCGAGCTGCTGGCCGAGTCGGAACGCTTCAGCGACGACTCGCACGTGATCTACGCCGACGTCGACCTCGACCGCCTGTCGAACGAGCGCATGCATGCGACCACCTTCGCGCAGTCGGTGCGCCGCCATGCGGATGAAGTGGCGAAGTTCCGCCTTGTGCAGTTCCCGCTCGCGCTGCCGCTCGGGCAGGACATGCCGCTGGCGCGCACCGTCGAGCGCTTCCCCTACGTGCCGGCCGACCAGGCGCGGCGCGACGAACGCTGCACGGAGGTCTACAACATCCAGGTGCAGGCCCTGATCCAGCGCCTGTCGAGCACCGGCATCGAGAAGGTCGTCATCGGCGTCTCGGGCGGCCTCGACTCCACCCACGCGCTGCTGGTCTGCGCCCGGGCCATGGATCGCCTCGGCCTGCCGCGCACCAACATCCTCGCCTACACCATGCCGGGCTTCGCCACCAGCGAGCGCACGCTGCACCAGGCCAATGAGCTGATGCGCGTGGTCGGCTGCAGCGCCCAGCTGATCGACATCCGCCCGAGCTGCATCCAGATGCTCAAGGACCTCGGCCACCCCTATAGCGAGGGCAAGGCGGAGTACGACATCACCTTCGAGAACGTGCAGGCGGGCGAGCGCACCAACCACCTGTTCCGCCTCGCGAACTTCCACAACGCGATCGTGATCGGCACCGGCGACCTGTCCGAGCTGGCGCTGGGCTGGTGCACCTACGGCGTGGGCGACCACATGTCGCACTACAACGTCAACGCCAGCGTGCCGAAGACCCTGATTTCCTACCTGGTGCGCTGGGTGGCCGAGACGGGCGCGGTGGTGCAGGACGGCGCCGACGTGCTGCTCAAGATCCTCGACACCGAGATCAGCCCCGAGCTGGTGCCGGGCGGCGACAAGGATGGCAAGCCGGCCCAGATCACCGAGGACACCATCGGCCCCTACGAGCTGCAGGACTTCAACCTCTATTACACCCTGCGCTATGGCTTCAAGCCGAGCAAGGTGGCCTTCCTTTCCTGGAGCGCCTGGCACGACCGCGAGAGGGGCAGGTGGCCGAATGCGGCGGGCACGCGCAACCAGTACGCGCTGGGGGCGATCAAGAAGAACCTCGGCATCTTCCTGTGGCGCTTCTTCAAGACCAGCCAGTTCAAGCGCACCTGTGTGCCGAACGGCCCGAAGGTGGGCAATGGCGGCTCGCTGTCGCCGCGCGGCGACTGGCGCGCACCGTCGGATTCGGAAGCCACGGTGTGGATGGATGACCTGAACAATATTCCCGACTAAAACAGAGAGACCAGAACATGAAACAGATTACCTGCGTGATCAAACCCTTCAAGCTCGACGAAGTGCGCGAGGCGCTGGCGGACGTCAACGTGACCGGCCTGACCGTCACCGAAGTCAAGGGCTTCGGCCGCCAGAAGGGCCACACCGAGCTCTACCGCGGCGCCGAGTACGTGGTCGACTTCCTGCCGAAGGTGAAGATCGAAGTGGTGGTGGACGACGGCATGGTGGAAGGCGTGGTCGATGCCATCATCAAGGCGGCCCGCACCGGCAAGATCGGCGACGGCAAGATCTTCGTGCAGAACATCGAGCAGGTGATCCGTATCCGTACGGGAGAAACAGGTGCTGACGCTGTCTGAGGCAAATTCTTGGAAATTGCGACGTTTGAATGAGTACCATAACGTCGCAAGACTTCCGCGAGCTTCTCTAAAAAGTGCTCCGCGCTATTCGAAGCAAAAATAAAATTTAGAGCTATAACAAGATGGATATTGAGACTTCTAGTGCGTTCGATGCGATTGTGTCAGACGCACAATCACGTAATCACACATTCCTAGAGATCCTGCGCTCATCAATGAAAGCGCATTCCAGTAAACGATAAGCTCGGTTCGCAAATCTAGGGACGACAAGATTTTCGTTCGGAACGTGGAACGGGTGATCCGCATCCGTACCGGCAAGACCGGCGCGGACGCGGTCGGAGGTAGGCCCCGAATCTTACAACTGGTGACATTCTGAGGCTTTCTGCCTGACTGCCATCTGTTACGCTCGCGGAATCGTTCCTGATGAGATAAGAGCAATGGCAATCAAGCAGAACTGGCCCCTCCTCCTGACGCTGCTGGCGTCTTCCGCCTCGGCCGTCGAAGCCCCCATCCAGAGCGTCACCCTCTATCCCGGCAGCGCCACGGTGGAACGCATCGTGCAGGTCGCCCCCGGCATGACCCAGGTCGAGATCACGGGCCTGCTCGCCAACTTCAACACCGACACGGTGCGCCTGCAGGCCGACCCGGGCATCCAGGTCGGCCAGGTGGTCACGCGCGACCAGGGACAATCCGAGAACCCGAACCCGCGCGCGGCCGAGCTGGAAGCGAGGATCCAGGCGCTGGAAGACCAGGTCGCGGTGATCGATGCCGAGGCCAAGGCGGCGCAGGTGGTGCAGGGCTACCTCGAACGCCTGGGCGGCGCCGACAACGCGGCGGGCCGCCCGGCGCCCGTCGATCCGAAGGCGCTGGCCGGCACCCTGGACGCGATCCGCAAGGGCGCCAGCGACGCCTTGCAGCGCGTGCACGATGGCGAGGTCAGGAAGCGTGCCTTGAACAAGCAGCTCGCCGTGCTCCAGCGCGACCTGGCCAAGGTCCAGGCCAGCACCCGCGAAAGCCGCGTGATGACGGTGGCCGTCTCGGCAAAACAGGCGGGCCGCATCGTGCTCTCCTACCAGGTCAACCGCGCCGGCTGGAAACCGGCCTACCGCGCCTCGCTGGATTCGAACGCTTCCATCCTCGACATCGAACGCATGGCGACGATCTCGCAGAAGACCGGCGAGGACTGGAGCCGCGTGAAGCTGCGCCTGTCGACCGGCCAGCCGAGCCTGTCGGCCAATGCGCCCGATCCGTCGTCCTGGCTGCTGACCTGGCAGCCGCCCCTACAGGAGTATTTCGACTCGCGCTCCATCCGTCCGGAGGGCGCCCCGGCGCCTCCACCGCCGCCCGCGCCCGCGATGCGGCAGCGTGCTGCGGTCACCGGTTCGGCCGTCGCGGATGACTACGTCGCGCCGGTGCTGGAGTCGCAAGGGAACTTCACCACCGAGTTCGAGGTGCCGGCGCGGGTCGACCTGGCCTCCGACGGCCGCGAGATCTCGGTCGCGCTGTCGCGCCAGTCGATGGCGGTCAAGCAGAGCGTGCGCATCGCGCCGCGCTACTACCGCGACCTGGCGGTCCTGACGATCGATGCGCCGCGCCCCGAGGGCGTGTGGCTGCCCGGCCAGGTGCAGCTGCGCCGCGACGGCGCCTACGTCGGCGCCCTGCACTGGAGTCCAGAGGAGAACGAGCGCTTCGCCATGGCCTTCGGACGCGATCCGCTGGTGCGCGTGACGATCGAGAACCGCAACGAGAAGTCAAGCCAGAAGGGCTTGTTCAAGCGCGACAACGAGCGCCGCATCGCCGACAGCTACGTCGTCACGAACCTGCACCGCCAGCCGATCGACATCCTGGTGCTGGAGCCGACGCCGGTGAGCCAGTCGGAGCAGGTACAGGTGAAGGTCGCGCTCAGCCCCTCGGTGACGTTGAAGGACTGGCAGCAAAGGCGCGGCCTGGTGGGATGGGAGCGCACGTTGAAACCCAACGAGACGGCGCGCTTCGACATGGACTACGAGATCGCCTATCCGAAGGAAGGCAGCGTGCGCGGCCTGAACTAGCGTCCCATGCGCAGGTCGAACTTCCAGGTAATCAGGCGCAGGCCGCTGATGAACAGGGCGCTCGACCACAGCGCGAAGTCGTGCTCGACGCCGTACTTGCCCATCAGGAGGAACATCCAGTTGCCGAGGAAGGCGCAGATGGCGTAGGGCTTCCCGTCGCGGAAGACCATCGGCACCTCGTTGCAGACGATGTCGCGCAGGACGCCGCCGAAGATCCCGGTGATCACGCCCATCATCGAGGCGATGAAGATCGGCATGTTGGCGTCCAGGGCGGCCGAGGTGCCGGCGATCGAGAACAGGCCCAGGCCCACCGCATCGGCGATCACGATCAGGCGCTCGGAGACGATCTGGCGCAGGGTGCGGATCAGGGGCGAGGCGACCAGCGCCAGCACGAAGATCAGGATCGCATATTCCTGGTGGATGACCCAGAATAGGGGGCGGCGGTCGAGCAGGATGTCGCGCAGGGTGCCGCCGCCGAATGCGGCGATGAAGGCCACCGTGAAGACACCCACCAGGTCCATGCGCTTGCGCCTGGCTTCGATGAAGCCGGAGAAGGCGCCGACCAGGATCGCCATGATTTCGATGAACTTGATGAGGGTCATGCGGTAAGGAAGAGCGGTAGTGCTTGCTAGATTACCATGCTCATCATCCCGTAGGGTGGTCGGCGAAGCCGACCACCCTACAACAGCGGCAAACGCACTGAGAAAATGACTTCGTTGCCGTCATGGCGATACGCGATCTCGCCATGGTGCTCGCGCACGATCTGCTGCGCGATGTAGAGGCCCAGTCCCATGCCCGTGCGGTTGCGCGGGTTGTTCAGTGACGCGCGCTTGAAGGGGTTGAACAGCGTGGCCACCTGCTCCGGCGGGATCGGGGCGCCGGCGTTGCTGACATCGACCACCGCCTCGCGCTCCTGCACGGTCACGCACACGCGCACCGGCTTGCCCGCTTCGCCGTGGTGGCGCGCGTTGCTGAGCAGGTTGGACAGCACCTGGGCCAGGCGGCCGCTGTCGGCGTTGACCATGGCCGGCTCGTCGCAGGCCAGCTGGAAGGGGATGGCCGGGTAGGCCAGGCGCGCCTCGTCGATCAGGTCTTCCACCAGGGCGCTCAGGTCGGTCGGCTCGAGGGTCACGCCCAGGCCAAGGCCGCCGTCGATGCGGCTCATGTCGAGCACCTGGGTGATCATGCGCTGCATGCGGCTGGTCGAGGACCGGATGCGCCGGCCCAGGGTCGGCTGGGCCGCGCCTTTTTCCAGCACCATGCCGGCCATATTGATCGAGTGGAGCGGGTCGCGCAGGTCGTGCCCCAGCATCGCCAGTAGCTGGGAGCGCGTGGCCTCGGTCTGGCTGCGGCGCGACGTCATCACGCGCACCAGCTCGGCCAGCGTGAGGCGCGCGCTGGCGAGGATCGTCGCTTCCCAGGGGTGGGCATGTCCGCGCACCGTTTCGTACCAGGCGTCGAAGGAGCCGCGCGGCGTCAGGCGCTCGCCCAGCGGGCCGAAGGCGGTGGCCTTTTCCGGCCGGCCGCCCCAGGCGACCTGTTCGATCTGCTCGATGCGCAGCAACACGCACCAGCCGTGCGCCGGCGGATCGAAGGGCAGGGCCAGCAGGCCCACCCACTTGCCCAGCTGGCCGCGCACCGGCTCCGGCCAGTCCTCGCGCTTTTCGCGCACCACCAGCTCGTGCCCGCCTTCCGGCAGGGAGGCGACGACGGCCTCGGCCAGGCCGGGCGGCAAAGCGGCGCCGTGCACGCGCAGCTTGCCGTAGTAGCTCGTGACCTGGACCTGGGCCCCGGTCGCGCCCAGTATGGCGTCGGAGAGGCGGCTGAAGGTTTCGAGCGGGTCGTCTTCCAGCAGCAGGTCTTCGACCAGCCTGGTGCGGGTCGAGGCCGAGCGTTCGATCATGTCCGTTTCGAGACGCGATTCGATGCTGTGGACGGTCGCGGCCATCACCTGGGCCAGCACGTCGGCCGCCATGCGGATCGAGTAAGGCACCAGCTTGCGCGCCATGTGGTGGCAGGCGATCAGGCCCCACAGGCGGCCGTTGATGACGATCGAGACGCTCATCGAGGCGCCCACGCCCATGTTCTTGAGGTATTCGATGTGCACCGGCGAGACGCTGCGCAGCACCGCGTGGCTCATGTCGAGCGGCAGCGCGTCGGGGGCGCCGAGCAGGGGCACGGCCGTGTACTGCACGTCGATGATCGAGCGCAGGGTGTTCAGGATGTAGAGGCGGCGCGCCTGGTCCGGGATGTCGGTGGCCGGGTAGCGCTGGCCGAGGTAGGGCACGAGACTGTCGCGCCGGCTCTCGGCCACCACGTCGCCGCTGTCGTCGGGACGGAAGCGGTAGGCCATGACGCGGTCGAAGCCGGTGAACTCGCGGATCTGGTCGACCGCGATGGCGAGCAGGCCTTCGATGCTCTTCTGGCGGCGCAGGCGGTCGATCGAGGCGTGGGCCTTGAGCGCGAAGCGGGCTACCTCGTCGGCGCCGACGTCGCGCCGTTCGAATTCGGCGACGACGCGGCCACAGCCCGCGTGCACGATGCAGTCGTAGTCGGCGCCGTTGATCGAGACCGGCACCATCGAGGGCGAGACGTCGACCTCGCCCGGGCCGATGTAGTCGATCAGGCGTTCCAGCGCCGCCGCGGGCAGGGGGAGGGAGGCGTAGGGGGCGCCGAGCTCGAGCGCGATGCCGAGCATGCNNGCNGCGTTCGCGCTCCAGCCTTCGAGCAGGCCGGCTTCGGTGAAGAACAGGAGGGCGCCGTGGGGCTGGATCGANCCGGGGATGTGGATGGGTTCGTCCGCACAGTTCAACAAGTCGACCTGGCGGCCGTGCTCCATTGGCATCACGGTGTTTCCCTTCACGCGCCGCCCTTTCTCGTCAGTTCCGGCACATACCGGAGATAGGTATTTTACATGGATGGCCCCATGCTCAACGTAACAATGAAACGCGAATTTGTTACATTCAGTCGACGAGGGCGGGGCGCAGCAGCACGACCAGGGCGCCGTGGCCGCCGTCCTTCTTGCCGGCCACGCAGAAGGCGACCACTTCGCTCTTTTGCACCAGCCAGCTGTGCACGATCCCGCGCAGCACCGGCTGGCCCTTCGGCGAGCCGTAGCCGATGCCATGGACGATGCGCACGCAGCGCACGCCGCGGCGATTCGCGCGGGCCAGGAAATCGGTGACGGCGTCGCGCGCCTGGTCGCGGTTCATGCCGTGCAGGTCGAGTTCGTCCTGGACCGGCCAGTGGCGCTTGCGCATCTTGCGCACCACGTCCGGGCCGACACCCGGCTGGGCATAGCTCAGCGACGGATCTTCGTCGAGCAGGCCGTCGACGTCGAACAGGTCGGACAGCGACTCGCGCAGCACCGCCTCGGTTTCCTCTTCCTGCGTGAGGGGCTTGCGGTCCTGGAAAGCGCGCTCCGAGGCGACGTAGACCGGACGGTAGACGTAGCGGTCCGACTCGGGCAGCTTGCGCACGCCTTCCATCGCGCCGCGGAATTCCACGGCGCGTTCCTTCGCGATGCGTTCGCGCTTCTCGCGCTCGGCCTGTTCGATGGCGCGCAGGCGCTCGTCTTCCTTGAGCTTGTCGCGCAAGCCCTTCAGTTCAGAGAAGTCTTTCATGCCTGCCATCGTACTNCGCTTGCTTATTTCGGATCGTCTTCCAGCGCTTCGAGGTAGCGCTGGGCGTCGAGCGCGGCCATGCAGCCGGTGCCCGAGCTGGTGATGGCCTGGCGGTAGATGTGGTCCTGCACGTCGCCGGCCGCGAACACGCCGGGCACGCTGGTGGCGGTCGCCATGCCTTCAAGGCCGGAGCGGGTCTTGATGTAGCCGTTGTGCATGTCCAGCTGGCCTTCGAAGATGCCGGTGTTCGGCTTGTGGCCGATCGCCACGAACAGGCCGTGCACGGTCAGGTCCCTGGCTTCGCCCGTGCTGGTCGACTTGATGCGCAGGCCGGTCACGCCGCTGTCGTCGCCCAGGACTTCTTCCAGGGTGTGGTTCAGCTCCAGCACGATCTTGCCTTCGCCGACCTTGTGCATCAGGCGGTCGACCAGGATCGGCTCGGCGCGGAACTTGTCGCGGCGGTGGATCAGGGTGACCTTGGAGGCGATGCCGGCCAGGTAGAGGGCTTCCTCGACCGCGGTATTGCCGCCGCCGATGACCGCCACTTCCTGGTTGCGGTAGAAGAAGCCGTCGCAGGTGGCGCAGGCCGACACGCCCTTGCCCATGAACGCCTGTTCCGAGGGCAGGCCGAGGTACTGGGCCGAGGCGCCGGTGGCGATGATCAGGGCGTCGCAGGTGTATTCGGCGGAATCGCCCACCAGGCGGATCGGCTTCTCGTTGAGATAGGTCGTGTGGATGTGGTCGAACACGATGTCGGTATTGAAACGCTCCGCATGCTGCAGCAGGCGCTGCATCAGTTCCGGACCTTGCACGCCCAGCGGGTCACCCGGCCAGTTCTCGACGTCGGTCGTGGTCATCAGCTGGCCACCTTGCTCGACGCCGGTCACCAGCATCGGCTGCAGGTTGGCGCGCGCGGCGTACACGGCGGCGCTGTAGCCGGCGGGACCGGAACCGAGAATCAGGACTTTGGCGTGTTTGGTAGTCGTCATGGGAGGCTATCGAAAAGAGATGAACAAGCGGAAACTGGGGGCGGCCTGCGCCGAATCAAGGCCCGGAATGCAACAAGCGAGCAACACAAGATTATAGACGATGATGCACGCAAGCATGAATCGTAGGCCAGCCCAGCGGTATATGGCTTAGAATGGGCGGATTGCCGTTAGCGACTACTTCAAGCAGCACCCAGCATGAGCAAGAATAGCCAAGCCAGCACTTCAGGATATACCCGCACCGCCCAGACGGCGCGGTCCCGCCAGCCCCTGCCGGGCCGGCTGTCGCGCCTCCTCATGG
>JGI24770J26754_10000908_pt1 | contig 21470 bp, 20 predicted proteins | sample LakOneMetagenome_FD_26754 | JGI IMG/M metagenome (IMG submission 26754) | reverse complement strand
TGGCCGAGGAGCCCGTGGTCGAGGAGCCGGTGGCCGAGGAGCCCGTGGCCGAGGAGCCCGCTCCCGAGGAGGCGGTCCACACCGACGAGCTGGGTCCCCTCGACGAAGGTCCGCTCGACCCGTTCGTCACGCCGGACCCGTTCACCACGCCAGAACCCTTCCCGGCCCCCGAGCCCTTCCCGGCGCCGGAGCCCTTCCCCGCGCCCGAACCGCACCCCCTGGACGCGCCCTACGAGCCGGCCGCCCCGACCGAGGTGCTCCCCGAGGTACTCCCCGAGACGCCGCCGGGTCCGTCCTGGCGCGACGCGATCGCCGAGGATGCCCCGGNCTCCGACGGTCACCACGAGCCCCCCGACTTCTCCCGGCCGGAGCCCGGGATCCCCGCGGCGCCNGCTCCTGCGGGTCGGCCTGTCGCGCGCCTGCTCTTCTCCAGCGGCGACATCGTCGACGTCGATCGGCCGGTCCTCGTCGGCCGTTCGCCGGAGGCCCGGCGGTTCGCCAGTGGCGACAGCCCGCGGCTGGTCAGCGTGCCGAGCCCTCACCAGGAGATCTCGTCGACCCACCTGGAGGTGCGACCGGGTGCCGGGGCCGACACCGGCGCCGCGGTGGTCACCGACCTGGGGTCGACCAACGGCACCGTCCTGGTGCAGCCCGGGCTGGCCCCCGAGGACCTCAAGCCGGGNATCGCCCTCCAGCTGCACCCCGGCGCGATCATCGACCTGGGCGACGGGGTGACCATCCAGGTCACCCTGCCGTGATCGGGGGAGCCCCCCACCCGGTGACGTCCCGGCTCCCGCTNGATCGCGTGACCTGACGGGGTCGCCTGCGCCTCGGCCCGGGCATGGCCTAGTTTGGAGATATGGCGGACACCATCCAGTCGGTCACCTCGGCGCTCGAGGTCCTGGACTGCTTCGCCGTCCACGAGGAGCTGGGGGTATCCGAGGTCGCGCGTCGGCTCGGCGTCGCCAAGAGCACGGCCCACCGGCTGCTCAGCACCCTGGCCGCCAAGGGGATCGTCGAGCAGAGCGACGAGACCGGCAAGTACTACCTCGGCATGCACCTCTATGAGCTCGGCCAGCTCGCCATGTCGCGCAACCACCTGCGGGCCGTCGCCCTGCCGACCCTCGCCGAGCTGCGCCGTCGCTCGGGCCTCACGGTCCAGCTCGCCGTCCCCGACGGGGCAGACGTGATCTACACCGAGCGGCTCGAGACCACCCTCGGGGTGAGCCTGATGCGGCTGTCGGGTCACCGGCTCCCGGCCCACACGACCAGCTCGGGCAAGGCGATTGCCGCCTTCAACCCCGCCTTCGCGGAGGCCCGTCGCCGGGCCGGTTTTCCCAACCGCACCACCCACACCATCCGCACCGTCGAGGACTGGGACCAGATCCTCGACAAGACCCGCAAGCAGCACGGTGCCGTCTCGTTCGACGAGGCCACCGTGGGGGTCAGCTCCTGCGCCGCCCCGCTCCACGGGCCCTCCGGTGAGGCCATGGCAGCGGTGTCACTGGTCGGGCCGACCGAGGCCTTCCGACAGCAGTCGGGGCACTTCCTCCAGCTGGTGGTCGCCGCGGCCGCCGCGCTGTCGCGCTCCGCCGTCAGCTGAGGCCCCCAACCCGTTCGGACCCGAACCATCTCATGTTCCGTAGCGAGGAACGTTTGGGGGTGCCCTGTGACAGCCGTCTCTACCGTCGGACCACCAGACGAGAGGGGTACGACGGATGTCGAGCTGGACCGAGGACGCGGTGGCGACCGAGCTGCTGGCCTGCGAGTCCGAGCGGCGCGATCGGGACAAGTTCACCGACGAGTGGCCCGAGCTCGACGTCGACACCGGCTACCGCATCCAGGACGAGACCCTGCGTCGGCGGCTGGCCCGCGGCGAGTCCCTCGTGGGAGTCAAGCTGGGACTGACCAGCAAGGCCAAGCAGGAGCGGATGGGCGTCGACCAGCCGCTGGTCGCGTGGCTGACCGACGCGATGGTGCTCCAGCCGGGTGACCCGGTGCCGCAGGGCGCGCTGATCCATCCCCGCGTCGAGCCCGAGATCGTCTTCGTCATGCGCGAGCGGCTCGAGGGTCCCGGCGTCACCGCCGAGCAGGCCCTCGCCGCTGTCGGCGAGGTGCTGGCCGGCGCCGAGGTCATCGACAGCCGCTACCGCAACTTCCGTTTTACCGCTGCCGATGTGGTGGCCGACAACGCCTCGTCCGGCGCCTATGTGGTCGCCCCCACCGGACTCGCCCCGACCGACCTCGACCTGGTCGCCGAGGAGGTCCTCGTCGAGGTCGACGGCGAGGTGGTCGACAAGGCCACCGGTGCCGCCGTCCTGGGCCACCCCGCCGAGGCACTCGCCCTGGCCGTCAACGAGCTCGCCCGCCGCGGCCTGGCGATCGAGGCCGGCTGGACCGTGCTCACGGGCGGCATGACCGACGCCGTCGTCGCGGCGCCCGGAACGACGGTCACCTGCCGGTTCGCCAGCCTCGGACCCGTCGAGCTCTTCTGCGGTCCGGTCGAGGGGGCCGACGCCTGATGCCGCTCATCGAGGTCACCCTGGTCGAGGGTCGCAGTCCCGACAAGCTGCGCGCGCTGATGAGCGCCCTCACCCGGGCCACCGCCGACAGCGTCGGCGCGCCGCTGGAGTCGATCCGTGTGGTCGTCCGAGAGGTTCCCCCGACGCATTGGGCCGCCGGCGACGTCACGATCGCCGAGCGGACCGCCGACGCCCAGAGTCAGGCAGGAGCTGAGCAGTGACAGAGCGTGAGTCCTTCGGACACTTCATCGACGGCAAGGAGGTCGGGTCCATCCACGGTGGTCGCTTCACGACCACCAACCCGTGGACCCAGGAGGTCTGGGCCGATGTCGCGCTCGGCGACGACGCCGACGCCGACGCCGCTCTGGCCGCGGCCCGCCGCGCCTTCGACGAAGGCCCCTGGCCGCGGATGGGCTTCGGCGAACGCCAGGCGCTCATCCACCGGTTCGCCGACCTGCTCGAGCAGCACGCCGACGAGCTCGGCTCGGCCGACAGTCGCGACATGGGCAAGCCGTTGGCGCAGTGCCGTCATGACGCGGCCCGGACCGCGCTCAACTTCCGGTTCTTCGCCGACCACGCCAAGATGGCGATGGCCGAGACGCTGCCCATGGACAGCGGCCACCACGCCTACACGCGCTACGAGCCCGCCGGCGTGGTCGTGGCGATCGCGCCCTGGAACTTCCCGATGATGCTGGAGTCGTGGAAGGTCGCCCCCGCGCTGGCGTGGGGCAACACCGTCGTCCTCAAGCCGGCCGAGGACACCCCGACCTCCGCCACGATCATGGCGCGGCTCGCGTCCGAGGCCGGGATCCCCGACGGCGTCTTCAACGTCGTCCACGGCTACGGCGCCAAGTCGGTCGGTGAGTTCCTCACCAAGGACTCCCGCGTCGACCGCATCACCTTCACCGGTGAGACCAATACGGGCCGGATCATCAGCCGTGCGGCGGCCGAGAACCTCACTCCGGTCTCGCTGGAGATGGGCGGCAAGAACTGCAACATCATCTTCGCCGACGCCGAGCTCGAGAACGCCGTCGACTGGTCGATCCAGTCCATCTTCCGCAACGCGGGGCAGATCTGCCTGTCCGGTAGCCGCCTCTACGTCCAGCGTGGCATCTATGACGAGTTCCTCGAGCGGTTCGTCGCCAAGGCCGAGGCCATGAAGTTCGGCGACCCGCTCGACCCCGAGACCGAGTTCGGCCCGCTCGCCAGCCAGACCCACTTCGAGAAGGTCAAGGGCTACATCGACACCGTCGAGGCGGTCGGCGGCCGGATGCTCACCGGTGGTCTCGGCGACGGCTGGTTCGTCAAGCCCACGGTGCTCGTGGACATGCCGGCCGACAGCCCGCACGTGTGCGAGGAGATCTTCGGCCCCGTCGTCGTGGTGATCCCCTTCGACACCGAGGACGAGGTCATCGGCCTCGCCAACGACACCGCCTACGGCCTGGACGCCCAGCTCTTCACCGAGGACCTCCACAAGGCGCACCGGGTGTCCGCCCGCCTCGACGTCGGGTCGGTGTGGGTCAACTGCTTCTTCATCCGCGACCTGCGGGCGCCGTTCGGCGGCGTCGGCCACTCGGGGGTCGGCCGGGAGGGCGGCAACTTCAGCCGCGAGTTCTTCACCGAGCCCAAGGCCGTGATCATGCAGATCAACCGGGTCCCCAGCGACCGGGAGGTCTGAGTCATGCCCACCGTCCGGATCGAGCCCCAGGGTTGGGAGGCCAACCTGCGCGACGGGGAGGCCATCCTCGCCGGGCTCAACCGCTGCGGCTACACCGTGCGCCAGATCGGCTGCCGTCGTGGGGGGTGTGGCATCTGCAAGCTCGAGCTGGTCGCCGGAGAGGTGACCTACGAGAAGGTCGTCGCGGACGAAGTGCTGTCCAGTGACGAGAAGGCTGCGGGAAGGTGCTTGACCTGCCGCGCCGTACCGAACGGAGACGTGACGCTGCACGTCGACGACGGAGAGATCAGTGCCGCGCCAGCAGGTCTGCTGCGGTTCCTGAACTCCACAACCCCGCCGGCCAGGCCGGCCTCATCCATGCAAGGGAAGGACAGCTGAGATGGGTGTCATGAGGATGGGCTACGCCCACGTCCGGGTCACCGACCTGGCCGAGGCGAAGCAGCACTACGCGAACACCATGGGTCTCTACGAGACCCTCGACGAGGGCAACCGCGTCTACTACAAGGGCTGGGACGAGTGGGACCACCACTCGGTCGTGATCGAAGAGGGCGGCGTCGGCGTCGTCAAGTTCGGGTTCAAGGTCGAGAAGGCCGAGGACATCGACGAGATCGAGCGCAAGGCGGCGACCTTCGGCGTCACCACCGAGCGCATGTCCGCCGGTGAGAACCCCGAGGTCTCCGACGGCCTCCGGATCTTCACCCCGTCCGAGCACGTGCTCGAGGTCTACCACGCTCAGACCCTGATCGGCACCGAGGTCGGCACGCACAACCCCGACGCGTTCCCGCGTCACATGGTCGGCGTCGGCGTCCCCGCCCTCGACCACGCGCTGATCCTCGCCGACGATGTCGCCACCAACGAGGCGATGTTCCGGGAGCTCTTCGGCTACTTCCCGACCGAGCGCGTGCAGACCTCGCTGGACGACGACCACGACGTCATCGCCACCTGGCTGACCAACAACAACCAGATCCACCAGATCGCGATCCTCAACGGCCCCCAGGGCAAGCTCCACCACTTCGCCTTCAAGCTGGGCGACTGGAGCGAGGTCGGCCGTGCCGCCGACATCATGGCGATCGACGACGTCCCGATCGACATCGGCCCCACCCGCCACGGCATCACCCGCGGTCAGACGGTCTACTTCTTCGACCCGTCGGGCAACCGCAACGAGGTGTTCGCCGGTGGCTACCCCGCCTACCCGGACCGCCCGGTCAGCGTGTGGACCCCCGAGCAGATCGGCAAGGGCGTCTTCTACCACGCTCGTGAGCTCAACGAGCGCTTCATGACCGTCTCGACCTGATCGAGACAGCACAACCCCGTTGCTGACCCGCCGCGCGCGCCCCGCGCGGCGGGTCAGCGCCCATTTCGCAGCCGACCGCCCACCTTCGAAGGAGTGCCCATGTCCGAGTACGTCGTCAGCAGCCACTCGGTGTCCTACGCCGGCGCCCGGATCGCCATGGACGCCGCCATGGCCAAGGCCCAGGAGCTAGNCGTCGCCGTCAACATCTCGGTCTGCGACCTCGGTGGCAACCAGGTCGCCTTCGCCCGGATGGACGGTGCCGCGCTGCTCTCCGGGGCCATCGCCGCGGACAAGGCCTACTCCGTGGCCGCCTTCCTCGGACTCCCCACCGACCGGTGGTTCGGCATGATCGAGCACGAGCCGGCGCTGCGTGAGGGGATCGTCCATCGCGACCGGCTGGTGATCTTCGGTGGCGGCATGCCGATCACCATCGGCGGTGAGGTCGTCGGTGCGGTCGGCGTCTCCGGCGGGTCCGAGCAGCAGGACATCGACATCGCCACGGCCGGGGCTGCCGCGCTGGGCTGACCCGACGGCTACTTCCAGACGTAGGCCCGCCGGGCGACCTGCAGCGCGCTGACATAGCCGTCGCGCTGGTACTCCTTGCTGTCCACCTGCCACGGGATCGCCAGCTTGCCGCGGAACTCGGCGACCGAGGCGAAGCCCGCGTCGTCGCCCCACTCCTGGAGGTCCGCGATGAGCTTGGTGGCGTAGTCGCGCCCGTGCCGCATGAACGCCGACGCGCACTGCACCACATCGGCGCCGGCGAGCAGGTAGGCGGCCACGTCGGCCGCCGTCTCGACCCCGCCGGTGCCGGCCAGCGAGCACTCCACCTGCTCACGCAGGACGGCGATCCAGGTCTGCGGCAGTCGGGCGTCACTGGAGTGGGACAGGTCGATGACCGGCTCCACCTGCAGGGTGTTCACGTCGATGCGCGGCTGCAGGAAGCGGTTGAAGAGCACGAGCCCGGACGCGCCCCGCTCGACCAGCCGCACGGCCAGGTCGTTGAGCGAGGAGAAGTACGGCGGAAGCTTGACGGCGACCGGGATCGACGTACAGGCGCGCACGGCTGAGAGCAGGTCGACGACCGCGTCCTCGACGACTTCGCCGTGGCCGCGGAACTGACCCGGCACGACATAGAAGTTGAGCTCCAGCGCCGACGCGCCGGCCTGCTCGATCTTCTCGGCGAAGCACACCCAGTCACCGCTGCTGCTGGTGCCATTCATGCTCGCGATCACGGGGACGTCGACAGCCTTGACCGACTGCTCGATCAGCTCGAGATAGCGGGCGGGTGCCCCCGGACCGGCGGGGTTGACGAACCACTGGCTGCGCGCGAAGTCCGGGTCGGCCTCGGCGCGTACCTGCTCCTCGAAGATCGAGTGGAGCACCACCGCGCTGACGCCGGCATCGACGAGCGTGATGACCCCACCCGGTGTCTGTTGGAGCGGCGACGGGGCTGCGACGAGGGGGTTGCGCANCTCCAGGCCGAGGTAGGTCGTCGTCAGGTCCATGCGATCCTCCTGACGGCTCCGGCCCCTGGCGCTGGGGGGCAGCCGTTGGCCCACGCTATCGTCCCCGCCCGTTCGGCTCGTCGGGCCGTCCGTTCGGCGGAACCGCGGCGTCCGAGGGGCTGGTCAGGTCANCGGCTCCGCCCTAGCGTGCCTTCATGGAGTCCTACGCAGCCGGAGAGACCACCCCGGCCCTGATCGAGGAGACGATCGGGGCCAACCTGGAGCGCACCGTCGCGGCGTACGCCGACCGCGAGGCGCTCGTCGAGGCGGCCAGCGGCCGCCGCTGGACGTGGGCGGAGCTCAACCGTGACGTCGACGCGTTCGCGCGCGGGCTGATGGGGGCCGGGATCGCCAAGGGGGACCGGGTGGGCATCTGGGCGCCCAACTGCGCCGAGTGGGTGATCGTGCAGTTCGCCACCGCCAAGGTCGGCGCGATCCTGGTCAACGTCAACCCGTCCTACCGCACCCACGAGTTCTCCTACGCCGTGAACCAGTCGGGGCTGCGGATGCTCGTCACGGCCACCTCGTTCAAGACCAGCGACTATCGCGGCATGGTCGAGGAGACCCGCGAGCAGTGCCGCGGCCTNGAGCGGGTCGTCTATCTCGACACCGACGACTGGGCGGCTCTCGTCGCCGAGGGCGCCACCGTGAGCGAGCAGGACCTCCGCGAGCGGANGGCGTCCCTCGAGGCCCACGAGGCGATCAACATCCAGTACACGTCGGGGACGACCGGCTATCCCAAGGGCGCGACGCTGTCGCACCGCAACATCCTCAACAACGGGTTCTTCACCACCGAGCTGATCAACTTCACCGCCGAGGACCGGCTCTGCATCCCGGTGCCCTTCTATCACTGCTTCGGCATGGTGATGGGCAANCTCGGCTGCTCCAGCCACGGCGCCACGATGGTGATCCCGTCGCCGGGCTTCGACCCGGCCACGACCCTGCGGGTCGTCGCCGAGGAGCGCTGCACCGGCGTCTACGGCGTGCCGACGATGTTCATCGCCATGCAGAACGACCCGAGCTTCGCCGAGCACGACCTGTCCCACCTGCGNACCGGCGTGATGGCCGGCGCGATCTGCCCGGTCGAGGTGATGAAGCGCTGCGTCAACGACATGAACATGGCCGAGGTGTCGATCGCCTACGGCATGACCGAGACCTCGCCCGTGTCGTGCCAGACCCGGGACGACGACGACCTCGAGCGGCGTACGGCCACCATCGGACGNGTCCACCCGCACGTCGAGATCAAGATCGTCGACCCGGTCACCGGCACGACCGTCGAGCGCGGCGAGACCGGCGAGTTCTGCACCCGCGGCTACTCGGTGATGCTCGGCTACTGGGACGACCCCGACAAGACGGCCGAGGCCATCGATGCGGAGGGCTGGATGCACACCGGCGACCTCGCCGTCATGCGCGAGGACGGCTACTGCAACATCGTCGGCCGGATCAAGGACATGGTCATCCGGGGCGGGGAGAACATCTATCCCAAGGAGATCGAGGAGTTCCTCTACCAGCACCCCGACATCGAGGACGTGCAGGTGATCGGCGTCCCCGACGAGCGCTACGGGGAGGAGCTGTGCGCCTGGATCAAGATGAAGGCCGACCGCGCTCCCCTCGACGTCGAGGCCGTGCGCGCGTTCGCGACCGGCAGGCTCGCGCACTACAAGATCCCTCGCTACGTCATCGTCGTCGACGGGTTCCCGATGACCGTGACCGGCAAGATCCGCAAGGTCCAGATGCGCGAGGAGTCGGCCNAGGCCCTCGGGCTGGCCTGACCGGTCGGCGTGATCATCGGCACCTCGTCCGCGTGGATGGTCGGGAGTGTCGGTGGGGCGACGTAGGCTCCCGGCCGTGACCAGGTCCAGATCTCAGCTCGTCGTCGGGTTCGACCTGGACATGACCCTGATCGACACGGTGCCCGGGTTCGCGGCGACGCTGACCGTGCTCGGCGAGGAGTACGGCGTCGAGTTCCCGGTCGAGGAGATGGCCTCCGGCCTCGGGCCGCCGCTGGACCTCATGCTGGCCGACCACCTGCCGGCCGAGCAGATCGGGCCGGCGGCCGACCGGTTCCGCGAGATCTACCCCGACACCGCGGTGACGACCACGCCGCTCCTCCCCGGGGCGCGCGAGGCCATCAAGGCCGTCCGCCGCCATGGCGGCCGGGTGCTGGTCGTCACCGGCAAGTTCCCCCGCAACGCCCGGCTCCATGTCGAGCACCTCGGGCTGGACGTCGACCACGTCGAGGGCTGGGTCTGGGGCATCGGCAAGGCCGACGTGCTGCGCCGCGAGGGAGCCGCGATGCTGGTGGGCGACCACGTCCACGACGTCGAGGGAGCCCTGGCCGCGGGCGTGCTCAGCGTCTCGGTCCTGACCGGCAGCACCACTCGACTCGAGCTGGTCGAGGCCGGCACCCATGTCGTGCTGCCCGACCTCGAGCAGTTCCCCGACTGGCTCGACGGCTACGTCGCCCGCAACCGGGCCGCGGGCGCCTGACCCCTCTCGCCGGGCGATTTTGCCGGGAATGGGTTGGCCATCTGCTTCGGTTGCTCCCTAGGCTGATGTCATACCCGGGGGAGAGCCGCCGTACGATGCGGCCGGAGTCCCCTGGCCGCATGCAAGCAAGAGAGGTCACGACCGTGCCTACTGGCAAGGTGAAATGGTTCGACACCGAGAAGGGCTTCGGTTTCCTGTCCCAGGAGAGCGGCCCCGACGTCTATGTGCACGCCGACGCGCTGCCCGAGGGTGTGACCACCTTGAAGGCCGGGACCCGGGTCGAGTTCGGCATCGCCCAGGGGCGGCGCGGTGACCAGGCCCTCCAGGTGCGCGTGCTCGACGCGGCCCCGTCGGTGCAGCGCAACCGTCAGACGGCCAAGCGCAAGAAGCCCGAGGAGATGGTNCCGATCGTCGAGGACCTGATCCGCCTGCTCGACGGCGTCAGCGAGGCCTACCGACACGGCCGNCACCCCGACTCCAAGGCGGCCCGACCGGTCGCCAAGCTGCTGCGCGCCCTGGCCGACGAGCTGGAGCTCTGACCCGNGCGCTCGGCGTCAGGAGTCCCCGTCCGGTCGCGCGGCGGCCTTCGGTTGCGCGGGCNGCTGGTGGGCGCTCTTCGCGCGTCCCGGCCGAGCGATGACGACGGCCAGGAGCCACAGGGTGAGNGCGGCGGTCGCGACGCCGAGNCCCAGCCGGGGGTTGAGCGGCATCGCGATTCCGGTGAACCCGCCGATCACCCACGCCAGCTGGAGCGTGGTGTCCGATCGCGCCAGTGCGCTGGTGCGGACCCGTTCGGGCACGTCGCGCTGGATGGTGGAGTCGAGGGAGAGCTTGGCCAGCGACTGGGCCAGGCCTGCGGTCAGGCCCAGCAGCGCGAGGGTGACCACGCCATAGAGCAGTGCCGCGAGCAGCGACATGACCGCGTCGGCGACGAGGGCGAGCACGACGGTGACCCGCGGGTTGACGCTCTTGAGCACCGATGCGAGCGCGATCCCGGCGGTGCTGCCGAGNCCGGCCGCGCCGATCACGACGCCGAGGAGCAGGTCGGGCCGCCAGCCCTCGATGGGGTTCTCGCGGAGCAGGAAGGCCATGAACATCGTCAGGAAGCCCGACAGCCAGCGGGGACCGACATTGGCGCGCAGCGCGAACGCCACCGAGCCGGGGATCCGGATCCGCATCCGTCCGCTCCGGGTCGGTCGCGCGGTCTCGGCGCTGGTCAGCGCCATGGTTCCCTCGCCGGAGCTCGAGTCGACCCTCGCGGGCAGCAGGATCGCCAGGACCGTGCCGACCACGAAGACCAGGAACGCGTAGCGAAGCGTCCACTCGGGACCGATCAGGCTGGTCAGGCCGGCGATCGGTGCCGAGATCCCGGCCCCGACCACACCGGCCAGGGAGATCCGGCCGTTGGCCTTCACCAGCGTCTGCGAGGAGGGCACCAGGCGGGGTACGGCGGCCGCGCGCGTCACGGCGTACGCCTTGGACGCGACCAGCACCCCCAACGCCGCCGGGAAGAGCCACGGTGAGTCGTTGACGACTGCGGACGCGAGCACCCACGCGAGGAAGCCGCGCAGCGCCAGGGTCGACCCGATGGCCCAGCGCCGGCCGTGGCTGAACCGGTCGAGGAAGGGCCCGATCAGCGGGGCCACGATCGCGAACGGCAGCATGGTCAGGCCCAGGAAGAGCGCCACCTGCCCGCGGGCCTCCCCGGTCGGGACCTGGAAGAACAGGGTGCCGGCCAGCGAGACCGCGATCGCCGCGTCGCCGGCCGCGTTGAAGGCGTGCAGCTCGATCAGTCGGGAGAGTCCCGAGTCGCCCGCGCCCTCGGAGCTCGCCGCGCGCCGGGCCTGCCGCACCGTATAGCTGGTCGCCCGGCCGGTGGCCCGGGCGGCGGCGCGGATCCCGCGCCCGGAGGCCTTGGCGCCGGTGCTGATGGTCTGCGCCGGCTTGAACCGGCCCGTCTCCGCGCGACCGGGACCCACATGCAGGTCCTCGCCGTCGGGCGGTGGTGACGTCATGGCCCTATCCTGCCCGGTCGATCTCCCCGGTCGAGCGCAGCGCCNGGGGTGGTTCGTGACATCATGTGCGCCGTGACCACTGCGACCCCCAAGCTCGACGGCACCGCGGCCGCGGCCGTCGACGCCGCCCGCGCGGCACTGCTCGAGGAAGCGCCGGCCTCCGACGTCGGTGAGCACCTCGGCGTGATNGCCGAGTGGGACCGCGTCGTCACCCACCTGTTCGCNTGCAGCCGGGCCGGCTACCGCGGCTGGCGCTGGTCGGTCACCGTCGCCCGGGTCCCGCGCGCCAAGCACGTCACCGTCGACGAGATCGTCCTCATCCCCGGTGACGAGGCGATCGTCGCCCCGGCCTGGGTTCCCTACAAGGAGCGGGTCCAGCCCGGCGACCTGTCGCCCGGCGACCTCCTCCCGGTCGAGGAGGACGACCCCCGTCTGGTCCCCACCTATGCCTTCGGTGACGACCCCCTGACGCCCGAGGACCGGGCCCAGGTCAAGCAGGTCGCGGCCGAGCTCTTCCTCGGCCGGATCCGNACGCTCTCCCTCGAGGGGCGCGACATGGCCGCCGAGCGCTGGTACGACGGTGACGCCGGCCCGGGTTCCCCGCTGGCCCAGGCCGCCCCGGCCACGTGCACGAGCTGTGGCTTCCTGATCCGGCTCGCCGGACCGCTGTCGGAGATGTTCGGCGTCTGCGCCAACGGCAATGCCAACGACGACGGCAAGGTCGTCTCGTTCGACCACGGGTGNGGCGCCCACTCCGAGATCACCCTGCCCCGCAAGGCGCGCCCACAGGCACTCCCCGAGCACGTCTGGGACACCCTCGAGGACCTCGTCGACCTCTGATCCCGCGACCCTGCGTGGGTCGCAGGTGGCTCAGGTCTCCTCGGCCTTGACCGCTGACCGNGCGCGCTTGCGGCGCCGGGTGTACTCCAGCCCGAACAGGCCGAGGCCCAGCCCGGCCAGGCAGGTCCACAGCCACCAGCTGCGCCCGGAGTCGTGCAGCTGCCCATAGAACGGCAGCAGGGCGATGAAGCCGAGGAACCACAGCGCNCAGCCCACGCTGACCGTGCGCACGCCATCGACATCGAGCGGTTCGACATCGGCGACGATGTAGGTGCGCTTGCCGATCTCGTGCTGTTTCGGCTGGTCGTCGCGGAGCTCCACGACGGCAACGCTACCCTGCGGCTCGCTCACCGGTCCCCTGCGATCGGCTGTAACAAATCTCTGCCAGACTCGCGCCCGTGAGCAAGAGCAACCAGAGCAAGGCGCGCCGCCCCCAGGGCTCTCGTCCGGGTGGTCACCCGGCCGGAGCCGGTGCCGCCAAGACCTCGTCGTCACGGCCGGGTGGGCTGGACGGCTTCTTCAAGATCTCCGAACGCGGCTCGACCGTCGAACGTGAGATCCGCGGTGGCATCGTCACCTTCTTCACGATGGCCTACATCGTGGCCCTGAACCCCCTGATCCTCGGCTTCGCCCCCGACGGTGACGGCAAGTTCCTGGGTGGTGGGGANGCCCCGAACCTCGCTGCGATCGCCGCAGGCACCGCTCTGGTCGCGGGGGTGATGACGATCCTGATGGGCATCGTCGCCAACTACCCCCTGGCCCTGGCGACCGGTCTCGGGCTCAACGCCTTCGTCGCCTATGCGATCGCCTCGCGCGCCACGTGGGCCGACGCCATGGGGTTGGTGGTGATCGAGGGTGTGATCATCCTGATCCTCGTCATGACGGGCTTCCGGCAGGCGGTCTTCCACGCCGTACCGGCGCAGCTCAAGACGGCCATCTCGGTCGGCATCGGCCTGTTCATCGCCCTGATCGGCTTCGTGGACTCCGGCTGGGTACGCCGCATCCCCGACGCGGCGGGCACCACGGTCCCCGTCCAGCTCGGCCCCGGCGGCTCGCTCTCCGGCTGGCCCGCCCTGGTCTTCGCCTTCGGTCTGCTGCTGGTCATCGCCCTCTGGGTCAAGAAGGTCCGCGGCGCGATCCTGATCTCGATCATCGTGACGACGGTGCTCGCGATCATCGTCGAGGCGCTGGCCAAGATCGGCCCGTCCGTCGTCGACGGCGAGCCCGTCCCGACCGGGTGGAGCCTCAACGTGCCCACGTTCCCCTCGGACTTCGTGGGGCTGCCCGACTTCGGCACGCTCGGCAAGTTCAACCTGCTCGGCTCGTTCAGCGACATCGGCTTCGTGGCCGCCGTACTCCTGGTCTTCACGCTGCTGCTGGCCGACTTCTTCGACACGATGGGCACGATGACCGCCATCGGTGCCGAGGCGGGGCTGCTCGACTCCGAGGGCACGCCGCCCAACACCAAGCGGATCCTGATCGTGGACTCGATCGCCGCGGCCGCCGGCGGTGCCGGTGGGGTCTCGTCCAACACGTCCTACATCGAGTCGGCCTCCGGCGTCGGTGAGGGTGCACGGACGGGGCTCGCGTCGGTCGTGACGGGCCTGCTGTTCCTGCTGACGCTGTTCATCACCCCGCTCGTGAAGGTCATCCCGAGCGAGGCCGCCGTCCCGGCCCTGGTGCTGGTCGGCTTCTTGATGATGCAGCAGGTCAAGGGCATCGACTGGGACGACGTCGACATCGCCATCCCGGCGTTCCTGACGATCGTCTTGATGCCGTTCACCTACTCGATCACCGTCGGCATCGGCGCGGGCTTTGTGTCCTACGTCCTGATCAAGGTGGTCCGAGGCAAGGGCATGGCGGTCCACCCGCTGATGTGGACGGTGGCGGCGCTCTTCGTCATCTACTTCGCCATCAACCCGATCACCGCCTGGCTCACCTGAGCCGCCTGCTCCATCCCGAGCCTCTGGCTCATCCGACCGGCTCATCCGACCGGCCCGGCCCCCTCGTGGTGCCGGGCCGGTCGCCATTTCCCGCCGAGTCCCACTTCGCGCAGCGGGGAATAGTTAGCACAGGTAATGAGTTAGGCTAACTATCATGCCAACGATCCAACGTGTCGCCCGCACCGATGCCGGACTCGCCTCCGAGCTGCGGCTCGCCGTGATGCGGCTGAGGCGGCGTCTGGCCGTCGAGCGACACCCGGACAACGAGCTGAGCCTCACCCAGATGACCGTCCTCGGCACGCTCTACCGCCATGGCGAGATGAGCATCGGCGACCTGGCCGCCCACGAANGGGTCCAGCCGCCGTCGATGACTCGCACCGTGACCGGGCTCGCCGACGCCGGCTTCGTCGTACGACGCCCGCACGCGACCGACGGCCGCCAGGTGCTGATCACGCTGACCGACCTCGGTCGCGNGACTGTCGTGGCCGACCGCGAACGACGCGATGCCTGGCTGGCCCGCCAGCTCTCCGACCTCACGCCCCAGCAGCGCGACCTCCTCCGCGAGGCGGCGCCGCTGCTCGACCTCCTCGCTCAGAAGGACTGANTCCCCGCTTTGAGTCCCACCTTCCGTTCTCTCGCCAACCGCAACTACCGNCGCTACGCGGCCGGTGGCGTCGTGTCCAACACCGGCACGTGGATGCAACGTGTCGCCCAGGACTGGCTCGTCCTCCAGCTCAGCGGATACTCCGGCACGGCCATCGGCATCACCACCGGACTGCAGTTCCTCCCGTTCCTCGTGATGGCCCCCTTCGCCGGNCTGGTCGCGGACCGCGTCTCCAAGCACCGCCTGCTCCAGCTGACCAACGTGGCCATGGCGGTGCCGGCCCTGGTCCTCGGGATCCTGGCCGTGACCGGCCGCGCCGAGCTGTGGCACGTCTATGTCCTGGCCTTCCTGCTCGGGACCGCGTCGGTCTTCGACGCGCCGGCACGCCAGTCGTTCGTCTCCGAGATCGTCGACCCCGACGACGTCAGCAACGCGGTCGGCCTCAACTCGGCGAGCTTCAACGTGGCACGCATCGTCGGCCCGGCCGTCGCCGGCGTGATGATCGCTGCCCTGGGCGGTGGCGCCGTCGCCACCGGCTGGGTGATCCTGCTCAACTCCGTCAGCTACGTCGCGCCGATCCTCGCGCTCCGCAGCATGGACCGCCGCCTGCTGACCTCCCCGGAGCCGAGCAAGCGGACCCCCAAGGCGATCCTGGCCGGCTTCTCCTATGTCCGGAACCGGCCCGACCTGATGCTGGTGCTGGCGATCGTCTTCTTCACCGGCACCTTCGGGCTCAACTTCCAGATGACATCGGCCCTGATGGCGACGAAGGTCTATGACAAGGGCCCGTCGGAGTACGGCCTGCTCGGCACGTTCATGGCGGTCGGGTCCCTGGCCGGGGCCTTGGTCGCCGCGCGCCGGGTCCGGGTCCGGCAGCGCCTGATCATCGGAGCGGCCATCGTCTTCGCCATCGTCGAGATGGTCGCGGCGCTGATGCCCACCTATCTCNCGTTCGCCTTGGTGACGCCNCTGCTCGGCCTGAGCGCGCTCACCATGATCACGGCCGCCAACACCTACATGCAGATGAACACCGAGCCGACNATGCGCGGTCGCGTGATGGCGCTCTACATGATGATCTTCATGGGCGGTACGCCGCTCGGCGCGCCGGTCGTCGGCTGGGTCGGCGAGACGATGGGTGCCCGCTGGACGCTGATCCTCGGTGGCGCGCTCACCATGGTCGGCGTGCTCGGCGCGGTGGCGTTCTTCCTCCGGCGCCGCGCGGTGGCCGAGGGTGCCCNGGCCGAGTCTGCGGACAGTCAGCCGCTGGTGGCCTGAGNCCCGGCGTCCGCCGGGACGTCGCACACGGCCGAGAAGACCGGCAGCAGGTCCATCCACCACTGCTCGCGCGGCCGACGCTCGGTGACGTCGAGCTGCGCCAGCATCCCGGCGACCGGCCAGGNCTTCAGGCCNTCGGGCGTCAGCCCGAGGTAGACGGCGTCGTCGTCCCCTGCGGCGAGCACCCGCGTCAGCTCCTCGAGAGCGACGTGGGCCATCCGGGTCGCCAGGTTGCGGTCGAACGGCGACGGGTTGCCTCCCTGCTGGAGGTGTCCGAGCACGGCCGGGCGTACGTCGAACAAGTCGTGCCCCTCGACCTCGAAGAGCCGGACCAGGAAGTCGGTGGTGTAGAGATCGCCCGCCATCTCGTTGCGCACGGCCACGAACAGGCGCTTGCCTGCCTGGAACGCGGCCCGCATCCGGGCCACGTCGATCACCAGGTCGGCGAGGGTGACGCCCTGCTCCGGCAGGTAGACCCGCTCGGCGCCGGCGGCGAGGCCGGTCAGCAGGGCCAGGTAGCCGCAGGTGCGCCCCATGGTCTCGGCGACGAAGCATCGCCGCGACGCAGACGCCGACTGCTTGATCCGGTCGAGCGCCCAGACGGCGTTGTTGAGCGCGGTGTCGGCGCCGATCGACAGCTCGCTGCCCGGCAGGTTGTTGTCGATACTGGCCGGCAGCAGGGTGATCGGCAGCCGCAGCGCCGGGAATCGGGTCCGCTCCGCGACCATCCGCTCGACGGTGAGGTAGGCGTCGAGACCGCCCACGACCACGATGGCGTCGAGGTCGGCCCGCTCGACCGCCCGGCTCACGGCATAGAGCTCGTCCTCGCCCAGCACGCCTCGGCGAGTGCCGAGGGAAGAGCCGCCCTCGCCGACCAGCGACTCGACGGCACCCCACTCGAGCTCGGTGAAGTCCTCGTGGGCGAGACCGCGGAAGCCGCCGGTCACCCCCAGCATGGTGTGTCCGTGGGCGATGCCGAACCGGACCAGCGCGCGCGTGGCGGTGTTCATGCCGGGCGCAAGGCCGCCGCCGTGGACGATGGCGATCCGCTTGGACGTCGAGACCGTCGCGACGGCCTGCTGGCTGGGTGGCATGGCCANCGTCTCGAAGACGCCGAGCAGGTCGGTGAAGGACTCACCGCGGACCGCGACCGCCTCGTCGTACTTGCCCTCCTGGATGAGGCCGGCGACGGCCTGGGTGTGGGCGACTGCCTCCATCATCGGAAGCCGGGTGACCCGGTTGTGTCGTACGCCGAGGATGTTGGGCACCGACTCGGGGGTCGCCGCCATGACGTCCTGGGTGGCGGTCCAGCCGAGGAGCGTGCTCATCCAGCGGTCGTAGGCGCTGGGGGTACCGCCTCGCTGGACGTGGCCGGGGATGGTGATCCGCGGCTCCTCGCCCAGCCGCTGGGCGATCGCGTCGCTGACNTAGTCGACCGTGATGGTCTCGCCGTGCCGGTCGACGGCGCCTTCGGCGACGAGGACCAGGGACTCCCGGCGGCCGGCGGCGCGGCCGGCCCGGAGCATCTCGCACATCTGGTCCTCCCACCCGTCGGCGGGCGGGCTCTCGGGGACCAGGACGTAGTCGGCGCCACCGGCCACGGCCGCCATCAGGGGCAGGTAGCCGCAGTGACGACCCATGACCTCGACGACGAAGCTGCGCTGGTGGCTGGCGGCGGTCGAGGAGATCGCGTCGATCGCCTCNATGATGCGGTGCAGCGCCGAGTCCGCGCCGATGGTCATGTCGCTGCCCACGAGGTCGTTGTCGATCGAGCCGACGAGGCCGACGACCATGAGGGCCGGGTGGTCCTGGGCGAGCTCGGGGGAGACCTCGCCGCGGTCGACGAGCTCGGTGAGCAGGTCGGGCCACTCGCGGCGCAGCCGGTCGGTGCCGGTGAGGCTGCCGTCGCCGCCGATGACGACGAGCCGGTCGATGCCGCGCTCGACCAGGTTGCGCACCGCCTGACGCATGCCGTCGTGCTCGCGGAAGGCCGCGCTGCGGGCGGTGCCGATCACCGTCCCGCCACGCTGCAGGATGCCGCTGACGTCGTCCCAGGCGAGNGGCCTGATCCGGTCGCCCCCGTCGACNGCGCCCTGATATCCCTCCAGAATCGCGAACGGCTCGGCGCCCAGGCTGAGCGCGGTGCGTACGACGGCGCGCACGGCGGCGTTCATCCCCTGTGCGTCGCCACCACTGGTCAACACACCGATCCTCATGGTCAGCATCTTTCCGCAGTGCCGCTAGGCTCCGACGACCGGCTATCGCGTTTTGACCCCTGTGGGGGCGCGGAGTAGCCTTTTTCCTCGTGTCTGGAACATCCAGACCTATGCGCGTGCCCAGATTCCAACTCCCCCCATTCTGGCGGGGTTGACGCCTGGGCCCGCAGACCAACAGGCACGCCGATTCAACACGCAACACGACCGTGCCCAGCAAGGCGCTGGGCCGTGACAGAGGACAAGAAGGGGAACCACCCGGTGCCCACCATTCAGCAGTTGGTCCGCAAGGGCCGNCAGGACAAGGTGTCGAAGAACAAGACACCTGCCCTCAAGGGCTCGCCGCAGCGCCGAGGCGTCTGCACGCGCGTCTACACGACCACCCCCAAGAAGCCCAACTCCGCCCTGCGCAAGGTCGCCCGCGTGCGGCTCTCCAGCGGCGTCGAGGTCACGGCCTACATCCCGGGCGTNGGTCACAACCTCCAGGAGCACTCGATCGTGCTCGTTCGCGGTGGCCGGGTGAAGGACCTCCCCGGTGTCCGCTACAAGATCATCCGCGGCACTCTCGACACCCAGGGCGTGAAGAACCGCAAGCAGGCCCGCAGCCGCTACGGCGCCAAGAAGGAGAAGAGCTAATGCCGCGCAAGGGTCCCGCCCCGAAGCGTCCCCTCGATGTCGACCCGGTCTATGGCTCGCAGGTCGTCACCCAGCTGGTGAGCAAGGTCCTCAAGGACGGCAAGAAGCAGGTCGCGCAGCGCATCGTCTACACCGCCCTCGAGGGCTGCCGTGAGAAGACCGGCACCGACCCCGTGGTCACCCTCAAGCGCGCGCTCGACAACGTCAAGCCCGCCATCGAGGTCAAGTCCCGCCGCGTGGGCGGCGCGACCTACCAGGTGCCGATCGAGGTCAAGCCCAACCGCGCCACCACCCTGGCGCTGCGCTGGCTCGTCGGCTACGCCGCGGACCGTCGTGAGAAGACGATGTCCGAGCGCCTGATGAACGAGATCCTGGACGCCTCCAACGGCCTTGGTGCCGCTGTGAAGAAGCGCGAGGACACCCACAAGATGGCCGAGTCCAACAAGGCTTTCGCCCACTACCGCTGGTGACCTGGGGCGGGAGCGCCCACACCCTGAGTGCTCCCGCCGTCACCACGCCCTTGACCCAAGGGCCCCTGACCTAAGGAACTGACACAAGTGGCTGTCGACATCACCACGGACCTCAACCAGGTCCGCAACATCGGCATCATGGCGCACATCGACGCCGGCAAGACCACCACCACTGAGCGCATCCTCTTCTACACCGGCATCACCTACAAGATCGGTGAGGTCCACGACGGCGCGGCCACGATGGACTGGATGGAGCAGGAGCAGGAGCGCGGCATCACCATCACGTCCGCCGCGACGACCTGCTGGTGGAAGCAGCACCAGATCAACATCATCGACACCCCCGGCCACGTGGACTTCACCGCCGAGGTCGAGCGCTCCCTGCGNGTCCTCGACGGCGCGGTGGCCGTCTTCGACGGTGTCGCCGGTGTCGAGCCCCAGTCGATGACGGTGTGGCGCCAGGCCAACAAGTACAACGTTCCGCGGATGTGCTTCATCAACAAGCTCGACCGCACGGGCGCCGACTTCTTCCGCTGCGTCGACATGATCGTCGACCGGCTCAACTCCACCCCGCTTGTCCTCCAGCTCCCCATCGGAGCCGAGTCGGACTTCCTCGGTGTCATCGACCTGGTCGGCATGCGCGCCCTCACGTGGCGCGGCGATACCCAGATGGGTGAGGACTACTCCGTCGAGGAGATCCCCGCCGACCTGCAGGACCAGGCCGACGAGTACCGCGAGAAGATGCTCGAGACGCTGGCCGAGGCCGACGACGAGATCATGGAGAAGTACCTCGAGGGCGAAGAGCTTTCGGTGGAGGAGATCGAGGCGGGCATCCGCCGCGCGACGATCGCCGACCTGCTCAACCCGGTGCTGTGTGGCACCGCGTTCAAGAACAAGGGCGTCCAGCCCCTGCTCGACGCGGTCGTCAAGTACCTCCCCTCGCCCCTCGACATCACCGCCATCGAGGGCCACAAGCCCGGCGACGAGGACGCGAAGATCGAGCGCTTCCCCAAGGACAGCGAGCCGTTCTCCGGCCTCGCCTACAAGATCGCCTCCGACCCCCACCTGGGCAAGCTGATCTATGTCCGCGTCTACTCCGGCAAGCTGGAGTCCGGCTCGACGGTGATCAACTCCGTGACCGGCCGCAAGGAGCGGATCGGCAAGGTCTACCAGATGCACGCCAACAAGCGTGAGGAGATCTCGTCGGTCGGCGCTGGTCAGATCGTCGCGGTGATGGGTCTCAAGGAGACCAAGACCGGCCACACGCTGTGCGACCCGTCCAACCAGGTCGTCCTGGAGTCGATGAGCTTCCCTGCCCCGGTGATCGAGGTCGCCATCGAGCCCAAGACCAAGGGCGACCAGGAGAAGCTCAGCACGGCGATCCAGCGGCTCTCCGACGAGGACCCGACCTTCACCGTCAAGACCGACGAGGAGACCGGGCAGACCATCATCGCCGGCATGGGCGAGCTCCACCTGGAGATCCTGGTCGACCGGATGCGTCGTGAGTTCCGCGTCGAGGCCACGGTCGGCAAGCCGCAGGTGGCCTACCGCGAGACCATCCGCCAGACGGTTGCGAACCACTCCTACACCCACAAGAAGCAGACGGGTGGCTCGGGTCAGTACGCCAAGGTGATCATCTCGATCGAGCCGAGCATCGACCCCGAGACCNACATGGGGGCGGGCTACCAGTTCGCCAACAACGTCAGCGGCGGTCGCATCCCCCGCGAGTACATCCCCTCGGTCGACCAGGGCTGCCAGGACGCCATGGAGTTCGGCGTGCTCGCCGGCTACCCCATGGTGGACGTCAAGGTGTCGCTCGAGGACGGCGGCTATCACGACGTGGACTCCTCGGAGCTCGCGTTCAAGATCGCCGGCAACCAGGCCTTCAAGGAGGCCGCCCGCAAGGCACGACCTGTTCTGCTCGAGCCCGTCTTCGCGGTCGAGGTCACCACGCCGGACGACTACCTCGGCGACGTCATCGGTGA
>JGI24770J26754_10000907_pt1 | contig 21491 bp, 17 predicted proteins | sample LakOneMetagenome_FD_26754 | JGI IMG/M metagenome (IMG submission 26754) | reverse complement strand
AAGCCGATGAAGAAGGCCGCGCCGTCGTCGCGGCGCACCTCGCCGAACGCCAGCGGCTTGCCCGGCTTGACGGCGATCTGCCACATGTTCAGGCGCCCTTCCGCTTCCACGGCCGGCTTGATGTGGTCCTCTTCGCCGACCGACACGCCGCCGGAGGTGATGATCAGGTCATTCTCGCGCGCGGCGCTACGCAGCGTGGCGCGGGTCGCTTCCAGCGTATCGGGCACGATGCCGAAATCGGTCAGCGCGCAGCCCAGGTTCTCGAGCAAGGCGCGCAGCAGGAAGCGGTTGGAATTGTAAATGGCGCCCGGCGCCAGCTGGCCGCCCGGCGCTTCGCCCGGCATGACCAGTTCATCGCCGGTAAAAAAGACCGCCACGCGCAGGCGCCGATACACGGGCAGGCTGGCCAGCCCGACCGAGGCGGCCAGGCCCAGTTCCTGGCTGCGCAGGCGCGTGCCGGCGGCGAGGATCACGGCGCCGGCGTTGATGTCTTCGCCCGCGCGGCGTATCCATTCGCCGCTGGCCGGATTGTGGCGCACGGTCACCAGCCCGGCCGTGGAAGCCTCGCACTGCTCCTGCATCACCACCGCATCGGCGCCTTCGGGAATCATGGCGCCGGTGAAGATGCGCGCGGCATGGCCGGGCGCGAGGAACTGGCCCACGTGGCCGGCCGGAATGCGCTGCGACACGGTCAGTGTGGCGTGGCCGCTGGCGCAGTCGGCCGCGCGCACGGCGTAGCCGTCCATTTGGGTGTTGTCGGCCGACGGCACGTTGATGGTCGCGGCCTGGGCCAGGGCCAGCACGCGGCCGTTGGCGTTCAGGGTGGGCACGATCTCGGTGGCGCCGGGCGCACGCGCGGCGGCCAGCATGACGTCGAGCGCGGCGCGGACCGCCAGCAGCGGTGGGCGCGGTGGTGCGTCGCTCATCGCCTACAGCCCCGTGTGCGCGGCAATGAACGCCTTCATTGCCGGCACGTCGGCCGTCATGACGACGAATTTTTGCGGCAGCGCTTCAATATCCTCGAATCCGGGCGGGCGTTCGGCATCGACGCCCAGCGCTTCGAGTATCGTTTCGTTGAACTTGGCGGCCAGCGCCGTTTCGAGCACGATCATCGGCACACCCGGCGCCATGTACTGGCGTGCCACCTTGATGCCATCGGCGGTGTGGGTATCGATGGTGATGTCGTAGTCGTCGGCGACGTCGCGAATGGTGTCGAGGCGGTCCTTGTGTGTCGATTTGCCCGAGGCGAAACCGTATTCGGACACCAGCTTGAACTCGTCGCCATCGCTGCCCGGCTTGCCGGACAGGTCGAAGCCGCCTTCTGTCTCCACCTTGTGGAACAGCTTGCGCACGCGGGCCGCATCGCGTCCGACCAGGTCGTAGATGAAGCGCTCGAAGTTGGATGCCTTGGAGATATCCATCGACGGGCTGCTGGTGTGGTACGTCTCGGCCGACTTGCGCACGCGGTACACGCCGGTGCGGAAGAACTCGTCGAGCACGTCGTTTTCATTGGTGGCGGCGATCAGGCGGTCGATCGGCAACCCCATCATGCGCGCAATGTGGCCGGCGCAGATATTGCCGAAGTTCCCGGACGGGACGGTAAACGACACCTTCTGAGTATTGCTGGTGGTGGCGGCCAGGTAGCCGCGGAAGTAGTACACGACCTGTGCAACCACGCGCGCCCAGTTGATCGAATTGACGGTGCCGATCTTTTGCGCAGCCTTGAACGGCAGATCGTTCGACACGGCCTTGACCATGTCCTGGCAATCGTCGAACACGCCTTCGACGGCGATGTTGAAGATGTTCGGGTCCTGGAGGCTGAACATTTGCGCGCTCTGGAAGGCGCTCATCTTCTTGTGCGGCGAGAGCATGAACACGCGGATGCCCTGCTTGCCGCGCATGGCGTATTCGGCCGCGCTGCCGGTGTCGCCCGAGGTGGCGCCAAAAATATTGAGCTCGGCGCCATTCTTTGCAAGCGCATATTCGAACAGGTTGCCCAGCAATTGCATGGCCATGTCCTTGAACGCCAGCGTGGGGCCGTTCGACAGTGCCTGCAGGATCAGGGTCTTGTCCCCGTCTTGTTCGAGCACGCTCAGCGGCGTGATTTCGGCCGCTTTTTCGCCCGGGCGCGCATTGCGGTAGACGTCCGCGGTGTACGTCTTGCGGGTCAGCTGGCGCAGGTCGGCTTCCGGAATGTCGGTGGCGAATTTGCGCAGGATCTCGAACGCCAGGTCGGCGTAGGACAGCGTGCGCCAGGCGTCGAGCTCGGCACCAGTTACTTGCGGGTACTCGGACGGCAGGTACAGGCCGCCATCCGGGGCCAGGCCGCCGAGGAGGATGTCGGAAAACTGCTGGGTGACTGGCGAGGCGGCGCCCTGGTCGGCGCGGGTAGACACGTAGTGCATAGAGGTGATTGAAGTCCGTTGAGAGGCTGGCACGCTAATGCTGAACAAGGCGATCGGACGATTATTATAGTGCGGACCGGAGGACCTTGCGTGGAATGCGGTTTTTCCCGAATTAATTGCGGATCCTCATCTTAGCATTGGCAAGAAAGCAAGCAATAGCCTGTTCAGGCGATCGCCCTGGCGTGCTACAATCGGGCCGTCATTGGGGAGTAGCCGCTCTTCGCCACGAAGAGGCTGACGTCAACATACTTGGCCCACAGGCCATGGCGTCAGCGGCATCAATAGCTTGGCAAGACCTTTGACCACAATGCACCCGTTTGGGCCGGGGGAGCGTTGTGGTCAATCGTCTGTCGACCGGCCCGGGAAACCATCATGGAAACGCTACTCGTCTCAACCGGTGTTGTCGCTCTCGCTGAAATCGGCGACAAGACCCAGCTCCTCGCCTTCCTCCTCGCCGCCCGCTTCAAGAAGCCGCTGCCCATCATTCTCGGCATTTTCGCCGCGACCGTGGTCAACCACGGGCTGGCCGGCGCGCTCGGCGCCTGGATCACCACCACGCTCAGTCCCGATGTCTTGCGCTGGGTGCTGGGCCTGTCCTTCCTGGGGATGGCGGTGTGGACCCTGATTCCCGACAAAATCGACGATGACGAGACCCGCATTGCCACGCGCTTCGGCGTATTCGGCGCCACGCTGGTCACGTTCTTCCTCGCCGAGATGGGCGACAAGACCCAGTTTGCCACCATCGCCATGGCGGCCCACTACGCGTCGCCGCTATTGGTTGTGATTGGCACCACGCTGGGGATGTTGATTGCCGATGTGCCGGCCGTGTTCATTGGCGACCGGCTGGCGGCCAAAATCCCCATGAAGCTGGTGCACGCGGTGGCGGCCGCCATGTTTGCCGTGCTGGGCGCGGCTACCCTGCTCGGTGCGGGGGCCAGACTGGGATTCTAGGGAACCGCTAGCGTGGCGCGGTCCTGGTCGGGTCCTTCATTTGACAACGGCCGCGTCCGCATCGCGGAACCACAGATTCTTCCGGGCCAGCGGCAAGGTGTCGGGCATGAGCGGATTGTGCATCTCGATCACATGGCGCTCGCGCAGGGCGGCGCGGCGGATCATGTCGCCAAACGATTCCTGAAACAAGCGCTCGAAGCTGCCGTCGGCAATCATCTTTTCCAGACCTGCGGCCAGATCGGTGGCGAGTTGATCGTTGCCTTTGCGCACAAAGAAGTACATTGCCGTCGGGTAGTGCAGGACGATGCCGGGCTCCACGGCCAACTGGTCGCGGTGCAGGTCGACTTCGTCCCAGATTTCGGTGATGGAGCGGGGAAAGTAGTCGATCCTGCCGTTCCCCAGCATGCTGAACAGCGCCTCGTAGCTGCTGGTGCCGTACACCAGCATGCCGTTGGCCCGCATGATGGCCGCGTCCGGCCAGTCGCTGCCCTGACCGGCCGAGAAATTCCTGAACTGAACGGCGCTGCGCAGGCCCCTCAACCGACCCAGCCTGCTTCGTTCAACCAGCAGCAGGCGCCAGCCGATCAAACCCTTGTCGATGGGAATGCGGATCGCGTGCAAGCGCGCTTCGCGATCGGCCGACGTCATGGTCGACACGACGTCGATTCCGTCATCCTTTTCCAGGCGCAGCAAGGCGCGTCCCTGCTGCATGCGCAGCGGTGAAATCTCGATACGGTATTGGTGTTCGGAACGCGCCAGGGCCCGTTCAAGCAAGCGCAAGGGGTAGCGCGAGCGCTGGTCGGGATTGCTCTCGGGACGAGGATAGCGCACGACAAACGCGTCCGCCGCAGCGCGCACGGGCATGGCCAGCAACAGCAAGCAGATCCACCGCCCTATCCACCCCATCCACCGCCTCCGTTTCGCCATAACTCGATGCTATAGCGAACGTAACCTTATTTTGTGGAAATGACAAGCCTCAACAACAACGCCGAGGCCGGTATCGTCAGCAGGCGGCGTGATTGACCGTGACGACGTGGATGGCCAGGCCGCCCAGCGAGGTTTCCTTGTACTTGTCCTGCATGTCGGCGCCGGTCTGGCGCATCGTTTCGATCACGTCGTCCAGGCTGACAAAGTGGGTGCCGTCGCCCTTGAGCGCGAGCGAAGCGGCGGTGATGGCCTTGATCGCGCCCATGCCGTTGCGCTCGATGCAGGGAATCTGCACGAGGCCGCCGATCGGGTCGCACGTCATGCCAAGATGGTGTTCGATGCCGATTTCGGCCGCATTCTCGATCTGCTCGTTGCTGCCACCCAGCGCGGCCACCAGACCGGCTGCCGCCATCGCGCAGGCCACGCCCACTTCGCCCTGGCAGCCGATTTCGGCGCCCGAGATCGAGGCATTCTTCTTGCACAGCATGCCAATGCCAGCTGCCGTGAGCATGAAGGCGCGCACGCCGCTGACCGGGTCGCTGGGACGGCAATCTTCGGCGTAGTAGCGCAGCACTGCCGGAATGATGCCGGCGGCGCCATTGGTGGGCGCCGTCACGACGCGCCCGCCGGCGGCGTTTTCTTCATTGACCGCCATGGCGTACAGGCTGACCTGGTGCAGCGCATCGTGCGGCAGATCGTTGGCGCGGTTGTCGCCGTGGCGCGCGTCCTCGGCCTGCTTCCACAGATTGGCCGCGCGGCGCTTGACGTTCAGGCCGCCGGGCAGCTGGCCGCCCGTGACCAGGCCATGGGCGATACAGTCGCGCATCACTTGCCAGATGCGGTCCAGGCCGGCGTCCAGGTCGGCTTCCGGCATGCGCGCCAGTTCATTGGCACGCAGCATCTGCGGGATGGTCTTGCCGCTCGCCTTGCCATGGGCCAGCAGCTGGTCCATGGTATCGAACGGGAAGGGAATCGGGGCCTGGCCGCCGCCGCTGCTCTGGCGCGCCTGGGCTTCGCCGGCCGCGTGGATGAAACCGCCGCCGACCGAGTAGAACACGCGCTCGATGGCCGAGCCGTCGGCCAGCTTGAGCGTAAAGCGCATGCCGTTCGGATGCTCGGGCAGGCTGGCGCTCTTGTGCCACAGCAGATGGGTCTTGGCGCTGAACGGTACTTCCTTGGTGCCGAGCAGCTTGATCACGCCATCGAGTTCGGCTTCGGCCAGCTTGTCGTCCACCGCGTCCGGGTCGACGCCCTGGGGCGTCTCGCCCATCAGGCCGAGAATGACGGCCTTGTCGGTGGCGTGGCCGACGCCGGTCAGGGCCAGCGAGCCGTACAGGGCAGCTTCCACGCCGACGGCCTGGTCCAGCGGACCGCAGTCGACCAGGAAGCGGCGCGCCGCCACCATCGGCCCCACGGTGTGGGAACTCGACGGCCCGATGCCGATTTTGAAAAGGTCGAATACGCTCATGTCCATCGGTGTGCCCCTACGTGTCTGGATAAAACAGTTATGCAGGCTGGCTCAGGCCGACGTCGATGTTTGCGAGCATGTCGGTGACCAGCTGCTCAAGGCCGATGCGGGCTTTCCAGCCCCAGTCGGCAGTCGCTTTGGCGTCGTCCAGGCTGTGCGGCCAGGTGTCGGCGATGGCCTGACGGCTGTCAGGCTGGTAGCCAATCTCGAAGTCCGGCAGTGCGCGGGTAATCGCAGCGGCCAGCTCATGGGGATTGAACGACAAGCCGGCCACATTATAAGCGGAGCGGATAGCAATTTGTCCAGGTTGCGCTTCCATTAACTCGATGGTGGCGCGGATCGCGTCGGGCATGTAGATCATCGGCAGCGTGGTCTCCGGACCGAGGAAGCATTGGTACTTCTCGCCGCGCAGCGCCGCGTGGAAGATGGCGATGGCGTAATCGGTGGTGCCGCCGCCCGGAGGCGACTTGTAGCTGATGATGCCCGGATAGCGAATGCTGCGCACATCCACCCCGTACTTGGTGAAGTAGTACTCGCACAGGCGCTCGCCGGCGAGCTTGCTGATGCCGTAGATGGTGGTCGGATCCATGACCGTGAACTGGGGCGTGTTCTGGGCCGGGGTGTTGGGGCCGAAGGCGGCGATCGACGATGGCCAGAACACGCGCAGGGGGCTGCCCTGCTCGCCGCGTTCGCGCGCCACCTCGAGGATGTTGAGCAAGCCATCCATGTTCAATTCCCAGGCCTTGAGCGGCGCCTTTTCGCCGGTGGCCGACAGCAGCGCGGCCAGCTGGTAGACCTGGGTGATGCCTTCGTCGGCGACGATGGCGGCCAGCGCCTCGCGGTCGAGCACATCGAGGCGGACGTAGCGCGCCGCCTGGTAGACGTTGACCGCGCCGATGTCGGAGGCGATCACGTTCTGCTCGCCATGCCGGGCCGCCAGTGCGCCGACCAGTTCACTGCCGATTTGCCCGTTGGCGCCGATGATGAGGATACGTTCCATGTTCTTGTTTTCCCGTCTTGTGTCTGGTGTTGCTTAGTTCTTGAGAATGCCCAGCTCGCGCCCGGCCTGTTCGAATGCCTTGAGGACCGTGTCGAGCTGCGCGCGCGTGTGCGCGGCCGACAGCTGGACCCGGACCCTGGCCTGCCCCATCGGCACGACCGGGTAGAAGAAGCCGCTGAGCAGCACGCCCAGCTCATACATGCGAGCTGCGAACTGCTGCGCGACGGGCGCCTCGAACAGCATCACCGGTACCACCGGATGGGTGCCCGGCTTGATGGTAAAGCCGATCCGTTCGATCTCCTTGCGGAAGTAGGCGGTGTTCTCGTGCAGGCGGTCGCGCAGCTCGGTGGACTTGGAAATGCGCTGCAGGACCGACAGCGACGCGCCGGCAATCGATGGCGCCAGCGTGTTGGAGAACAGGTAGGGACGCGACTTCTGGCGCAGCGTGTCGATGACTTCCTTGCGCGCCGAGGTAAAGCCGCCCATGGCGCCGCCCAGTGCCTTGCCCAGGGTGCCGGTGATGATGTCGATCCGTCCCAGCACATTGTGGTGTTCATGCGTGCCGCGCCCGGTCTTGCCCATGAAGCCGGAGGCGTGGCATTCGTCGATCATGACGAGCGCGCCATAGCGGTCGGCCAGGTCGCAGATCTTGTCGAGCTGGGCGATCGTGCCATCCATCGAAAACACGCCGTCGGTGACGATCACCTTGTGGCGCTTGCCCGCCTCGGTGGCGGCCTTCAGCTGCACTTCCAGGTCGGCCATGTCATTGTGCTGGTAGCGATAGCGGCCGGCCTTGCACAGGCGGATGCCGTCGATGATCGAAGCGTGATTGAGGGCGTCGGAAATGATGGCGTCGTTTTCATCGAACAACGGCTCGAACACGCCGCCGTTGGCGTCGAAGGCGGCTGCGTACAGGATCGTGTCTTCGGTGCCGAGGAAGGCGGAAATGGCTTGCTCGAGCTCCTTGTGCACGGTCTGGGTGCCGCAGATGAAGCGCACCGACGACAGACCGTAGCCAAACTGCTCGGTCGCGGCAATCGACGCTTTCTGGGTTTCCAGGTCGCCGGACAAGCCCAGATAATTGTTGGCGCACATATTGATCAGGGTGCGGCCATCGTCGGCCACCACTTCGGCGCCCTGGCGCGAGGCAAGCACGCGCTCAGGCTTGTACAGGCCCTGGCTGCGCAGCGATTCCAGATTGTGCTGCAGGCCGCTGAAAAACGCATTTTTCGCTTGATCGCTCATGTTTGTCCTCATGTTGGGGGTTGCCGGCTTGACCGGTGCTTGCAGTATGCTGTACCTTGATCGCTCGGTGATGCTAAATCCGAGATATCGAACTCAAATTCAATATAGTGGATATTACCCAAGGCCAGTGAACTTGGCAAGCATCAGTTTGTTTCGATCGGCATAAAGATATTCGGTATACAACTATGAACACTGCGCTGGGTAGCAATTCTCCTCCTGAAGTAGGCGCCACGCTACAGCGGCTGCGTCTGGCGCGCGGGCTGACGCTGGAAGACTTGTCGCGCATTGCTGGCGTGTCGAAATCGATGCTGTCCCAGATCGAGCGGGAAAAAGCCAATCCCACCATCGCCATCACCTGGCGCCTGGCCAACGCGCTCGGCGTGCAGATCAGCGAGCTGCTGTCGTCCGATACCCGGGTGGCGGAAACCATCCGCGTGCTCGACGCCCACGAAACCCCCACCCTGCCCGGCACCCATGCCGGCTACACGCTGCGCATCCTCGGTCCCATGGAGATGGCCGGCAAATACGAATGGTATGAATTGACACTGGCGCCAGGCGGCGTGCTCGAGTCGCAGGCTCATGATCCGGGTACCAGCGAACACATGACGGTGCTGCATGGCGCCATCGAGGTGGAAGTGGGGAGCGACCGCAAAAAGGTCAAGCTGGGCGGCACGGCGCGTTATCCGGCCGACCAGAACCACGTCCTCAAAAATACCGGCAAGACCGAGGCCAAGGCCCTGCTAGTGGTCTGCCACCGCTGATGGCGGCGTGCGCCCCTTGAGGGCGTACTTGGCGCGGATGGTCTTGATGAGCCCTTCCTTTTCCATCCTGGCAATCGCAGTCACCAGCTTGTCGACCAGTGCCGGATCGCACTGGCGGGAACAGGCCAGGTAATTGTCGGTCGTGACCAACCCGGGCCCGGCCACGATGTCGCCGTTGGCCTTCAGATACAGGGCCATTTCTTCGAGCGGGCCGAACCAGGCTTGCATGCGCCCTTCGCGCAGCATGCGCGGGGCATCCTGGTTAACGCTGATTTCATAGATCTGGTCGGGACGGAAGCCCTGGGCGCGCAGAATGGCGCCATTGGCGGTGCCGCGCGCGACGGCCACGGAGCGCAGGCGCTGCCGGCCTTCCGCAAAACTGCGCACCGGCTGGTCCAGCGTGAAAAATCCCCGTTTGGCCTGGTACAGGCGCGCAATCCAGGTGAATTGGGCCTCGCGCTCCGGCATGCGCGCCAGCGGCAGGATCAGGGTATCGCGGGTGCCGGGCAGCGCCACCGTGACGATGGCGCGGTTCTTGGGCATGAACACGAGGCGCGGGGCAAGGCCGGCCCGCTTCATCGCCGCCAGCACGATCTCGCCCACCACCCCAGGTTCGGCGGACTGGCTGGCCATGGGCGGGATGTCCATCAAGTACAGGGGCACCTCGGCCGCATGGGCCGTCAGGACAGTGCTCAGCAGTAAGCTTGCAGCAGCGATGCGGATCATCATGTTCCCCGAAAAACAATGCAAGCACGATACAACAAGCGGCCGCGCCGGTCCACCGACTTTAACGGCCGGCCCTGGCGTAGCGGGCCCGAATCGCCCTGATCGTGCCATCGCGCTCCATGGCTGCCAGCTGCCGGCTCAGGCGCGCCACCAGGGCCGGGTCGCACTGGCGCGAACAGGCCAGGTAATTGTCCGTGCCGTTGACGGGCTTGCCCTCGACGATGCGCCGGGTTGGATGTTTGTTGCGCAAGAACACGTGCATTTGCTCGATGGGGCCGAACCAGGCATCCATGCGCCCAGCTTCGAGCATGCGCGGCACATTATCGTTATCGCTGATCTGGTAAATCTGCGCGGCGGCGAAGCCTTGCGCGTGCAGGATCACCGGTGTGACGGTGCCGCGCGCCACCCCGATCGTATGAAGCGCACGCCGCGCCTCGGCATACGAATCGATTTGCTTGCCTGTGGTAAAGAAAGCGCGTTCCACCTTGTACAGGGGCGCAATCCAGGTGAAATGCGCTTCCCGCTCGGGCACGCGGGCGAGCGGAATGATCAGCACGCTCTGGCTGCTGGGCAATTGCGCCACGACAATAGCGCGGTTATTCGGGACGAGCTGGAGCTGCGGCGCGATGCCGGCGCGGCGCAAGGCTTCGAGGACGATATCGCCCACCACACCATGGCCCGGACCGGCCTGGGTCGACATGGGCGGCACATCCATCAGATACAGCTGCACGGCCCCTGCCAGCGCACGGCACGGTGCACACAGTAACAGGCAGGCAATCAGGCATGCACGGTGCATGGACGGCTTCCGGAACCAGCGATCCGGTCACGATACTCCATGCGCGGGCCCGGGTCCAGCCGTCACGGCGCGCACCAGCACCACGGCGGCCACGGCGGCCAGCAGGTGCTTGAGGGTGTGTCCGCTGACCAGACCGAGCGTGGCGAAAAGCGCATGGTCGCCCACCTCGCACAGTTTGGCGAGCACGTACAGGACGATGGCCAGGCCGAACGCCCTGCGCTGCGCTGCTGGCGCACGGTGTTGCCACTGCAATAGGGGAATCAGGATCAGCGGCGCTGCCTGCAGCAGCAGATAGGGCCGCAGATCGGCCGTGACCTGCCACCAGAACACGCTGGCGACGGCGCCGCCGCCCAGCAGCAGCAGCGCCAGGCGCGAACGCATGGCCCCGGCCAGCAGCGCCGCGCAGGCCAGCGCAATCGGCAGCCGGTCCCAGATCAGGCGCGCATCGTCGGGCGCCAGGTGGTACCAGGTCGAGCCGCAAGCGGTGAGCGCCAGCGCCGTGACGAACGCCGTCGCGGCGATCCGATCGATGCCGGCCAGCGTGCTGCGGTGCAGGCGCCAGGCGCCGTACAGGGCCGCCAGCGCGAACGCCAGATTGGACAGCACATCGCCCGCATGGGCCAGGCCATGCCAGCTGCGCTGGTCGGCAAAGGCGTGGTAGTCGGCGAGCTGGGCGACGGGACCGTGCGCCAGCATGGCGCCGATCAGGATCAGGCAAGCCCAGAGGGCCAGCGGGGGTGTGGTGCGAGCGGCAGTCATGGCAGTCCTTGTGGTAGCGAGCCGCCACTGTGCCAGCGCCATGCCGGCGCCGCCATCGCTTGCGTGCACGTCGCCGCAAAGGCGACGTGCGGTATTGCGAAGCGCTACTGCGCGCTTGACTTGGCCGCCGTGGCCGCCTCCGTCATGTGCAGCGCGTGGCTGAGGAAGCCCCAGCGGTCGGCCGCTTCTTCGATCACCTTGGCCGTCGGCTTGCCCGAACCATGGCCTGCCTTGACATCGATGCGGATGATGATCGGCGCCGATCCGCCCTGCGCGGCCTGGGCGGCAGCGGCAAACTTGAAGCTGTGCGCCGGCACCACGCGGTCGTCATGGTCGGCCGTGGTGATCATCGTGGCCGGATAGCAGGTGCCCGGCTTGAGGTTGTGCAGCGGCGAATACTTGTACAGCGCCTTGAACTGGGCCGCATCGTCGGCCGTGCCGTAGTCCGATGCCCAGTGCTTGCCGATGGTGAACTGGTGGTAGCGCAGCATGTCGAGCACGCCCACCTGCGGAATGGCCGCGCCGAACAGTTCCGGCCGCTGCAGCAGCGTGGCGCCGACCAGCAGGCCGCCATTGCTGCCGCCGCCGATGGCCAGTTTCGCTGGCGACGTCACCTTGTTGGCGATCAGCCATTCGGCCGCGCCAATGAAGTCGTCAAACACGTTCTGCTTCTTGAGGACCGTGCCCGCTTCGTGCCACGCTTCGCCGTACTCGCCGCCGCCGCGCAGGTTGGCCACGACGTACACGCCGCCCATTTCCATCCAGGCCAGGTTGGCCACCGAGAAGCTCGGGGTCAGCGAAATGTTAAAGCCACCATAGCCGTACAAGTAGGTCGGGTTGCTGCCGTCGAGCTTGATGCCCTTTTTCGAGACGATGAACATCGGCACCCTGGTGCCATCGCGGCTGGTAAAGAATTGCTGGCGCGTTTCGTAGGCCGCAGGATCGAAATCGACCTTCGGCTGGCGGAACACGGTGCTCTCGCCGGTGCGCAGGTCGAGCCGGTAAATCGTGGTGGGGTTGGTAAAGCCGGTAAACGAATAGAAGGTCTCGGTATCGCCACGCTTGCCGCCGAAGCCGCTGACGCTGCCGATGCCGGGCAGCGCGATCTCGCGCACCGGCTTGCCGTTCCTGTCCAGCACCTTGACGACGTTGCGGGCGTCGGCCAGGTATTCGGTGATGAACTGGTCATTGACCAGGGTGACGCCGGTGAGCGTCTGCGCGCTCTCGGCGATGATCTGCTTCCACTGCGCTTCGGCCGGCTTGCGTACATCGATGGCGATCACGCGCGAACGGGGCGCCTTGCGGTCGGTCGAAAAGTAGAATACGGAGCCGACATTGTCGATGAAGTCATAGCCTGCATCGAAGGTGGCGATCAGCGGCTTGACCTTGGCGCCGCGCACGCCCAGCTCCTTGTACCAGACCCGGTTGCGGTGCGCGGTGTCGCGCGAGGCGCTGATGATCAGGTACTTGCCGTCATTGCTGACCTGGCCGGCGAAGTTCCACTCCTTGTTGTCCCTGCTGCCGAAGACCATCTGGTCCTGGCTTTGCGGCGTGCCGATGGCGTGGTAGTACAGCGTATGGAAGTGGTTCACGCCAGCCAGGGCGGCCTTGGCGCTCGGTTCCGGGTAGCGGCTGTAGAAGAAGCCCTTGCCGTCGCGGGTCCAGGCTGCGCCCGAAAACTTGACCCACTTGAGGTGGTCGTCGAGATCCTTGCCGGTCTCGATGTCGCGCACCTTCCACTCATTCCAGTCCGAGCCGGAGGCGGCGGTGCCGTAGGCGAGATATTTGCCGTCCGGGCTGACGGCAACGTCGGCCAGGGCCACGGTGCCGTCGGCGGCCAGGGTGTTCGGATCGATCAGCACGCGCGGCGCATCGGCCAGCGACGTCATGGTGTAAAGCACGGCCTGGTTTTGCAAGCCGTCGTTGCGGCTGTAGAAGTAGCGCCCGCCTTCCCGGTACGGCACGCTGTAGCGCTCGTAATTCCACAGGGTGGTCAGGCGTGCCTTGATGGCCTCGCGCTGGGGAATCTGGCCCAGCACCGACTGGGTGACCTTGTTCTGGGCCGCGACCCAGGCCTGCGTCTCGGCGCTGTCGGCGTCTTCCAGCCAGCGGTAAGGATCGGCGACGACGGTACCGTGGTAAGTGTCCTGCTGGTCGACCTTGCGGGTCTCGGGATAGCTCGGCGGCGTGCCGCTGGCGGGACACGACTGGGCCAGCGCATTCGCGCCGCACAGCACGAGCAGGCTCACGGCCAGGGATGCATGTTTGATTCGCATGAAGATGGGGACTTTCAGTAGACAATCGGAGCCGTCAGACCGGGGCGGCCTGGCGTCGGACACAGCGCTGGCATGATAGCGCGAAAAGCGCGCATGTTGCTATATGCATACGTCGGCATGCTGGCGCTGCCCACCGGTGCAGGAGCGGTCTATTGCAGCGCGTTCTCGTAGGGGAGCGTCAGCCTGCGCGGCGGCACCCAGGCGGCGATCCAGGCGGCCAGCTCGTTGCCCGGAATCGGCCGGCTCATGTAATAGCCCTGGGCCTGGTCGCAGCCGAGCGCGGCCAGCAGGCGCCACACGGCTTCGCTCTCGATGCCTTCGGCCACCACGCGCAAGCCCATGTTGTGGCCCAGGTCGATGGTCGAACGCACGATCTTGGTATCGCCGATATCGTTTTCCATATTCAGGACAAACGACTTGTCGATTTTCAGTTCGTCGACGGGCAGTCGCTTGAGATAGGCGAGCGACGAGTAGCCGGTGCCGAAATCGTCGATCGACAAATCCACGCCCATGGCATGCAGACGCTCGAGCGTGGTCTGGGCCCGCACCGGGTCGTCCATGATGGCGCTTTCGGTGATCTCCAGGCAGAACGAGGAAGGCGACAACTTGTGGCGGGCCAGGATTTCACCGAATTTTTCCGGCAGGTGCTGGTCCAGCAAGTCGCGCGTGGACAGGTTGACCGAGATCTTCAGGTCGATGCCCTGGCCAGCCAGCTCGCTGCACAGGGCCGCCGAACGGTCCAGCACCCAGCGCGTGAGCACGCGGATAAAGCCGGTCTGTTCGGCGAAGGGAATGAACTCGTCCGGGAAGACATTGCCGCGCACCGGATGCTGCCAGCGCACCAGCGCTTCGGCGCCGATCACCGCACCCGTGTCCAGGCGCAGCTTGGGCTGCAGGTGCAGGCGGAATTCGTCGCGTTCGATGGCATTGCGCAGTTCCGTCAGCAAGCCCAGGCTTTTGGCACTGGCCGTATCCATCGCCGCTTCGTAGACGATGGCGCCATCGTTGCGCTGCTTGGCCTGGTACATCGCCACTTCGGCCATCGACAGCAATTCCTCGGCGCTCTCGCCGGCGCCCGGGAAGCCCGCGATGCCCAGGCCGGCGCCGATGTCGACGGTCTGGTCTTCCAGCGAGAGCGGCACTTCGAGCGCAGCGAGAATGATGGCGGCCACGCGCTGGGCCTCGGCTACCGTGCAGGCGGGCAGCAGCACGGCGAATTCGTCGCCGCCCAGGCGCGCCAGCTGGGCCGCGGGATTGACTTCGGTCATGCGCACGCGCAGGCGTTCGGCCACCTGGCGCAGCAGATCGTCGCCAAAATTGTGGCCCATGACATCGTTGACATGCTTGAAGCGGTCCAGGTCCATCATCAGCACGTGCACCTCGTGGCCGCGCTTGCGCGCTTCGGTCAGGGCTTCGTCGAGCATGACGACAAACTGGGCGCGGTTGGGCAAATTGGTGAGCTGGTCCCAGTACGCGAGCCGGCGGATTTCCTTTTCGCGGCGCGCGATCCCGTCGCGCATGCTGTCGAAGGCCTTGGCCAGCGCACCGACTTCATCGTCGCGCCGCACATCGATCTGGCCACGATAATCGCCGCGCTCGAGGCGCAGCGCCGTGCGCGCCAGTTCGCGCAGCGGCTGGGCGATGCGCTTGGCGGTCAGCACGGCGGCCGCGCCCGCAATCAGAATGCCGAGCAGGGTCAGCGCGATCAGGGTGCGTTCCAGGCGGGTGTACTGGGCGGTGGCGGCATCGATCGAGCGCACCAGCAGCACACTGGCCAGGTGCTGCGCATCCTGGCCGATGGTGAGCAGGCGCGCGCTGTAGCGGTCCTGGCCGATGGCCAGGTCGAACGGTGTGCGGGTCGCGCCGGCCAGCGCCTTGAGGTCGGCTGCCACGGCCGGCATCAGGTGGGCCGGCAAAGTCGACTCGACCGCGGTCCAGGTACCGTCCTGGGCGCGCGTGAGGATGGCCACGTCGAGGGCGGACAGTTCGCGCATGTCCATGGCAAGCTGGCGGTCGATCACGAAGCCCATCACGACCCAGGCAATGGTCACCGGCGCCTTGACCGGCATGACGACGATCTGCACCGGTTTCTGGTCGACGATGGCCACCGCGCTCACGCCGTTGGCCTGGTCGGCCCGGTCCAGCAAGCCGCGCACCAGCTGTTCCAGCCCGCCCGCGCTGGCAATGCCGTTCGAGACCGACACCTTGCGCTCGCCGTCGATGAGCATGGTCAGGTCGGCGCGCGCGCGCCGACCGCTGTTGTCGAGCGCCGATTCGACCGTGGCGCGGTCGTCCGCACCGCCATTGCCGATCGCCTGCACGAAGGCGGTGTCGCGCGCCAGCACCTGGGCGCTGAAGCGCTGCTTCTGGGCGCTCTGTTCCAGCAGCTTGCGAAACACCTTTTCGCCGTTGGCCAGCTCGGTGGCGATCGAGGCGCGCGCATTGGCATCGATGCCCTGCTGGATCACCACCAGGCCGAGCACCTGGACCGAGATGATGAGGAGCAGGAACAGCGTGGCGATACGGGCTTCGAGGCTCTTGAAACGTCTCAGCATGCTCAATAACCCTGGTCGCTTTCCACCACCGGGGGCTTGAGAGCGAGCTTGAACGCCGCCCCCACCTCACCCTTGACGGCGACACTCTGGTCGGCCACGGGCGCGCTCATGTTGTAGTGCCAGACCGAGACGGTGTACTTGCCGCTGGCGGGCAAGGCAATCTTGGCCATGCCGGCCGCATCGGTCTTGGCAAAAAAGGGGGAATCGACCACCTTGACATAGGCGACCATGCGATCGTGGATATTGCAGCCAAGGACCACCGTGCCGGCCTTGTCGAACACCTGGGGAGCAGCCGCCACGCCGGAGTAGAGCTTTTGGTCGAACTTCTTGGCAGGCGAGAAAGAATAGATGTGGTGTTTGACTTTATCGTTGTTGGGAAACGACATCTGGCTGCCGGTCTGGATCACGCTGACCAGTGGAACGAACTTGAGGCCGCGCTGTTCGATTTCTCCGGGACGCAGGAACTTGGGCATGGCGGCCCCGCCTTCCGGCTCGGCCACGACCACGACATCGGCCAGCGGCTTGCCTGCGGCATCGCTGACCTGCACTGCCAGCCCGTTGGCCGAGGCGGCAACGGCGCTGCCTGCGGCGAGTATCAAAACGGCGATTCGCGAAACATTGAGCATGAGCGCAACCGGTAGTGGCGGGATGCCAAGCTGCAACGCAGCCGGCAACCTATTGTAGCGTCTGGCAGAAAAATCCGAAAAGAAGTTTTGCCAATTGGAATGCGTCAAGACAGGCCGGGGGGTGCGGCAAAAATGGCAATCATGCCGAGATTGCCAGCATTCAGGTGGCGTCGCGCGGTGCCGCCGGGCTTGGGGCGCGGTGGGCCAGCTGCCACTGGCGCGACAGGTCGAGCGCGCAGCCGATTTCGGCCGGACTCAGGCGCCGCGCCAGGATGCTCTTGCTGGCGCAGGCGGTCTGGTCGCCCCCTTCCGCGGCCAGCAGCATCCACATGTAGGAGCGCACGGCGTCGCGCGGCAAGCCGCGCCCGCTGCCGACCATGCCGCCCAGGTTGTACTGCGCCAGCGCGTGGCCCTGCTCGGCGGCGCGCTGGTACCAGAACACGGCCTGGGCATCGTCCTGCTCGACCCCCTGGCCGTTGGCGTACATGACGCCCAGGTTGTTCTGGGCGCTGGCGTCGCCTTGCTCTGCGGCGATGCGGTACCAGCGCGCCGCCTGCGCCTGGTCCTGCGGCACACCCTGGCCGCTGGCATAGATGACGCCCAGGTTGAACTGGGCATTGGCCGCGCCCTGCTCGGCCGCGCGCCGGTACCACGCCAGCGCGCGCAGCGGATCGGGCGCGGTGCCGCGGCCATTGGCGTACATGCTGCCCAGGTTGTATTGGGCCAGCAGATGGCCCTGCTCGGCTGCCTGCAGATACCAGGCCAGGGCGCGCGCCTCGTCCTGCTCCACACCCTGGCCGTTGGCCAGCATGACGCCCAGATTGAACTGGGCATCGCGCTCGCCCTGCTCGGCGGCGCGCTGCAGCCAGGCCACGGCGCGCAGCGGGTCGGCGCGTACGCCGCGCCCCTCGGCATACGCCACGCCCAGCTGGCGCTGCGCCGCCGCGTTGCCCTGGGCCGCGGACTGGCGAAACCAGCACAGGGCCTGGGCCTCGTTCGGCTCAACGCCCTGGCCGCGCTTGTACATCAGCCCCAGATTGAGCTGGGCCTGGGCGTCGCCCTGTACGGCCGCCTTGCGAAACCAGGCCATGGCCAGCGGAAAATTAATGGCCGCACCGTGACCGGACAAATAGCACTCGGCCAGCAGGCTCTGGGCGCTGGCCACGCCCTGCTCGGCGGCGCGGTAAAACCAGGCCAGCGCCAGTTCGTGGTCTTGCTCGAGCCCCCTGCCCTTCTTGTACATCTGGCCCAGATTCTGCTGTGCCGATGCGTCGCCCTGCTCGGCCGCGTGGCGGAACCAGTAGGCCGCTTCGGTGTCGCTGCGGTCCACCCCGCGCCCGTTGTAGTAGAGCGCGCCCAGATGGTTTTGTGCGAAGGCCAGGCCCTGCAGCGCGGCCTGGCGCAGCCACTTGTAGGCATGCGCGTAATCGCGCTCGATGCAATCGCCTTTTTTGTACATGAGCCCGAGGTTGAACTGGGCATATGCGTCGCCGCGCTCGGCGGCCTGCCGGAACCACACGTAAATCTGATAATTTTCACGCGTAATGTTTTGCCGGTTCATGCTGTTCCTCCGGCCAGGGGCCTTGACAACGCAGAATGAGTGGTGCTGCACAGGGGTCAGGCGACCTGAGAGGTATTACTAAAAAGTTTAAAACGGGGGGACGCGCGGCGTTTGACTGTCCGCAAAGGCCGGATCGCGCCGGGACGCGCTGGCACATGAAAAAACCCCGCAGTGATTGCTCACGGCGGGGTTTGTATGCGCTGGGAAAAGTTATGCGGCGCGGACCGGCTTCGGTCCCGCGCTGTAGACCGCCATCGCCAGCAATGCCAGGCACCAGACGATGAGCGCACCGGACGGCAGATCGAGCACCACCGACGCCACCAGGCCGATGGCGTAGCCGCCCACACCGGTCAGGTAGGCCAGCGGCAGCTTGCGCCGCTCCGGATAATGGCGCACCGCCAGGCTGGGCACGATCAGGCTGGCGAACACCAGGTACACGCCGACCAGTTGCACCGAGGCCGTCACAGCCAGCGCAAAGACCAGGTAAAACCCCAGCCGGCCCAGGCGCGCGCCGAACAGGCGCAGCGCGGCCAGGATCAGCACGGCGCCGGCGGCGGGCATCAGCAGCTGGCCATAGCTGACCCAGAGAATCTGACCGGCCAGCAGTTCCTGCATGTGCTCGCCACCATGGGGATTGTGCGCCACCAGCAGCAGGCCCGCCGTGGCCGCCAGGATGAACATGACGCCAATCTGGGCTTCCTGCACATCGGGCCAGCGCTTCTCGGTCCAGGTCAGCAGCACCGCGCCGAGCACGGCGGCAGTGCCGGCCGCGACCTGCACCATGGCGCCGCTGGGATCGAGACCGGCCGTGCCCGCCACGATCACGCCCAGGGCGGCAATCTGGGCAATGGCCAGGTCGATGAAGACGATTCCGCGCCGCAGCACCTGGGCGCCCAGCGGGATGTGGGTGGCCAGCACCAGCAGGCCAGCGAGGAAGGCCGGCAGAATGATCATCAGGTCGGACACGCCGTTCATTTGGCGGCATCCGTCAAGCGCTTGACCGTACTGTCGAACAGGCCGAACAGATCCTTGGCCTGGTCGTCGCCGCCCACCGTAAACGGCAGGACGACAGCCGGAATGCCCGCATGCTGGGACAGCCACTGCGCGGCGCGCCCATCCTGGTAGCCCGCGCGCAAGACCATCTTAGCTGGCTGGCGCTGCAACTGTCCCAGCAGCTCGTTCAGGTGGGCCGCGCTCGGTTCCACGCCCGGCTTGGCTTCCAGCGTGCCGACCTGGCGCATGCCAAGCCAGCCCAGCAGATATTCCATATTTTTGTGGTGTTCGACCACCGCCACATTGCGCAGCGGCGCGGCCTGCTGTTCCCAGCGTGCCATGGCGGTATTCCAGCGCGCGCTGAAATCCTTGAAGCGGCCCTGGTAATAGGCGGCGTTGGCCGGATCGATCTCGGCCAGGCGCTTGGACAGGGCTGCTGCCACCAGCGCGATGTTATGGGGATTTTGCTGAATGTGGGGATTGCCCGAGGCATGCACATCGCCTTCGCTGCGGTCGACCTTGGTCGGCACGTCCAGGCGCGGCACAAAGCTGCCCGCCACGAGATTGCCCGGCTGCCCCGGGGCAATCTTGGCATTGCCCGATTGCTGGATCAGCACGGGAAGCCAACCTACTTCCAGTTCCAGTCCCGTACACACCAGCATGTCGGCATTGCGGGTGCGGGCGATCAGGCCGGGCCGCGCTTCGATGCGGTGCGGATCTTGCATGGCGTTGGTGGCACTGCTGGCCTTGACCTTGTCGCCGCCCAATTCATTGGCCAGCGCTTCCCACTCGGGCTCGCAGGCAAGGACATTGACGGCAGCCTGGGCTGCGCAGGGAACGATAAAGGCAGCGGCCAGCAGCAGCTGGGCGGCGCGGTGGGGGATGAGATGGCGCATGTGGTTCTCCTTAGAAAGCGTGGGCAGCGTGCGTGCCCAGGCTCATGATGTATTGCAGATACAACTGGTGATCGATGCTGCCGCTGCGCGCTTCGTCACGCGCGAACTGCAGGCGCAGCCGGGAAAATTCCGACGGACTGTAGTCCAGCATCAGGCTGGTACGACGCGGCACGGCCTGGCCGAGGATGGGAAACAGCGGCGCGCCCAGGCCCAGGGTCGGGGTCCCGGACTGCAGGCGCTCGTAGCGCAGTCCCGTGCGCCAGCCCGGCATGAATTGCAGCACGCCCTGCACATACCAGCCCGACTGGGTGCTGGCGTAGGCGCCGCTGGCGTTGTCGGCGGCGAGGGTGCCATTTTCCTTGCGGCGCAGGTATTCGCCTTGCAGCTTGAAATTCTGCCGCGTGGCATTGCCGTTGGGCGACCATTTATAGATGGCGTCGGCGATCCACAGCGTGCTGTCGCCGCTGAAGGCGCCCTGCACGCCGTCATCGTCGAAGCTGCGCTCGCGCGCGCCGGTGCGCAGGTAGGACAGGCCGGCGCGCCAGCTGCCCGAGGCGCCGATATCGTCGCCCACATGGGCGAACACGGCCGTGGCCCCGGCGCCGTTTTTGTTGCGGTCGTTGCCAGGTGCGGCGCGGCCATTGCCGATTTCCGCACCCAGTTCGACAAAGGCGTCGGTGGGCGCCAGCCAGGTTGCCTGCACACCGTCGGTTTTGTACTGGCCGCCGAAGAATGCCTGATACGCCAGCGGCGCATCGACAAAATCCCAGGTATGCGCATGCTGGCTGTTGAGGTAGCCGATCGACGAAAGGAAACGTCCGGCGCGCGCATTGACGCCGCCAGCCAGAGCCCGGGTTTGCACGAAGGCCTCTTCCACGCCCACGCCATCGTCGCCATCGAGAGCGAACGTCAGGCGCCCGGAAAACAGGGGATCGATATTGGCCGCCAGGGTCAGTTCCGATTCGCCCAGATTGAAGCTGCGCGCGCCCGGCCCCACTTCCCCGCCCTGCGGCATGAAGCCGCTGATGCGCCAGCTGGCCGGGTCGCGCGACAGGCGCGCATAGGTGCCGCCAAGCACCAGCGAGATGTCGGGATTGAAGGTATTGCTGGCGGCGGCGGCCGTGGGCGCTGCGGGCGCTGCGGCCACCGCCGCGGCCGGTGCGCCGGACTGGGCTGCCACCCTGGCTTCGTCGGCTGCATTTTGCGCCTGCGCGGTGGCGGCCTGGGCGTCCTGCAGGCGCTGTTCGAGGGCGGCCAGGCGCGCCTCGTAGGATTGCTTCATTTCTGCGATCTGGGCGCGGATGGCGGCCAGTTCCTTGTCGTCGGCCGCAGCGGCGGCGCCGGGCAAGATAGCGGCGGCGCACATCGCGGCGCCGAGAATGGTGCGTTTGAACATGGTGATTCCTTATCATGGTCAACGGTGTCGCCCGTACACAAGGGCGGCCAGGGCGCGTAGCCGTGACGGACTGGCGTGCCATGGTCCCCGCCTGCGCGAGGACGACGTCGTGTGACGTTGTATCGTGGTGGGTCGGCGGCCTGCCGCGCC
>JGI24770J26754_10000906_pt1 | contig 21493 bp, 17 predicted proteins | sample LakOneMetagenome_FD_26754 | JGI IMG/M metagenome (IMG submission 26754) | reverse complement strand
CAACCAATCCAATTTTAAATGGATCACAAGGTGTTGTATCGCAATTAAAGTATTCTAACGGAGCAACTATGACTATCAATACAACGGCTAACGCAACTGCTCAAGGATTGATTTGGAGAGGAACTTCTGCACAAGGAACTTCTAATATTATGTGTGCTTCAGCAACTTATGGAACGGGACGTGTCGTTGTTATTGGTGACAGTTCTCCTGCTGACGATGGAACTGGTGCTTCTGGTGATANATTATATCCTGGTTGGACCGAATTGGCTTCACATGCTAGATTACACATGAATGCTTCACTATGGCTGGCTAAATTGTAACTAATCGATCCCAACAAATACTAATATCCTGAGTGAAAACTCGGGATATTTTTTTTACCTAAAATTCGTAACAATGAAAAACATCATAAAACTGGAAGAAATGGGATTATTCATCCTGTTTACAATAATTTATTTCAATTTTTGTAACGGTACTTGGGGATTCTTCTTTGCCCTATTCTTTGTGCCAGATGTATCTTTTGCAAGCTATTTAATTCATAAAAAGGCAGGAACTATCGCTTACAATTGTTTTCACCATAAAGGCATTATGGCGATTGTAATTCTAATTGGATGGTACTTACACAACGACCTCATTATTAAAATCGGACTCCTATTTATGGCACACAGTTGCTTTGACCGAGCCTTAGGTTATGGTTTAAAATATTCCGATAGTTTTGACCACACGCATTTGGGTTGGATAGGAAAAAGTAAACACTTAAATACATAAAAAAATCCCGAGCCTAAACTCGGGATTCCTTTTTATATTTCGTACTTCGTATTTCTATCTTCGTANTTATGAAAGCGCTACTTTAACTTGATCAGCTGCTTCTTGAAATTGTACCGCTGATAAAATTGGCATACCTGAATTATCAATCAATTCTTTAGCAATTTCAGCATTGGTTCCTTGCAAACGAACAATGATAGGCACTTTTATAGCATCTCCCATGTTTTTGTATGCATCNACNACACCTTGAGCCACACGGTCACAACGAACGATTCCTCCAAAAATGTTAATCAAAATGGCTTTTACATTAGGATCTTTTAAGATAATTCTAAACGCCAATTCCACACGTTTTGCATCGGCAGTTCCACCAACGTCTAAGAAGTTGGCCGGTTCAAAACCTGCATATTTAATCAAATCCATAGTTGCCATAGCTAATCCAGCACCGTTTACCATACATCCAACAGTTCCGTCAAGATCAACATAGTTTAATCCTGCTTCTTTAGCTTCTACTTCAATTGGATTTTCTTCTCTAATATCGCGCATTTCAGCATATTTTGGCTGACGGTATAACGCATTATCATCAATATTTACTTTAGCATCAACGGCTAATATTTTGTTGTCTGATGTTTTTAACACCGGATTGATTTCAAACATCGATGAATCAGAACCAATGTAGGCATTGTATAATGAATCTACGAATTTCACCATTTCTTTAAACGCATTTCCAGAAAGGCCTAAATTAAAAGCCACTCTTCTAGCTTGAAAACCTTGCAATCCTAATTGTGGATCAATTTCTTCTGTAAAGATTAAATGTGGTGTGTGTTCTGCCACTTCTTCAATATCCATTCCACCTTCAGTAGAATACATAATCATGTTTCTTCCAGAAGCTCTGTTCAATAAAATAGACATATAAAACTCAGACGTTTCACTTTCTCCAGGATAGTATACATCTTCTGCAATCAACACCTTGTGCACTTTTTTACCTTCTGGTGGTGTTTGAGGTGTAATCAATTGCATCCCAATAATTTGTTCCGAAATCTCTGTAACTTGATCTAAATTTTTAGCCAATTTAACGCCACCGCCTTTACCTCTTCCACCAGCGTGAATTTGAGCTTTAATAACGTACCAGCTAGTGCCAGTTTCAGCAGTCAATTGTTTTGCAGCAGCCACAGCTTCTACAGGATTATTAGCAACGATACCACGTTGTACGCGCACACCATATTTTGCTAAAATTTCTTTTCCTTGATATTCGTGTATGTTCATAATTATGAGTTTGTCTATTAGATTCTGAAACAAGTTCAGAAAAATGTTGCACAAAAGTAATTAAATAGAATGAAACCTAAAAGAAATGTATATCAATTTAGTAACTTTATTTTGAGTTTTTTTGAAGCGAATGGTTTGGGCACTCTTGCCATCCATTTTCCTGCTCTCGTCAGTCGCTTTACCATGTAAAAACATGGCAAGAGCTCCAACAATGACGAAATCAGGGCTAGATTGTTATGGTATTGAAAAAAAATCACGTTAAAAAATAACAAATTCATAGAAATGTTAAAGGCGTTTGCATTCCATATTTCATAAAGTATCTTTGCAATTTATAAACAGTGTCAACCGTCACCAGACTACCGACAACAAAACACTTANATCATGCAACCAAAAGAGTTACTAGCACTTGCCCAAGAATTTGGCAATCCGTTGTACGTTTATGACGCCACAACCATCGAGCAACAGTATAACCGTTTGACAGCAGCTTTTTCTAAGGTAGAAAACCTTCGCATCAATTACGCCATGAAAGCCTTGTCAAACCTTACCATTTTGAAGTTGTTAAAGAAGTGTGGCTCTGGTTTAGACACGGTTTCCATTCAAGAAGTACAATTAGGTTTGCACGCAGGTTTTACACCCGAGAAAATTATTTTTACACCCAATGGCGTTTCGTTTGAAGAAATTGAAGAAGTAGCCAAACTAGGCGTTCAAATCAATATTGACAACTTATCGGTTTTAGAACATTTCGGAGCTAAATACCCAAAAGTTCCGGTCTGTATTCGCATCAATCCGCATGTGATGGCCGGCGGAAATCAAAACATTTCTGTAGGACATATTGATAGTAAATTCGGGATTTCTATCTATCAAATTCCGCATATTCTTCGCATTGTAGAAAACACCGGAATGCACATCAACGGAATTCACATGCANACAGGATCTGATATTTTAGATATTGAAGTATTCTTGTATGCTGCCGAAATATTATTTGATGCCGCCAAACAATTTAAAGAACTCGATTTTCTTGACTTCGGTTCGGGATTCAAAGTGCCTTACAAAAAAGGCGATATCGAAACCAATATTGAAGAATTGGGTAAAAAACTCACCAAACGTTTCTTGGCGTTCGAGAAAGAATACGGTNGACCACTAACCTTGGCTTTTGAACCGGGTAAATTTTTGGTAAGCGAAGCCGGATTTTTCTTAGCCAAAGTCAACGTAGTAAAACAAACTACCTCAACCGTTTTTGCCGGAATTGACAGTGGTTTCAACCATTTAATCCGTCCGATGTTCTACGGTTCGCAACATACCATTGAAAACATCTCTAACCCTAAAGGTAAAGAGCGTTTCTANACTGTGGTGGGCTATATTTGTGAAACCGACACCTTTGCCAACAACCGCCGCATTGCCGAAATCAACGAAGGCGACATCTTGTGTTTTAAAAATGCTGGAGCCTATTGCTATTCGATGTCATCCAACTACAACTCGCGTTTTAAACCCGCCGAAGTATTGTGGAAAGACGGAAAAGGTCACTTGATAAGCAAACGAGAAACCTTTGACGATTTGATTCGAAACCAAATTGTAGTGGAACTATAAAATCTATGCATTATATAAATTAAAAAAGACCGTCGATAATTGACGGTCTTTTTTTGGCATTCATTTAACCTGTGAAACTAAACTCTGACTTAGTTAGGCAGGAGTCAAATCATTGATCATAGATTTAACTTTGTCGTGGTCGGCTACCAATAAGACGTGTTGTGCTCTTATCATGGTTTGCTGTTCGCCGTTCAAGTATTCAGAATCATTTTCCAAGGCCTTTTTATAGGTGTCTTTGGCAACGTCTTCTCCATATTCGCAAGAATCCAAAATAGCTTTGCGGTCTTTTCCTGTGAGTGCAGCTTTTACGTCCATCCACACACGAAAGAATTTTCCGGAAATTAATGTTCCTTCAGCAACTGTTCCGCCAAGACGGTTAACTTCACTTACTAAATCGTTTTTGCATTTTTGACTTGTAGAAGAAAAATGAGCAAACAATGTTTTCAAGTCTTGCTCTTCTGTTTCTTTACTTGCCGTTTCGTATCCTTCTATTCTATCATTGTTGATGGTGATGAGTGTGTTTAACGCATCAATTGTTTTTGAGTTCTCCATTTTTTTTTATTTGTTATGATTACTTGATTTCTTTTAGTGAATCATTGAAACTGCTTTAGTTTTGATACACTTTTAAGTAATCCAAAATTGACATTATTAGTGCTTACAACTCTTATACATATAAAAGGAATAATTACATCATTCACACAATCAAAGTTTTAAAAAAAGTGTAATGACAATTTCCTTACCCGAAAACTGTAACTTAAAGCAGGAAATCTATAACAATTGATNGCACNACTTTTCTAATATTTGTAAAGCATCAATTGATTTTAAAANTAGCAATTTGATAGATTAGCCTAATGGCATTTAAAACATAGAGGTTTTCTAATCTTCCGTCTATGACCAACGAAATGGTACACGAGTTGAATACCCATTAGTTGTTACTGATAAAATCGGTTGGAGTAAAAACAAAACCTCGCTGGTTATAGCGAGGTTTTTTGTTGGGATTTTTGGTGGGATTCTTCGTGCCTCAAAATGACAAAAAACATATTAGAACTTACTTATCCAAAATCTCTAATAAAACCTTTGCTTCGGTTCCGTTTGGAAAAGAAATTTTTAGTTTTTGTGCTAAAGTAGGTGCAATTTCGGTGATTTCTTTTCGATCGTGGGTTTCCCCTTTTTTAATGTTCCAACCAAAGAATAATAGCGGCACATGGGTATCGTANGTGTACGTGGTTCCGTGGGAAGTTCCTGTAGAACCGTATTCGATATAACCNGGTTTGTCGAGAACCACTAAATCTCCATTTTGAATCGGGTCATAGCCTTTGGCAATAAAATTCAAATAAAAATCATTGCCTGTCGAACCTAAAATTTCTTCTTCTGTATACACGCGTTTGACTTGATCTTGGGTCATTAAAAACTCTTTGAAANCTTGTTTCACTTTTTGCAAATCCAAACNTTTGGTCTTGATGATTTCTTTATTGAAAAACAAATTGAAATTGGAATAATTCAACAATAAATCTTCGCCATAGGTGTCGGTAGAAAATTTCTTCAAAGCCGTTTTGATGCTTTTAGGTTCTANATTGGTNACGTTGTANTTATTATCGTTGAGAAACTTGGCATTTTCTGCCCCAGCATGATCGGCAGTTAGAAAAATAAGGTAATTGCCCTTGCCTATGGTTTTATCTAAATAATTTAAAAAATCGGCAATGGTNAAATCCAATCGCAAATAAGTGTCTTGCAATTCCATGGAACGNGGTCCTAACACATGCCCTACATAATCGGTAGAGGANAAACTAACCGTTAGAAAATCGGTAATATCATCTTTTCCTAGATCTTCTTTTTCGATGGCTTTTTTAGCAAACTCTTCTAACAAGTCGTTTCCAAAAGGCGTCGAGCGAATGATTCCAGCATCATTCTTCTCATACATTTCTTTTAGATTGTACGGGAAAACTGCTTTGGCTCCATTCAATTTTCCTTCATATACATTATCGTCGGCCAAACTTTCATTGTAAGTTGCTGCTGGATATAATAAATCCCAACCTTTATTGATGTAAGGCATGTAGTTTTTTTCGTTGTTAAAATCGGTTACCCAACTTGGCAAAGCAGCTCCGTAGAAGGTACTCGAAATGAAAGCTCCAGTTTTGCTGTACCAAAAAGCCCAATTGGCAAAATGACCAGCAGGTAAAATGGCACCTCTATCTTTTAGACTCATACCAATTACTTTTCCTTTGAAATTAGTTGACAAACGCAATTCATCGGTAATGGTGGTCGACAATAAATTTTTAGGAGACATTTCACCTTCGCCTTTAGCACCATCACCTAGTAATGTTACTGAGGAATCATCGGTGCAATAAGTATCTTTACCCGTTTTTCTGCTGAACCATTCGTTACCTACAATGCCGTGTGTAGCCGGAGTGGTTCCGGTGTAAATGGAAGCATGACCTGGCGCTGTATAGGTAGGTAAATAATTGTAATGGACGTTTTGAAACACATAACCGTTGTTCATCAATCGCTTGAAACCGTTCTCCGAAAAATCATTTGAAAAGCGGTATAAATATTCCATTTTCATTTGATCCACTACAATTCCGATGACCAATTTCGGTCGTTCTTGCGCGTGTAAAAAAGACACCAACATCAAAAAAATTCCAACTATTATTTTTTTCATAACGTAACTAATTTGCGCAAAAATACGGATTTGACAGCAATAAGATGTGAAGTAAATCTTAAGAATTGTATAAACTAAAAAGAGACTCTAAAAATAGAATCTCTTGGTGTATTATAAGTCAATCGCCTCTTTTTTGGCGGTTTCAAATTCGGATAAGATGTCTTTAAAAATAACTTCTACTGGTTTGATATCATGAATTAGTCCAGCAATTTGACCAATTTCCAATTCGCCTTCTACCAAATCTCCTTCAAACATACCGCGTTTGGCACGGCGTTTTCCTAAAAGATTTTCCAAATCCTCTTTAGATGGGCATTGGGCATACAACTCTTGTACATCATTGAAGAATTTATTTTTAATCAAGCGCACTGGCGCCAATTCTTTCAATGTCAATTGGGTTTCACCTTCGCCTGTTTCAAGAACCGTTTTCTTGAAATTATCGTGTGCCGAGCTTTCAGTTGAGGCTACAAATCGGCTTCCCATTTGCACACCATCGGCACCCAAAACCATGGCCGCCAACATACCACGACCTGTAGCAATTCCGCCAGCTGCTATTAATGGAATGGAAATATTTTCTTTCACCATCGGAATCAAAGTTAGTGTAGTTGTTTCTTCCCTACCGTTGTGTCCACCAGCTTCAAAGCCTTCGGCTACAACAGCATCTACACCAGCTTCTTGTGCTTTGAGCGCAAATTTAGAACTGCTCACTACATGCACCACTGTGATGCCTTTTTCCTTTAAAAAAGACGTCCATGTTTTTGGATTTCCGGCAGAAGTAAAAACAATCTTCACGCCTTCTTCTATAATAATATTGATAATTTCTTCGACATTAGGATACAACATCGGAATGTTTACCCCAAAAGGTTTATCGGTTGCTTTTTTGCATTTTTGAATGTGTTCTCGAAGTACATCGGGATACATCGACCCAGCTCCTATTAAGCCTAATCCTCCGGCATTACTGACCGCACTTGCTAATTTGTAACCACTGTTCCAAATCATTCCGCCTTGAACGATTGGATATTGAATGTTAAAAAGTTGTGTAATTCTATTCATTGATGCTGCATTAGTATCAAATTAATTTTTGATTATTTTACCCGATTGAGACAACAATTTGCTTTCAATTTTGTAATAATACACTCCAGAATCCAGAGCGTTTAGAGAAATTGTAGCAAGTGATGTGGTTACTTTTTGTTCCAAAACAAGTTGCCCTAAAGTGTTGTAAAAAGAAATTGAAAATTGATCAAATTCGCTTGGAAACGATAGTGAAACCGAATCATAAACAGGATTTGGTGCCATAACAAAATGCTCTTTTGTATTTTCATTAACCGATAATAAAGCATTTGTTAACGCCAATTGAAAATCGGGAATTCCATAACCATATTGAACATCAGGGTTGGAGAACCTATCAGCCGATTGTTTCACAAAATCTACTACTTGTTGGTTGGTCATATTCGGAACCGCTTGCCAAAAACTAGCTATCATTCCAGCCATAACCGGACATGAAAACGAAGTTCCACTAGCGGTTACTATAATGCCACTTGTATTCGAAAGTGTTGTTCCTTGACCTTTTGCCATAACATCGGGTTTGATTCTTCCGTCAAAACTGNGTCCGATAGAACTAAACGCCGCATAATTTTCGGTTGCATCTACTGCACCAACGGCCAAAACATGGGTAGCTTCAGCTGGAACACCTACATGTGGCTCGGTCGAACCACCACTATTTCCGGCACTTGCCACTACAATCATTCCTTTACTAAAAGCAATATTGGCTCCTTGTGAAGCAAAAGCACTATTACCTGTCATGTCTGAATACGTATGACTGTAATTGGGATTGTCGTATTCAAAATAGCCCAAAGAAGTAGAAATAATATCGACACCCAATCGGTCGGCTTCTTCTGCCGCTTGCACCCAATAGCTTTCTTCTACTGGATTTTCGCCTGCAACATCTTCGGTAATAAATAGATAATAACCTGCATCTGGTGCCGTGCCTACCAACTGTCCGTCGACATAACCCACCATACACGACAACGTCATGGTTCCGTGATTGTGTGTAGAAAAAACATCGGTACTACCCGCTACATAATTATAGCCTCCGAGATACAATCCGTTAGTGAACATTCTGTTGAANGGAATTATAGTATTTACACCTGTAAATCCAGAATCTAAAACCGCAATGATCTTACCTGTACCCGTATAATTGGCTTGATGTAGTAGATGTCCGTTGAGCATTTCTATTTGGTTGGCAGATCCTCCATAAGCAAATGACGTTTGTACATTCATTTGTTTATTAAAGGGATGAACCACTTTTGTAGTAGTCGTTTTTAAATTAAGAGCATTATCGGCAAAATGGATGCGATTGACAAATGATAAACTTGATAATGCCTGAATATCAGTTACACTACCACGGATGTGTAAACAATTGAGCCACTTGGATTGGGCTTTAACGGTTATTCCAGTAGCGGATGTAATTTGATTGATATAAGATTGCTCGATGGGCGCATCGTTAAAACTCAAGGCTATTGCCTGGGCAGTGCGTCGGTCTAAAGCACGTTGAGATAATTCGCTTAACGGATTGTCGAAAAAAGCTTGAGCGTTGGGTTTGTCGTTAAAATAGACCCAAGCATCTTCTTGAGAAAATCCGCAAAAAGAGATTAATACTAATGAGATTACTAGTAACTTTCGCATAACATTCGATTTAGGAATGTGCTAATTTAAGAAATTACTCCCGAACCAACTAATTCGTCTCCAACATTCCACGCTACAAATTGTCCTTCAGTAATAGCTGATTGTGGTTGTTCAAATTGTACGTACAAGCCACTTTCAAATTGGTATAACGTTGCTTTTTGCAATTCTTGACGGTAGCGAATGCGTGCCATAACTTCCAAAGTCTCGCCATTTTGAAGTCTTAAATCCTCGCGAATCCAATGCGTTTCTGATGGTTGCACCTTTAGTGTTCTACGAAACAATCCCGGATGATGATGCCCTTGACCTGTATAAATAGTATTGGTAGTAACATCGGTAGCGATAATAAACAAGGCTTCTTTAGTGCCACCTACATTCAATCCTTTTCGTTGCCCGATAGTGAAATAATGCGCACCTTGATGCTTTCCTACTACTTTTCCAGCTTCTGGAGTATACTGAATTGGGGTTGATTCAAAACGCAATTCGTCTTCTTTCGACTCGAAATTTGGTTGTTCTTGATTATAAATTGCATTAACAGCATCCACTTCAAAAATCAAACCCTCTTTTGGTTGTAATTGTTGTTGTAAAAATTCGGGTAAGCGCACTTTTCCGATGAAACACAATCCTTGTGAATCTTTTTTCTCGGCAGTAATCAATTCCATTTTAGTAGCGATTTCTCGAACTTGTGGTTTTGTTAATTCGCCAATTGGAAACAATGATTTTGCCAATTGTTCTTGTGATAATTGACAAAGAAAATACGATTGATCTTTGTTGCCATCAACACCAGCTAACAACTGATACACTGACTTTCCATCAACATCAATTTCACCTTTTCTGCAATAATGACCTGTGGCTACAAAATCGGCCCCCAGACTTAACGCAATTTTCATAAAAACGTCAAATTTTATCTCACGATTGCACAACACATCCGGATTTGGAGTGCGTCCTTTTTCGTATTCGTTGAACATATAATCAACGATTTTTTCTTTGTATTGTTCGCTTAAATCGACGGTTTGAAACGGAATTCCAAGTTTTTCTGCCACTAANAGTGCATCGTTNCTGTCTTCTAGCCACGGACATTCATTAGAAATAGTCACAGAGTCGTCGTGCCAATTCTTCATAAAAAGTCCGATTACTTCGTAACCTTGTTCTTTTAAAAGATAAGCCGCAACACTTGAATCAACGCCTCCAGAAAGTCCTACTACTACACGTTTCATTTCCTATTTATTTTGAACTGCAAATTTACATTAAATAATAAAAAAAAGTATATGCTTTAATTGGTAAAACATATACTTTAGTAACTATTATCTATATTGAACTATCGTTCTTCTTCTCTAGTAATTGGTTTTTTTACAAATTTTCTAACTTTTTGTTTTGACATATTGGTAGCTACCATTTTACCTTTATCATTTAAAATTTCCCAAATGCCTTCTTTTTTTCCTTTAACAAACATTCCTTTGGCCACTATAACATTTTTAGGGTTTCTAAAAATTGCTAAACCGTCAAATTCACCATTTTTGTATAACGTTTCTTCTAATACGATTCCTTTTTCATCATATTTTTTATACGATCCGTCTTTTTTACCGTCTTTATAATTAGATTCTTCAGCAATAATCCCACTTGGATAATACACTTTTCTGACGCCATTTAGCTTTCCGTTTACATAATTTTCAGTAGTCATTATCACTTTAGAATCTTCATGATAGTATTTCCATTCGCCTTCATAAAGTTTATTCACTAGCTTTCCTTCGCTCACTTTGTTACCTTTTTGATTGTACACAATAGAATAACACGAATTGTCTTTGGGATTGAATTCACGAGTAGCAATAACAGTTCCCACAGCCGTATCATCAAAGAACTTGAACATGCCTACTTCTTTTCCATGTTCAAATGTTCCTTCGTATCGAGGTCGTTTTGAGTCTTCATAAACGCCTTTCCACAAACCGTGTTTTTTTCCATTGGCATCAAGTCTATTGACGTCTTGGGCAAAAATTGAACTTGAAAATAGTAACAGAACAATTAAATATCTCATTGTATTTTTTTTATAAGTATAACTTCTAATTAAGGTATTTAGTATCTATCAATTAAATTAGCTTTTCGATTTGACTATTATCCCAATACAAATTTAAAAAAAGTACTTCGATAACTCTTTTTTATTTATTTAAAATGCAAAACAAATAATTGTGTGTTGCCAATAAAACTAATTTAGAAAAACTATTTGAATCTCAAAACCTCTAATAATAAATAAATTACTACAAATTTAATCCTAAAGAATTAAAATTTGTTTAACTAATAAAAAATATTTATAAACAAAAATATTCAAGTTTTGTAAGATATAAATTAAAAAAAGTTGAACAAAAAAGTTAAAAAAAAATCAACTTGCATTTTTTTTGTTTAACGTTATTATAATTTAGTTAAACATTATTAACGCTTTAACAAATAAACACTATGAAAAATTTCAAAATCAAACACTCNTTTTTTTTAGCACTTTTTATTTTATGCTTGACTTCTTGCAGTAAGTCAGATGATGATCCTGTAATGACAGACAATACCATTACTGGTATAGCATCGAGAAGTTCAAACCTTAGCATATTAGTAGAAGCATTGACTAAAACTAATCTAGCTAGTACTTTACAAGGAAATGGACCATTTACCGTTTTTGCTCCTACTAATACTGCTTTTACTACTTTTTTGAATGCGAATGGATATGCCAATTTAGACGCTGTTCCAGTTGCAACACTGACAGAAATTCTAAAAAATCATGTCATTAGTGGTTCCGTTCAATCGTCTGGATTGGTGAATAATTCGTATATAAAAACCTTAGCTAAAGGTTCTGCTTCAAACAGCAATACCTTAAGTATGTATGTGAATACTACTAGTGGCGTTCGATTAAATGGAGTTTCCTCTGTAATAACTACTGGATCAGGTACTACATTTGATATTATTGCTAGTAATGGGGTAATTCATACTGTTGATGCTGTAATTGGATTACCAACAATTATTACTCATGCACAAGCAAATCCAGCCTTTTCTACTTTAGTAACAGTGGTAACGAGTACGGCTACAAATGGAAATGGATTTGGAGACCAAAGTGCGGTATTGAGTGCGCTAGCTAATAGTACAACAAAAACGGTTTTTGCACCAACAAATTCAGCTTTCACATCAGCTACAACTGGTAGTGGTTTTGCTGTAGGAGCAACTCCTGCTCAAGTTTCTAAAGTATTACAATATCATGTTACTACTGCAGGGAATGTTTTGGCATCAGCTTTAACAAATGGGCAATCCATACCAACCTTAACNACACCGGTACAAAACCTGACTATTGATTTAACAAACGGTGCAAAAATAACAGATACCTCAACAACTAAAGCAAATATAATTNTTACTGATGTACAATGTGCTAATGGCGTAATTCACGCAGTTGATAAAGTTTTACAACCTACTTTTTAAAATTGCTATGTAATTTTAAAGGCTATCCTTTTTATTGGATAGCCTTTTTTTTATTTTTTTGAATTATTTTTTTGAGCTTCTGCTTGTTCCATAGCTTCACGAAGTTTTCTTTGGAACTTACCTTCTTTGACAGGTTTGGTTTTGTTCTCTTGAATTTGAGCGTGAATTTTATCGCTATCGATAAAGTATTTCTTAATCACCAACATGATTCCGATAGTGATTAAGTTCGACATAAAGTTGTACAAACTCAAACCAGAACCGTAGTTATTGAAGAAAATCAACATCATTAATGGCGAAACATAAATCATGATTTTCATCATTTTGGTCATGTCTGGCATACCTTCTTGTTGTGGTTGAGCCATTTGGTTGTCGCCAGAAGTCATTTTCATATAGAAGAAAATAGCGATGGCTGCCAAAATTGGAAACAAACTCACGTGGTCACCATACATTGGAATATTGAAAGGCAATTTGAATACTTGGTCAAATGAAGATAAGTCGTCTGCCCATAAAAAAGGTTGTTGTCTTAACTCGAATGCCGATGGAAAGAATCGAAACGACGCCATCAAAAATGGCATCTGAATCAACGCTGGAATACAACCTGCCATTGGATTTACACCGGCTTTGTTGTACAACTTCATTGTTTCTTGTTGTTTCTTCACTGGATCTTTAAACTTGTCACCCAATTCAGCTATCTCTGGTCGCAATACTTTCATCTTAGCCTGTGACAAAAATGATTTGAAAGTAATAGGCGACATTGCAATTTTGATTAAAATTGTGAAAATTATAATCGCTAAACCATACGACATAAATCCACCTAAGAATCCNAATAGAGGAATGAAAATTAATCGGTTAATCCATCCGAATATTCCCCAACCTAATGGAATAATTTTGTCAAGATTTTTGTCTTCGTATTTTCCTAATGTTTTATAATCTGTTGGACCGTAATACCAATTCATTTTATAATCTAATTCACCATTTCTGAATGCTAATGGCATTGTAGATTTAAATTGTTTGGTAAAAACTGTGTCTTTTTTTACATCATCAACTAAAGAAGCTGAATGAATTTTAGTAGTTTCAAATGGAGTATTGGTTAGCAAAATTGACGAAAAGAAATGCTGCTTGTAAGCAATAAAAGTAGTCTTTTTTGGATTTTCTTCTTTGTCTTTTCCTTGTCCTACATAATCAATTTTACCATCTTCGTATTCAAAATATACTTCTGCATTTTGGTTTTCATAAAGTACACTTTTTTCACTGCGGTATGTTTTCAAATCCCATTCAAATCCTGCAGGCTTCGACGTATTCAAAACCTTATTTAAACCTTGAGAACGCACATCGAAATCTAACATATAATCGTTAGGTTTCAACACGTATTTGTATTCTAAAAACTCATTTGCACCCGCTTTCAATTTCATAGACAACACTTGGTTCTCGCCAACTTTAGTTAACGTTGGCTCAAAAAACAAGTCTTTAGTGTTTAAAACTCGGTTGTCTTTGGTTTGCAATGCAATATTCAAATCGGCATTGTTGTTTTTAATCAACTCTACCAATTGCCCTGACCCTTTTTTAAACTTTTCGTATTTCTTTAAAATAGCTTCAGAAATATAACCTCCTTTATTAGCAATGGTTAATTTTACTAAGTCATTTTCAAGTACAGAATACCCTTCTTTTGCTGTTGGTAAAGTTGCCGAATAAGCAAAACTCCCTAAAGCTCCTTGCAATTTTTGAAGCTTAACAGTATCATTAACAGTAGAATCTACCGTTACTGAAGCTACTTCTTTAGTTTTAACTTCTGAAGCCTTTTTAGCTTTATCGATTTTCTCTTGTTTTGCTTTTAAAGCGCGTTCTTTTTCTGCATCTTTCTGACTGTTAATCATCATCCAAACGAAAATCAAAACAATCAATGTTATTCCAATAATTGAATTCTTGTCAAATTTCTTTTGTTCCATTACTATTTATAATTTATACATCAGTCGTATTTATGACTGTTTTGTTTCTTGGTTTCAGATTATTCTGAAAACTTACTTTTTATTTTTCACCATTGCGGCCACAAAGCTAACAAAAATTGGCTGTGGATTGGCAACCGTACTTTTATATTCTGGATGGTATTGAACACCAATAAAAAATGGGTGATTTTTAATCTCCACAATTTCTACCAAACCTGTATCTGGATTGATTCCGGAACTTATTAATCCTGCTTTTTCTAATTCAGCAGCATATTTATTATTATACTCATATCGATGACGATGGCGTTCTGCAATTTGTGACTTACCATAAATTTGTTGCGCCAACGAGCCTTCTTTTAAATCACATTTCCAAGACCCCAAACGCATCGTTCCTCCTTTGTCGGTAATGGTTTTCTGATCTTCCATTAAATCGATCACAGGATTGGTTGTATTGGGATTCATTTCTGTAGAATTCGCATCCAACAGACCTAAAACATTTCTAGAATATTCGATTACTGCCATTTGCATTCCCAAACAAATTCCGAAAAAAGGAATATTATTTTCACGTGCATAACGAACCGTTTCTATTTTACCTTCAATTCCTCTTTCGCCAAATCCTGGAGCAACTAGTATNCCATCTAAATTTTTTAATTGCTTTTCTGCCGTTTTGGCATCAATGGATTCTGAGTGAATACTGATTACATTAACTTTAGTTTCATTGGCAGCACCTGCATGAATAAAAGCTTCCAAAATTGACTTATAAGAATCTTGCAATTCGACGTATTTCCCAATCAAACCAATATTAACAGTATGTTTTGGATTTTTCAAACGGTGTAAAAAATCATTCCATTGTGATAAATCAGGCGCTGATTTTTCAGGTAAATTTAATTTCTTCAAAGCTACAACGTCCAATCCTTCTTCCAGCATTAAATTCGGAACTTCATAAATGGTTTTAGCATCAATAGATTGAATTACTGCTTCGCGTTTTACATTACAAAACAAGGCCAACTTCTGACGCAATTCGTCTGATAATTCATGTTCGGTTCTACACACTAAAATATCGGCTTTGATTCCGCTTTCCATTAAGGTTTTCACCGAATGTTGTGTAGGCTTCGTTTTTAATTCGCCAGCCGCAGCTAAATAAGGAACCAACGTTAAATGAATTACAATTCCGTTGTTATCACCCAATTCCCATACCAACTGACGTACCGATTCGATGTAAGGAAGTGATTCAATATCACCAACCGTTCCACCAATTTCAGTAATTACTATATCAAAATCGCCTGATTTTCCAAGCAATTGCATACGTTCTTTAATTTCATTAGTGATATGAGGAACTACTTGAACCGTTTTTCCTAGAAATTCGCCACGACGTTCTTTTTCTATAACCGAAAGATAAACTCTTCCTGTAGTCACGTTATTGGCCTGTGAAGTTGGTACGTTTAAAAAACGTTCGTAATGTCCTAAATCCAAATCGGTTTCTGCACCATCATCGGTAACAAAACATTCCCCATGCTCATACGGATTTAAAGTTCCGGGATCGACATTAATATAAGGGTCAAATTTTTGAATAGTAGTTCGGTAACCTCGTGCTTGTAATAATTTTGCTAAAGAGGCAGCAATAATACCTTTTCCTAAGGAAGAAGTCACACCGCCAGTAACAAAAATGTATTTCGTTTGATTCATTGTAATGGTTTGTTGTTGTGTTGTTGTTTGTTGTTCTGTTTTCTTGTAAAAAACGATGCAAAAGTACAATTATTAATTGATAACTGACAATGGATAATTGACAATTATAAGAAATAATTAATGGTGAAATTATGGTTTCGGATATTGTCTTTTAATGTTTCGAATGAGTTCTTCTAAACCATTTAATTTGAGTTCATACACCAATTTGAGTTGTTCTCCAAGTTGCCCATTGGGCAAGCGATTGTTATGAATCCAAACCAAATAATATTCGGGTAAATCAATAAGGTATTTGCCTTCGTATTTTCCGAAAGGCATTTTGGTGTGTGCTAGTTTGATAAGTGATTTTTGTTGATCGTCCATTTTTTTAAAGAGAATAGAAAAAAGAGGTAAGAAAATAGACTCTTTTGCATCTACATTCTTTATTCTATCTTCTTTATTCTTGATCTATTTCCAATTAAAAACAATTTCTTTTTTAATGTCTGGATGCAAACTATAATGCACAGGGCAGGTCATACCAGTTCTTTCAAGAATGGTTTTGGTTTTATCATCGGCAACCAAATTCATGTGGAAAGTAATGTGAATTTCGGAAATTCGTCTAGGCTCGGCAGCCATTACTTTAGTAACTTCGGCTGTAGAACCAGAGAAATCTACACCCAAATCATTAGCTTTTATTCCCATAACGGTAAACATACAGCTGGCCAATCCGTTAGCTACGGTGTCGGTTGGCGAAAATGCCTCGCCTTTTCCGTTGTTATCCACAGGTGCATCGGAAATAATTTCACTACCCGATTGTAAATGAATGGATGACGTTCGTAATTCTCCTAAATAAGTTACTTTGGAAGTTGCCATTANTCTGCTTGTTTTATAGTTAAATCTTCGTCGTAAAACAAAATATAAATTCCGTTATTGGCATATCCACCTGAGAGTTTCTTTGCATAATCAAATTTACTTTCTACTTGCTCTGAAGCCTCATTATCTAACGATTCTGGCAATGATTTTTCTTGGGACAAACGCANTAAGGTATCGAAAGTCACATCAAAACCACGAACGGCATATTGATTCGGGAAAATTCTGTTTTTCTTTTTGTAAGCCATTTCAAACTGTTGTGCTTCCGCCGTATCGTTATCTTTTGTAGCCGATGGATAGAGCATTTTCAATTTGGTTAAGCGTTTTAAATCGATTTCTTCAAAGTCAAGTGTTTCATTAGTTTCCAAAATGACCAATTGCACTTGATAGTCTTTCATAGCGGCTTGCATCGCATTGGTAACCGTAAAAATGGTTCCAGTTTTTTCAGAAACTAATACCACATAATTCAGTTTGTCTTTAACAAAATATTTTTTAATGCTGTCGGCAGCAAATCCGCCTTTATCAGAAATGCCTACAATTTTTACGTCTTTTTGAAAATCTTGAATGTATTGTCTTACCGCTAATTTCTTTGGATCAATCACTCCAATAATATTGCCGTTTTTGGCATGCATATAATCAAACATAGCTTTTCTGATGTCTTCATTTTGTGGCATCGATTGGTATAAATTCTTATACGATTTACCATCATCTTTAGACAATGGCGAAATCACAGGAATATTTTTATCTTCTAAAGCAGCGGCTACTCGCTCTACGTTTACTTGATAAAAAGGTCCGATAACCGCATCAGTAGTGGCAAAATTTTCCGTTGAAATTACNGATAANGCATTGGTCGTATTTTTAGTTTCTTCCGAATCAAAAATCTTAATATCGACATTCATTCCTAATACTTTAGCCGAATCAATGGCCATTAAAGCACCTGAATAGAAATCAAGTGTCAAGTTTAGGAATTTATCTTTTTTTAAACGCTCGGAAACTGATGTAAGTGAATCATTCTGAATTTTAGAGGTATTAAACGGCAAGAACAACACTAATTGTTTTTTCTTTTGAGATGAAATAGTTTTAGTCAAATCTTTCAAGCTATTCTTAGTTTCTTTAGCAAACGAAAGATTGGCTGGAACCTTTAATACCATTCCTTCTTTAACACCTTCTTTCAAACTAGGATTTAAGCCCACTAAAGAAGCTTCCGACAAATTAAAAAGATGTGTCAAACTGTATAGTGTTTCACCTGATTTCACGGTGTATTCTAATAAATCGATTGGTTTAGCATGAGGTTTTACTTCTTCAACAACAGCAGTATTTGAAATAGATTTACTAATTTTCAATTGAAATCCTAAAGGAAGACCTTCTTTTATATCAGGATTTTGCTTGTCTAAATCTTCAACTGAAACCCCATATTTTTTGGCAATGCTGTATTTGGTGTCTCCAGCAACCACTTCATGTGTAATAACAGAAGTGCTAGCTACTTTCGGTTTATTAGAAACAACCGATGTTGTTGGTTTTGGTGCAGTTGCATTGAGTCTTACTTTAAAACCCAGAGGTAAATTATCTTTTATTTCTGGGTTCCATTTTTCCATATCTTCTACTGAAATTCCATACTTTTTTGAGATACTGTATTTCGTGTCACCAGCAACAACTTCATGGAGTTTCTCTTTAGTTGGAACTGCATTAGTTGGTTTTGGTGCAACAGAAACACTCTTTGGAACCAATAAAACCGAATTGAGCTGAATGCCATTTTTAGAATCTGGATTTAACTTATAAATGTCATACGGAGTTACTTTATATTTCTGTGCAATTGACTGAATAGTCTCTCCTTTCACAACCGTATGCTTGGTGTAACTCTGTGCAAAAACAGTAGTTGTAAAAACCAATACTACAAGGCAAATAACTCTTTTAAACATAATAACTTTTTATTTTTTAAATCATTAAGACATTAAGAATAACTACGTAAAAACATGAAATCTAATATCTAAAATTTGAAATCTAATATTCTTTTATTCCCACTCAATAGTTGCTGGTGGTTTTGAGCTGATATCATACACCACTCTATTTACTCCTTTAACTTTATTGATAATCTCGTTAGAAATTTTCATTAAAAACTCATACGGCAAATGTACCCAATCTGCTGTCATTCCGTCGGTAGATTCTACCGCTCGAAGTGCCACAACTTTTTCATAAGTACGCTCATCGCCCATCACTCCAACACTGTTTACTGGAAGCAAAATGGCTCCAGCTTGCCACACTTTATCGTATAATCCGTGTTCTTTTAATCCGTTAATGAAAATAGCATCAACTTCTTGCAAGATACGCACTTTTTCTGGCGTAATGTCGCCTAATATTCTAATTGATAATCCTGGCCCAGGAAACGGATGACGCCCTAATAATTCGGGATCAATTCCTAAAGTAGCTCCNACTCTTCGCACTTCATCTTTGAATAACATACGAAGTGGCTCTACAATTTTCAATTTCATAAAATCGGGCAAACCGCCTACATTGTGATGCGATTTAATGGTTGCACTCGGTCCTTTTACCGAAACTGATTCGATTACATCGGGATAAATGGTTCCTTGTGCCAACCAAGTTACATCTTCTATAATTTTAGACTCATCATCAAAAACCTCAATAAAAACTCTTCCGATAATTTTACGTTTGGTTTCTGGATCATCAACACCTGCCAACTCAGACAAAAAACGTGCCGAAGCATCGACGCCTTTAACATTTAATCCCATGTCTTTGTATTGGTGGAGCACGTTTTCAAATTCGTTTTTACGCAATAATCCGTTATTGACGAAGATGCAATATAAATTTTTACCGATGGCTTTATGCAATAAAACCGCCGCTACAGTAGAGTCAACGCCGCCTGAAAGTCCAAGTACTACTTTATCATTTTGCACTTTCTCTTGCAACTCTTTCACGCAATCGTCTACAAAAGCATTCGGAGTAAAGTTTTGTGGTACTTCAGCAATTTTAACTAAAAAGTTCTCCAACATTTGCTTTCCATCCGTAGAATGATATACTTCGGGATGAAACTGAATGGCGTAGGTTGTTTCGCCTTCAATCTTGTAAGCGGCATTTTCGACATCGTTAGTACTAGCCAGTTTTACACCGTTAGTAGGTAAATTTTTGATGGTATCACTATGACTCATCCACACTTGTGAATTGAGGTTGACATTTTCAAAGAAAACTTCGTCTTCTTTAATGTAGGACAAATTTGCTCTTCCATATTCTCTGATATTGGAAGCTGCTACTTCACCACCCGAAAAATGCGCCAAATACTGTGCGCCATAACACACCGCTAACAACGGTAGTTGGCCACGAATATGGGACAAATCGATTTGCAAAGCATCTTCAGCGCGAACCGAGTAAGGGCTTCCGCCAAGAATCACCGCTTTGTAAGACGATAAATCAGTGGGATAATGATTATAAGGGAAAATTTCGCAGAATATGTTTAATTCGCGAACGCGGCGAGCAATAAGTTGTGTGTATTGCGAGCCGAAATCTAATATAAGTACGTTGTGTTGCATGTGCAAAAGTACTATTCTTGAGGGAAAATAAAAAAGAGAATTCGTAAATTATTTTATTTTTTTTGAAGCGATAGGCTTGGGTTTTTCTACCAACCTTATTCCCGCTTTTCGCACCGCATGGCGGATTGCTGCAATCGGGGCTAATTAGATTTTGTCTTACATTAAATTCATTCAAAAAAACAACAATTACATATTCGTCTAAAATTATTACATTTGAAATTCAAAAAACAAATCTATGAAATGGTATTTACACGCATTTAAAAACTATGCTAACTTTGATGATCGAGCCAGCAGAACAGAATATTGGATGTTTGGTTTGTACAATTTTTGTTTTGCAATTGTTGCTTATACTATCGATTTAGTATTTGATCTTGGCGTTCAAAAATATGGCATCGGTCTAATTTATTCCTTATATGCTTTAATATGCTTTATTCCTGGGTTGGCACTTGCAGTCAGACGATTGCATGATGTTGATAAAAATGGATGGTATTTATGGATGGCAATCATTCCTATTCTCAATATCTATCTAATTATTCTATTTTGTACCGAAAGCGATGAAGACTCAAATGCTTTTGGAGATAAACCAAATAATAGTACTATCGCAGAATTTATTTACGACAACAAAACAATTTCGAATATAGCAATTGGTTGTGTTATCTGGCTATTTATCAATAAAATAACTTGGTCTATTATTACAAAATATGTGGATCAATATTATCAAAACAAGTCGTTTTTGGTCTTTAATGAATTAAACAATTTGGTTTGGACTTTCTTTCCTTTGTTGCTTGCTTTAACAGTAAAAAATGCAAAATGGAAAATAGCATTAATGATATGTTCTGTCATTTACATTGGATTCAATTTTTATGAAATTGTTAAAGCACATATTTATTCAAATAACTTTCAATTTTAATGCTAAAAACAATTCTATATATTGCTATCGGTGGCGCTATTGGAAGCGTGCTGCGTTATCTAACNTCAGTATTGGTAAATAAATATTGGAGTAATCAATTTCCATTAGCTACCTTTATCACTAACGTTGTAGGTTGTTTTATTATTGGTCTTTTCATCGGAGTTCT
>JGI24770J26754_10000900_pt1 | contig 21594 bp, 14 predicted proteins | sample LakOneMetagenome_FD_26754 | JGI IMG/M metagenome (IMG submission 26754) | reverse complement strand
ATCGTTTCGTTTTCCTTGAAGCGACGGCTGGTTTCTTTTACTACGGCAAATGCTTCGGGCAATAATTGCTGTAATATTTCTTCGATCTTTTTATCACGGCCTTTTTTCAGTTCATCGATCTCTTTATAGATACTGTCACGGCCATTGATCTCTTCAAAAGGCAGGGCTTCNGCTTCTTTTCTTTTAGCTTCGATCTCGTTGTCTGTATCGGCCAGGTGAGCTTTGATACGGGTGCGGAACTCATTGGTCTTATTCCTGAGTTCATTGTTGGATAATGAGGCGTATTGCTTGAAAAACTGATTGATCTTTTCTACCTGTGGCAAGATCTGCTTCACATCTTTTTCGCTTTTATTACCGCCGAAAATTTTTGATATAATTCCTAACATAGATTCCAGTTGATGGATATATTTTAAAAAATACTGTATTGACAAATAACATGCTATAAGCATTCATTCGCCAAATTGACAGGGCTGGCAAAGGTACAGGAACTTTGAGAGTAATAAATGGAAGAAAAAGTCAAATTTTAAAGCAGCTATTAATATTTGTAGTAAAACGATTATAAATGTTTAACCGGGCCTACTACAATTGCATAAATGGGGTGGTTTTATCTTTGCTTCAACAAGTTTTAAAATAAAGGAGATCCGTTGTCCACCTGAAAAACCACCGAAAGTAAGCATGAATAATGCTATTAATATGAATGCCCGCTGAGATATGCGGGCTTTTGTAATTAAATAGGGATAAAATGTTCTTATTTCAACCCTTGAATTTTAACCCGATTGCCCTACCTTTGCGGCTCAAAATTCGGCCAGCGGCTAATTTTGAATCAGCTAGTTACCAATAAAATTTACGACAGTATGAGCGGTGCATTAAAAGAAGTAAGAAACCGTATTAAAAGTGTTCAAAGCACGCAACAGATCACCAAGGCCATGAAGATGGTTAGTGCTGCCAAATTGCGTCGTGCGCAGGACGCCATTACACAAATGCGTCCTTATGCTCAGAAATTACAGGAAATGCTCAGCAATATCGTGAGCAGCAGTGATGGTAACGTATCTATGGACCTTGCTACTGAAAGGCCGGTAGAAAAAGTAATGATCATTGTGGTTACAAGCGACCGTGGCCTTTGCGGCGGTTACAATAGTAATCTTATCAAACTTGCCAAGCAGACCATCCGTGAAAAATATGCCACTCAATCTGCTAAAGGAAATGTACAGATATTGCCGATAGGTAAAAAAGGCTACGAACATTTTGCCAAGAACGGTTATAAAGTAGTGGATGCATATTGGGATATCTTCACCGGCTTAAGTTTTGATAAAGTGCAGGCTGCTGCCAAATATGCCATGAATGCATTTGCAGCAAAAGAAGTGGATGCCATCGAGGTCATTTACAGCGAATTTAAAAATGCAGCCACACAGATCTCCAAGGCGGAACAATTCTTGCCTGTTCAAAAAGTGGCTGAAACAGACAATAAGAAAAGGGCTGATTTTATCTTTGAGCCAAACCAGGAAGTGCTGATCACTGAATTAATGCCTAAGATCCTGAACACACAATTATACAAAGCTGTACTGGACGCCAATGCAAGCGAGCACGGGGCCAGGATGACAGCAATGGATAAGGCGAGTGACAATGCAAATGAATTATTAAAGGCTTTAAAAATAAGTTATAACCGGGCAAGGCAGGCAGCCATCACGACAGAACTTACAGAGATCGTAAGTGGGGCGGCAGCTTTACAAGGATAATCAATTTGAAGATGAGTTGATTTGAAGATTTGAAAATTAGCAGTTGTTCAAATTTTTAAGCCAGCAATCTTCAAATCACCAAATTTTCAAATTAAAAATGGAACTTTCTCAGATCATTCCACATATTGAAGCACTGATATTTGCCAGCGATAAACCGCTGACATCATTGGAGATCACTGAGTATGTAAATACCGCATTGGGATTTATTGAAGACCGTGCCAGCCATGAACAGGTAGAATCGGCACTGGAAGGCATCAAAGAAAAATACAATTCAGAATTTTATTCCTTCGAATTGAAACAGAGCGGTGGCGGCTGGCAATTCCTTACAAAACCGGAATACCACAAAACAGTTGCACTGATCAACGGGGATAAATTCATCAAAAGGCTTTCATCCGCTGCGCTGGAAACACTTGCCATCATTGCTTACAAACAACCGATCACAAAAAGCGAGATAGAATCCATCCGGGGCGTTAACTGTGATTATGCCGTACAAAAACTACTGGAAAAGGACCTCGTTATTATTTCAGGAAGAAATGAACATGCAGTTGGCAAGCCACTCATCTATTCAACTTCAAAATCATTCATGGATTATTTCGGTATCAACAGCGCCGACGAACTTCCAAAGATCAACGAGGTGTTGATGGATGAAATGGTTAAGGCAACCATCATGACCGATGGTAACCCTGATACCGAAAATGAACAGCAGGAAACAACAGTTGATATGGGCAACGAACCGGAAACCGATACGGTAACAGAGATCATTACAGAAACTGCAGAAGTATTAACTGAAACCGCTTCAACAGAAGAAGAACCTCACGAATCTGCCTGATAAGAATTTTCAATTTATTTAAAAGGCATATTTTCAATTTGCCTTTTTTTATTTTATAAACTGTCGCAATCATGTCCACAACATTATCAGCAAGCCAACTTACCGGTATTGCCAACGAATTCGGCACACCGGTATATGTTTATCATGCGGAAAAAATTGCTGAGCAGTACAACAAATTAAAAGCAGCATTTCATTCATTCGATTCAAGGATATTCTACGCCTGTAAATCACTGACCAATGTCAATGTGCTGAAATATATCTGTTCATTGGGCGCATCACTGGATTGTGTGAGTACCAACGAAGTTAGATTGGGATTGATGGCAGGCTTCAGCAAAGAGAATATTTTATATACCCCAAACTGCGTTGATTTTAATGAGATACTGGAAGCAAAGGAACTCGGCGTAAATATCAACATTGATAATATCTCTATACTGGAACAATTTGGAAATAAGTTCGGCGATAGCTACCCCGTGTGCATACGGCTTAACCCCCATATCATGGCCGGGGGAAATTTTAAGATCTCTACCGGGCATGTCGACAGCAAGTTTGGTATTTCCATCCACCAGATGCGCCATATTGAGCGGATCGTAAAAACGACCAGGCTCCATGTAACCGGCCTTCACATGCACACCGGCAGCGAGATAAAAGACATCAACGTTTTTTTAATGGGGCTGGAAGTGATGTTCAGTATGGCAGAACATTTCCCTGCCCTAAAATATATTGACCTGGGCAGTGGCTTTAAAGTTCCTTACCAACCCGGGGATACAGAAACAGATGTGAACCTGCTGGGGCAAAAAGTGGCGGAAGCTTTTTCAAAGTATGAAAGCGAAACAGGCCGGAAGATACAGGTATGGTTCGAGCCCGGTAAATACCTTGTAAGCCAGGCAGGTTATTTTTTGGTGAAGGCCAATGTGATCAAGCAAACGCCGGCCACCGTTTTTGTAGGGGTGAACAGCGGTTTTAACCACCTCATCCGCCCGATGATGTATGAAGCCTATCACCATATCGAAAATATCTCCAACCAACAGGGCACCGAACGCATTTACACCGTTGTAGGCAATATTTGCGAAACGGATACTTTCGCCTGGGACCGCACCATTACCGAGGTCCGTGAAGGCGATTACCTGGTTTTTTACAATGCCGGGGCCTATGGTTTTGAAATGTCCTCCAACTTCAACTCACGGTTAAAGCCAGCCGAAGTGCTGGTACAGGATGGCAAAGCCAGCTTGATCCGGAAGGCAGATGTTTTTGACGACCTGCTCAGAAACCAGGTATTATGATCCCGAATTATTATCTCTTATCCAACCGGTAATTCATGCAACCCGTTTTAATTCGTGTTTCAGATTTTCACGCATTTAAATAAATATTAACTACCGGTTGCAAATTATGTTTGCAGATATGGATTTTTCTTTCAACATTTATGTGGGCAAAAATACATGCCCCTAAAACTTCATTTATGAATCCCGGTCATCCCCTCTTCCAAAACAAAAGGATTGTTTTGGCTTTTTCGTTATTAACCATTGTTGCAACCTGTTTCATCTCCTGTAAAAAAAATGTAAAGTGGATCGATGTTGATCCTGCATATTCTAAATATGTAGAAGCCTACACTACAGGAATTATTTCCAAGACAAGCTCTGTACGCATCCAGCTTGCAACAGACGCTTCCACTACACATACCGTAGGGCAGCCTGTCAAGGAAAAATTATTTGAATTTGATCCTGCCGTAAAAGGCACAGCCACCTGGCTCGATGCAAGGACCATCGAATTCAAACCGGAAAAGAATTTAACGCCTGATCAATTGTATGAGGTAAACTTCATGCTCGGCAAAGTAACAAAGGTCCCTTCCAAATATGATGAATTCAAATTCAGCGTGCAAACCATCAAGCCTGCGTTCAAAGTGATACAATATGGCTTGCGCAGTACCGGCGAAAAAGATAAAATGTTCCTCAGCGGTGATGTTCTGACAGCAGATGCAGAAGATGCCGCCAATGTTGAAAAATTATTAACTGCAACACAGAATAATAAATCATATAAAATAACCTGGCAACATTCCAACAGCAATAAAACACACAGCTTTACCGTGAATGCCATTGAGCGTACCGCAAAGGAAACACCGATGAAGCTTACCTGGAATGGTACACCGGCAAAGATGGAGAACAAGGGAGAAGAGAACATCGCCGTTCCTGCTGCGGGAGATTTTAAAGTATTGAATGTAATGCCGATGAATGAAGCACAGCAATATGCTTCTGTGCAATTCAGCAGCCCTATTGCGGTTGGGCAGGACCTGACAGGTCTGATCACCGTGAGCAACCAGTCAGATGTTTCATTTACGATCAATGGAAGCGAAATAAAATTATATGTGGGCGGCGTATTGGATGGCAATTATACCGTGAACATAAACACCGGTATAAAAAATGTTTGGGGGCAAAGTTTGGAAAGTGGCTTTACGGCAAATGTTGTTTTTGAGAACCGGCGCCCGAACGTTAAGATCCAGGGCAAAGGAAATATACTTCCAACATCGGGTAAACTGGTATTGCCTTTTGAAGCCATTAACCTGTCAGCGGTTGATATCAGCATCATCAAGATATTTGAAAACAATGTGCCGCAGTTCCTGCAGGAAAATGACCTGGGCGGTAACAGCGAATTAAGAAGGGTCTCAAAACCCATCGTACAAAAAACATTGAGATTGGATGATGATAAAACGCTCGATCTCCACCGCAAACAACGTTTCTCTCTTGACATCGATAAATTCCTGAAAACAGAACCCGGCGCCATTTACCGGGTAACCATCGGCTTCAGGCCCGATTATTCGCTCTATACAAAAATGGCAACAGATACTACCCGGGAAGAAAACAATGAAGAGGAAGAAGGCGGATATGATGATGAATACAACAGCTATTCCCAGAATGGCAAAGATGATGATGATGAATTCTGGGAGCGCTATGATAATTATTATCCGTACGGTTACAATTGGGAGCGCAGGGATGACCCCACCAGCAAATCTTATTACAACAAAGACCGCTGGGCCACCAGGAATATCCTTGCAAGCAATATTGGGTTAACCGCAAAACGTGGCGCCAACAACAGCATGATGGTGGCAGTGAGCAGCATCCTTACAACAGAACCCATGGGCGGCGTTGAATTGAATATCCTCGATTACCAGCTCCAGGTGATCAGCAAAACAACCAGTGGCAGTGATGGGTTTGCACAACTCGACCTCAAACAAAAACCTTACCTGCTCGTTGCAAAAAAAGAAAAAGAGCGTGGCTATTTAAAATTAGATGATGGAAGTTCGCTTCCCCTTAGCCGCTTTGACGTAAGTGGTGAAGAAATAAAGAATGGCATCAAAGGATTCATATTCGGTGAGCGTGGGGTTTGGCGCCCGGGCGATAGCATGTATATCAATTGCATCATTGAAGATAAAACAGGCAACCTTCCCAAAGACCACCCGGTTGAATTCACCCTGTTCACGCCACAGGGACAATTATACCGCCGTGCCGTGCAAACCGACGCCAGCGACGGCTTCTATGTTTTCAAAACTTCCACAGAAGCATCAGCCCCTACCGGTAACTGGCTTGCAAAAGTAAAAGTAGGCGGTGCCGTGTTTGATAAAAAAATAAAGATTGAAACGGTGATGCCAAACCGTTTAAAGATAAATCTTGATTTTGGAAAAGATGCCGTACTCGGCAGTAACAGTACTTCTACCGGGAACCTTACCGCTACCTGGTTATTTGGCAGCCCCGGCAAAAACCTGAAAGCTAAAATTGATGCATCACTGTATTCAAGAACAACGGTGTTCCCGAAATTTGCGGGCTTTGATTTTGACAACCCTACCATAGATTATTCTACGCAACAAAAAACAATTTTTGATGGTACACTGAATGAAGCTGGCCAGGGAACGGTAACACCCGATTTCGAAATTGAAAGTGAAGCGCCCGGTATGCTTACTGCCAATTTATTGGTAAAGGTCTTTGAACCCGGCGGTAGTTTCAGCATCGACAACATGACTGTTCCTTATAGCCCTTATGAAAGTTATGCCGGCATGAAATTACCGGATGGTGAAAAACCATTTGATTATTTGCTGGCGGGTAAATCACATACCATTCAAATTGTAGATGTAGACAGTAAAGGAGATCTCCTGGCAGGAAGCAATGATATGGAAGTGCAGTTCTATAAGATCCAGTGGCGCTGGTGGTGGGATGAAGGAAGCAATAACCTCAGCAATTTTACACAGAACGAATACAACAAACTGATCAAAAAAGAAGACATCCGTTTAACGAATGGCCGTGGACAATGGTCGTTCAGCACCGCTGCAACAGAATGGGGCCGGTACCTGATCCTTGTAAAGGATAAAAAAAGCGGCCATACAACAGGATCTGCTTTTTACATTGATGAACCCGGGTGGCAAAGCCGTTCAGGCAATGATGACCAGTCTGCAGCTTCCATGTTATCATTTACAAGCAATAAAGAAAAATACAATGTAGGTGATGAAGTGAGCCTTACCATTCCAAGTTCCAAAGGCGGCAGGATGCTGGTGAGCCTGGAAAACGGCAGCCATGTCATTAAATCTTTCTGGAAAGAAACTACGCAGGGGCAAACCATTGTTAAGTTCAATGCAGATGGAGAAATGGCGCCGAATATCTATGCAACGGTGAGTTTGTTACAACCGCATGCACAAACCATCAACGACCTGCCGATAAGGATGTATGGCTCTATTCCCATTTTTGTTGAAGACAAGAATACCATATTAAAACCTGTTCTTTCCATGCCTGCCAGCATCAGGCCCGAACAAAAGGTTTCCGTAACCGTTAGTGAAGAGCAGGGAAAAGAAATGACCTATTGTATTGCAGTAGTGGATGAAGGTCTATTAGACCTCACCCGTTTTAAAACACCCGACCCCCACGCCGCTTTTTATGCAAGGGAAGCATTGGGTGTAAAAAGTTTCGACCTGTTTGATTACGTGATCGGCGCCTGGGGCGGTGACCTGGAAAGGATCCTTACCATTGGCGGGGATGCAGATGCCGGCCCTTCCAAACAAAAAACTGCCAACCGTTTTAAACCCGTTGTAAAATACCTCGGTCCATTTCATCTCAGCAGCGGGCAGAAACAAACACAGACCTTTCAAATGCCATCCTATATCGGCTCTGTGAGAACAATGGTTGTTGCAGCACATAAAGGAAGTTATGGTTTTACTGAAAAAGCTGTTGCGGTAAAAAAACCGGTGATGGTTCTTACCACCATGCCAAGGGTCTTATCACCGGGAGAGATCATCAAACTGCCTGTAACGGTTTTTGCCATGGAGAATAATATCAGATCTGTAAAGGTGAACCTGCAGGCAAATAATTTCATGGAAGTGATCGGGCCTTCTTCGCAAACAGTCAATTTTACAGAAACAGGCGAGCAGCTTGCTTATTTTGATGTAAGAATCAAAAATGCAGAAGGCATTGGCAAGGTAAAAGTATCAGCTGCATCCGGGGCAGAGAATGCAAGCGATGAAGTGGAGATAGATGTACGCAATCCCAATCCCGTTATTACAAATGTGCAGCAGATCACGCTGGCTCCGGGACAGCAATGGAATGTATCGGCCTCAGCAATTGGCATAGCCGCACTAAGTACATCTGTTGTAGAAATATCTTCCATACCTTCCATGAACCTGCAGAAACGCCTCGGCTACCTGATCGAATACCCGCATGGCTGCATTGAGCAAACAACTTCTGCTGTTTTCCCACAACTGGTATTGAACCAACTGACCGAACTAAGCGATTACCAGAAAGCACAGGTTGATAAAAATGTAAAAGCAGGGCTTGTCAAATTACAATCCTTCCAGCGGCCCGATGGCGGTTTCAGTTACTGGCCCGGTGGTTATGAAAGCGATGAATGGGGTTCTAATTATGCGGGGCATTTTTTACTGGAAGCACAGAACAACGGTTTCTTTGTGAGTGATTATATGTTGCAGCAATGGAAAAATTACCAGCGTGGCAAGGCAAACAACTGGGCGCCTTCCACAACAAATTTTTATGGCGGCGATCTTACNCAGGCATACAGGCTCTATACGCTTGCCTTGGCGAAGTCGGCAGAACTGGGCGCCATGAACAGGCTCAGGGAATTCAAATATTTATCTGATGAAGCAAAATGGAGACTGGCTGCTGCTTATCAATTAGCAGGGCAGGTTAATACGGCGCTCGACCTGGTGAGCGGACTTGGGTACACATTCCCCAAGCGCAATAACCCGGGCATGACCTATGGCTCCGACCTGAGAGATGAAGCCATGGTTTTAGAAACACTAACGCTGATGGGAAAACGGGACAAAGCAGCTTCGCTCCTGACCAGTGTTGCGGCAAAATTATCGGATGACGATTGGTACAGTACACAAACAACTGCATACTCACTGATAGCGATCGCAAAATATTGCGGTAAGAATCCTTCCGGCGCCAAGATCCTGGCAGCCTCAAATATCGGCGGCACAAAAACCGATATCAATTCTGCGGCATACCTGCGGCAATTACCCATTGTATTTAAGAATGGAACTGTACCGGTAAATATTACAAACAGGGGTAACAACACCTTGTATTTAAAACTCATCACAAGGGGCCAGCCGCTCACCGGTGATAGTGTGAAACCTGTCAACAACCCGGGCATGCTTGTAATGAATGTTTCATACATGTCGCAAAACGGGGCAGCGGTTGATATTTCAAAACTGGCGCAGGGAACCGATTTTATTGCAAAAGTAACGGTCAGAAACCCGGGTAAACATGGCATGTATAGCCAAATGGCATTGTCGCAAATATTCCCTTCGGGATGGGAGATCCTTAATCCTCGGATGATGGATGATGGCGAAGGCGCTTTGAAATCCTCCCCGGCAACTTACCAGGATGTGCGTGACGACAGGGTTTACAGTTATTTCAATATACGGGAAAATGAAACACTCACTTATTACATTCAATTGAATGCATCCTATCCCGGTAAATTCTATTTGCCGGCAACGATGTGCTCAGCGATGTACGACAATACCATTACTGCAGCAACCGCAGGCAGGTGGATAGAAGTGGTGAATCAATAACTTCCTTCCATATCACCGCAAGTCGCGAAGACACAAACTATTTTTAGTGTCTTCGCGACTTCGCGGTATTAAACAAATCATAAAAGGTTTTGAAGAAAGCAGTTAACCATATCAATAATTATTTTACCAGGCTTTCTAAAAAAAGTAAAGTGTTGATCGCACTGGTATGCCTGTTATTTTTTTTATTCTGGTGGATGCTTCCAAAAAAACTTTTCACATACCCTACCAGTTATGTCATTGAAGATGCAAATGGAAACTTACTGAGTGCCTCCATTGCATCTGACGGACAATGGCGCTTCCCCTACAACAAAAATGTACCGCAAAAATTTATCGACTGTATCACTACGTTCGAAGACAAACGTTTTTTTGAACACCCGGGTATTGATGTCATTGCCATTGCAAGGGCAACCTTAGCCAACATCAGGCACCAGCATACCATACAGGGTGGCAGTACCATCAGCATGCAGGTGATCCGTCTCGCAAAAAAAAATAATGAGCGCAGCATCTGGAATAAAATGAAAGAAAGCCTGCTGGCATTGCGGCTGGAAATGTCTTATTCCAAAAAAGAGATCATCGGGCTATATGCATCCAATGCGCCTTTTGGAAGTAACGTGGTTGGGCTGGATGCCGCAGCATGGAGGTATTTCGGCAGGAGCGCAGAAAAATTAAGCTGGGCCGAAATGGCAACACTTGCCGTGTTACCCAATTCACCGGCATTGGTACACCCGGGCAAGAACAGGGAACTATTACTGGCAAAAAGAAACCTGTTGCTGGATAAACTTGCTGCATCGGGGAAAATTTCTGCAGCTGTTGCAGAACTTGCTAAGCTGGAATCGTTGCCGCTGAAACCTTTGCCCTTGCCACAGGATGCACCCCACCTCCTGCAACGTTACCGGCAGGAAAATAAAAACATCGCTTCAACTAAATTAAGGACAACACTGGATGCTGCATTGCAACAAAACGTTACACGCATATTGCAACAGCAACAACAAATATTAAAAGGGAACGGCATTAATAATATCTGTGCATTGGTACTGGATGTTGAGACAGGCAATACTCTGGCTTATGTGGGCAACATGTACGATCCCTCGGATAAGGAACTTGAAAGCAATGTGGATGTGATCGCAGCTTCCCGGAGTCCCGGCAGTGCATTAAAACCGATCCTCTATGCAGCCATGTTAAGCGATGGAATGATACTGCCCAATTCGCTGGTAGCAGATATACCTACAGAAATTGCAGGTTACACACCACAGAATTTTAACCTTGAATATGATGGCGCTGTACCGGCAAACCGTGCACTGGCCCGCAGCCTGAATATACCGGCTGTGCGTTTGCTGCAGCAGTTCAAATACCAGCGTTTTTATGAAACCTTGCAGCAATGCGGCATCAGCACCTTAAAAAATCCTGCAGACTTTTACGGGTTGAGTTTGATATTAGGCGGTTGCGAGATCAACATGTGGGAACTGGCCGGTGTATATGCATCCTTTGCAAGGACACTCAATCATCAATCAAAGAACAAAGGCATATTGAATACAGCTGACTTTCACCCGCCGCTGTATTATGAAAAAAAAGAAACAGGCACAAAAAATAAGAATATCAGTTTAGATGCGACATCCATATATTTTACTTTCCAGGCCATGCAGGAAGTTATGCGGCCCGGTGAAGAAGGGCTCTGGCAGCAATTCACTTCCTCTCAAAAGATCGCCTGGAAAACAGGAACAAGTTTTGGTTTCCGCGATGGCTGGGCAATTGGTGTTACGCCAAAAAATGTAGTGGCGGTATGGGTTGGCAATACAGACGGCGAAGGNCGCCCGGGATTGATCGGCGTAAATACAGCAGCACCCGTTATGTTCGATATTTTCCGGTTGCTACCAAATGTCAAATGGTTTTCAAAACCGCAATACAATTATAGTTATGTTGCTGTTTGCAGGGAAACGGGTTTCAGGGCTAACGTGGATTGCCCGGATGTTGATACGCTCTTCATGCCTGTGAATGCAGGGAGATCTGCCTTGTGCCCTTATCATAAGATCATTCACCTGGATGCAACCGGCAATTTCCAGGTAACAGAAAATTGTGAAAGCCCGGCAAACATGATACACAAAAGCTGGTTCATCCTTCCACCAACCATGGAATATTATTATAAGCAGCACAACCATGATTACAAACCATTACCTGCTTTTAAAGAGGGTTGTGTGCCGGCTGAATCGGGCAGGCAAATGGAGATCATTTACCCGCAACCCGATGCAAAAATTTATGTACCCCTCGAGATCAACGGCGAGCGTGGTAAAACAATTTTTACCGCAACACACAGGAACCGGAAGGCAAAGATATTTTGGTCATTGGACGATAATTTTATTGCCAGTACTGAAAACACACACCAGGTTGCCATCAGCCCGGCAGCAGGAAAACACATCATTACATTAACAGATGACCAGGGCGTATCAGTATCACGTAGTTTTGAGATCATTGATAAGGAAAAAAAATAGTTCTAAAAACCAGCAGCAATCATTTTTATGAATGAGAGAAAGATCGGCATCATGGGTGCAATGCCTGAAGAAATTGAAGGCGTCATTCAACTATTGGAAGACAGGAAGGAATTCATCTTAGGAAGAAGAACTTATTACACAGGCAGTATCCATGGCATTCCTGCCGTGGTTGTATTTTCAAGATGGGGGAAGGTTGCCGCTGCTGCTACAGTTACCAGCCTCTTACTGGAATTCAATGTTACCGAAATAATCTTCACCGGTGTGGCGGGGGCCATTCACAGCACATTGAAGATCGGCGACATCGTAATTGCCAAAAGGCTCATCCAGNATGATATGGATGCAAGGCCATTGATGGCACAATTCGAAATACCACTTCTTGGAAAAACTTTTTTTGAAAGCTACGAAGCGAACATAACCATCGCAACAATTGCAGTGAATGATCTTATTGAAACCGGCCACCTACAGGCCGCCATTGATCCGGGATCGTTGCAGAAATTTGGCATCACCGCTCCAAAACAATTTACAGGAGATATTGCCAGTGGCGATAAATTCTTTTCAAACAGCGATGAAAAAGGATCATTGACCGCAGCCTTGCCTTCTATACTATGCGTTGAGATGGAAGGCGCCGCCGTTGCACAGGTATGTTACGAATATGATATCCCTTTTACGATCATCCGCACAATTTCCGATACTGCCGATGAGCAGTCTGTGATTGATTTTCCTTTATTCATCAAAACAGTTGCAAGCAAATACTCCGTTGCGGTCATCAAAAATATTTTCAGGCAACTCAACACACAATAAATAAGTCTTAGACTCATACAGATACCGGCCGCAAAAAAATATTACCCGGCATCGCAGTTTAATAATTATAAATGTACTTTTATTAATAAAACTTATTCTTATGGCCTTACACATGGTAGATGATCCGCAGGATCAACAGGAAGATTACAATGACAATTCCGGTGGCGGTGGAGGAAGGACCGGAGGAGGTGGTGGTGGACTGCTTTCTTTCCTGCCCTTGCTGTTAGGTGTATTTGGTGGAAAAGGTGGTGGCGGAAAAGGGCTTATCGTGTTGCTTCTATTGGGCGGAGCAGCTTATTTCTTTTTTAGCCGCGGCGGATGCAACACAAGCAGCGTAAGTAATATTCAAAGCCTGTTTTCAAAGACCGGGTATAATTTCGATCCCAACGAAACCAAAAAAGCAAGTGTATATGAAGGGCTGGAAGATGACAATGGAAAAAATCCTTTGCCTGAATCCGTGTCACTTGCAAACTTTGCACCGCAACGGCTTAACCAGGGGCAACAGGGAAGCTGCGTAGCATGGAGCAGTGTGTATGCGGCACGTACCATATTGGAATCAAGCAGTACCAGGAATGATCCCAACCAAATTGCTTACAGCCCCGCTTTTGTTTATAATAATATTGCACTGGAAGATTGCCAGGGTTCTTATATTCAGAAGGCGATGGAATTCATGTCGCAAACAGGAGCGGTATCCATGCAGGATTTCCAGTATGACGAAAATGATTGCAGCAGGCAGGCAAACAGCTCCCTGATCCAAAAAGCATCTGCCAACAGGATACACGGCTTTCACCGCCTCACAGAAACAGATGATGTGAATGGCATAAATATCAGGGCCATCAAAGAGCACCTGGCAAAAGATGCACCTGTTGTAATTGGGATGATGGTAGGTGGTTCCTTTATGCAGGAAATGATGGGGCAGAAAGTATGGCACCCGAATGATGAGGACAGGCAGCAGATGGGCTTCGGCGGCCATGCCATGTGCGTGATCGGTTATGATGACCGGGTGGAAGGTGGCGCATTCCAGGTGATGAACAGCTGGGGATCTGATTGGGGACAAAATGGATTGGCTTTTATCCGTTATGGAGATTTCAAAGAATTCGTGCGGGAAGCATACGGGCTTGACCCGCTTGAAAAAAGAGGCGCAGCATTGAATCTGGCTTTTGAATGTAACATCGGCCTGCTGAACGCAGATACCAAACAAAACATTGCATTGAAAACAACCCATGGAAATGTATTCCAAACCATAACACCCATAAAAAAAGGAAGCAAATTCAAAATTGAATTGAAGAATGCAGTGGAATGCTATGCTTATATTTTCACGCCTGATGACAGCGGGAACAAAAGCATTGTATTATTCCCTTACAAACCGATCCATTCACCATATTTCGGCATAACGGGTTACCGGTTATTCCCACGCAAAGAATCGATACAGGCTGATGAAGTGGGCAATAAAGAATTCATGGGTATTGTTGTCAGCAAGCAGCCATTGGATTATAATGCCATCAATGCTGCTATCAATAACAGTTCGCAACCCGATTTTGCATCCAGGCTGAATGAAGCGGTGGCGGCCAATTCGATCAAAAATGTAACGTTCAGCAGCGGCGCCAATAACAGCATTTACTTTAAGGCAGGGGCCACCGAATCGAACAATATCGTTTCCTGTATTGTTGAGATCGATAAGGAGTAGGAAGACGGATCGCCGCTGGTTAATTTGCAAAGGGGAATTATCAAGATCAATGAATCAATGGCAATTTCACAGCTTAACAAATTAAAAGCATAGAGCTTTGTACCTTTATTCAATATTGAATGAACACCGTAAAAAAAGTTTTTATCAAATGAAAAAAATATTCATCCTGCTCGTTTCGGCCTTTTCCGTTACAAATATTTTTGCACAGGAAGCTAAATTATACGACCCCACCGCTGATGCCGCCAGGGATATTGCAGCAGCCGTAAAGAAAGCTAAAGAAGAACACAAGTATGTATTGATCATGGGTGGTGGCAACTGGTGCAGCTGGTGTATTGAATTTGCCCGCTTTGCTAAAGCCAATCCGAAGATCGATTCTGTTGTCAATTCTGCCTTCATTTGGTACCACCTGAACATGAGCAAAGAAAACGAGAATAAAAAAACATTCGCCAGCCTGGGATACCCGCAAAGGTTTGGCTATCCTGTTTTTATTATCCTCAACGAAAAAGGAGAACGCATTCATACCCAAAACAGCGAATACCTGGAAGACGGTAAAAAAAGCTATAACAAAGAAAAAGTGCAGGCATTTTTAGAAATGTGGAGCCCGAGGGCATTGAACCCCGCCATGTATGGAGATAAATAAGTTTATTGGTTACCTGTTTATTAATTTATTCCAACTTTGAAGTTATGCACGACAATGAACCAATAAACTGATAAACCGTGAGCACAACCAACAAGTTCCTCGAACTNATAGAAAACCCTTTCAAATTCATTCTCTTCCTGCTTACAAAATTACCCGCAGCCTATTTCAGNGGGGTAAGATTAAAATATGCAGACGAGCGCCAGGCCCAGGTAACAGTTCCTTATAAGTGGTTTTCAAAGAACCCTTTTAAAAGTACTTATTTCGCATGCCTCAGCATGGCAGCTGAAATGAGCACCGGCATACTTGCCATGATGTACACCTACCAAAAAGAACCGGCCATCAGTTTATTGGTTGTAAAAGTAGAAGGCAGCTTTTTTAAAAAAGCAACTGGCCTCAGTACATTTACCTGCGAAGACGGATTGGCTTTTCAACAAGCTGTACAGGAAGCTGCGGCATCCGGAAAAAGTACAACAGTTGCCGCAAGAAGTACCGGTAAAGACAAGGACGGAGATATAGTAGCAGAATTCGTCATAACATGGTCGTTCAAAGCAAGAAGCAATTAATCCTTCTCATAACCTGCTTACTGTTGCTAATTTTGTAAATTGCACGCTCATAAAGTAAATTGCCCGAAAGGCGTTAAAGCATTTGGAAATAAAACATCCAAACGAATTCCGCCGAAACGGTTTATCTAATATGGCAAAAGAATTACGCAGGCAACAGGCATTAGAATATCACTCCAAAGGAAGGCCCGGCAAAATAGAAGTGGTTCCTACCAAGGAAGCCAAGACTCAACGTGACCTTTCACTGGCCTACTCTCCCGGCGTTGCCGAACCCTGCAAAGAGATCGCCGCAAATCCCGATGATGTTTATAAATACACTGCCAAAGGCAACCTGGTTGCTGTTATCAGCAACGGAACAGCTGTGCTCGGGTTGGGTAATATCGGCCCTGCAGCCAGCAAACCCGTGATGGAAGGAAAGGGTGTACTCTTTAAAATTTTTGCAGACATAGATGTTTTTGATATTGAAGTAAATGAGACCGACCCGGAAAAATTTGTGCAGATCGTAAAGGCACTGGAACCAACTTTCGGCGGCATCAACCTCGAAGATATCAAAGCGCCTGAATGTTTTTACATAGAACAGGAATTAAAAGCGCAATGCAATATTCCCGTAATGCATGACGACCAGCACGGCACGGCCATCATATCATCAGCCGCATTACTGAATGCACTGGAGATCCAAAAGAAAAAAATTGACAAGGTTCATTTTGTTATAAATGGCGCCGGTGCTGCTGCCATGGCCTGTATTAAATTATATGCGTCCCTGGGTGCAAAGCCTGCAAATTTTATGGTATTTGATAAGGATGGCATTTTATACAAGGGAAGGGAAGACGTGGAAGAATTGAAACACCCGTTCTGTGTGGACGCAAAATACAAAACCTGGGACCTGGCAAAGGCCATGAAAGATGCCGATGTTTTTGTTGGGTTGAGTGTTGGCAATGTTGTAACACCCGACATGATCAAATCAATGGCTAAGTACCCGATCGTTTTTGCGATGGCAAATCCCGATCCCGAGATAACCTATGAAGCGGCTATTGCAACCCGTAAGGACCTCATCATGGCAACCGGCCGGAGTGACTATCCAAATCAGGTAAACAATGTGCTTGGGTTTCCATACATATTCAGGGGAGCACTGGATGTAAGGGCGAGGCAGATCAACGAGCCCATGAAACTGGCCGCCGTAAAAGCACTGGCAGAACTGGCCAAATCTGCCGTACCGGATATCGTTACACTGGCCTACAATGAAAAAAATATTTCATTTGGCCCCCATTATATCATTCCCAAGCCACTTGACCCAAGGCTTTTATCGGCTGTTGCGCCTGCCGTTGCCAAAGCTGCCATGGATAGTGGTGTTGCAAGGGTCAATATAACAGACTGGGATGCTTATATCATTGAATTAAATAAACGGCTTGGACTGGATAACCAGCTCAGCCGTGTTATCGGCAGCAAGGCAAGAAGGGATCCCAAACGGGTGGTGTTTGCAGATGCTGAGAACATCAAAGTATTAAAAGCCGCACAACTGGTGCTGGAAGAAAAAATAGGCTATCCCATCCTGTTAGGCGACGAGAGAAAGATCACCGCCATTGCCATGGCCAATGCCATTGACCTGGATGGCATGCCCATCATCAATCCAAAAGATGATGAAACGGAAGAGATGAGAAAACAGTTTGGCGAATTATTCTTTGCCAAACGTCAGCGCAGGGGTGTTAACCGGTATGAAGCCTATAAGTCGATGAAAGAACGCAACCATTTCGGATGCATGATGGTGGAAACAGGCGAAGCAGATTGCATGATCAGCGGCCTCAGCCGGAATTACCCCGATACGATCCGCCCTGCTATCGAGATCATCGGTACCGAAGAAGGCGTTAAAAAAATTGCGGGCATGTACCTGCTCTTTACCAAGAGAGGGCCGCTCTTCCTTGCCGACACGACCGTAAACTTCAACCCAACATCAGAAGAACTGGCAGAGATCACTTTATTGGTTGCAAAAGAAGTAAAGCAATTCAATATCGTTCCGAAAATAGCGATGCTCTCCTATTCGAATTTTGGCAGCAGCAATTCACCGGAAGCAAACCTGGTCCGCAAAGCCCGTGAGATCGTAAAACAAAAAGACAGTTCATTGATCTGCGATGGCGAGATCCAGGGCATACTTGCATTCAACAAAGAGATACTTAAAGACAATTACCCGTTCACAGAACTGGTAAATGGGGAAGTTAATACCCTTATTTTTCCAAACCTGGCCGCAGGCAATATTGCTTATAACCTCTTACAGGAAGTTGGCGGCGCTGATAGTATCGGGCCGATCCTGCTTGGGCTAAACAAACCCGTGCACGTATTACAGTTGGGAAGTTCCATTCGCTCCATCTTTAATATGGTTGTCATTGCTGTAGTGGATGCACAATCAAAATGCAAAACAAATACGGAGGAAGAAATAAAGAAGAGCAAATGGTGGAAACGCCCCCGCAAAACTGTGGCATAAAATATGAAAGTATCGGGTATCCTTTGTTGCAGGGAGCGAAGTGATCCGGGCTTAATAATGTAGATCGTTTCGTTCATGGCAATGACGTCCATATTCAGGCGGGAATAATGTAATTTTAAAACAAAGAGTAACCAGCGGTATTAATAATAACCAATGAATTTTTTCAGTCATTTCGGAAAATATATCCTGATGCTTAAAGGCATGTTCAGTAAACCTGAAAATGCCAAGCTGTATTGGAAGGAATTCATGCACCAGTGCTCCGAAATAGGCATTGGTTCATTGGGCATTGTGGCCATCATCTCTGTCTTCATGGGTGCGGTGAGCGCTGTGCAGACTTCTTACCAGCTCGTTAGCCCGCTGATACCTTTAAGTACTATCGCACAGATCGTCCGGGATACCGTGATCCTCGAGTTTGCTCCTACCCTGGTATGTATCGTACTGGCAGGTGTTATCGGCAGCAAGATCGCAAGCGAACTGGGCAACATGCGTGTAAGTGAACAGATAGATGCACTCGAGATCATGGGCATCAACACCAAAACATACCTGGTAATGCCCAAGATCGCTGCAGCATTGGTAACCATCCCGATGCTGGTTGTCATTGCAATGGTATTGGGCATCTACGGCGGCCGCTTTGCCGGTGCTGCATCAGGCATCCTTTCGAATGATACTTATGATCGCGGGCTAATGGAGAATTTCATGCCTTATAATGTAACATTCGCACTCATCAAAGCATATACATTCGCATTCATCATCAGCACGGTGCCCGCTTATTTTGGGTACTATGTAAAAGGAGGATCACTGGAGATCGGCAGGAGCAGTACCACTTCGGTGGTGGTTAGCTGCGTGATGATCTTACTGGCAGATTATGTACTGGCAGCAATGCTGTTGTAGAAATAAATCATTAGCGGGAAATTATTATGATCGAATTCAAAGACCTTAAAAAAAGTTTCGGCGATAAAGTAGTGCTGGATGGCGTGAGCCATGTAATGGAAACCGGCAAGGCAAACCTGATCATTGGTACCAGTGGCAGCGGCAAAACCGTTTTACAAAAATGCCTGGTGGGGCTGATCGAACCGGATGGAGGTGAGATCATTTATGATGGCAGGAGCTTTACCGAAATGACGGAAGAAGAAAGAAAATTATTGCGGCAGCAGATCGGGATGCTATTCCAGGGATCAGCACTATTCGACAGCATGACCGTAGAAAAAAATATCAAGTTCCCACTCGACATGTTCACGAATGACAGCCATTCAATTAAAATGAAACGGGTGAATGAAGTATTGGAAAGGGTGAACCTGGTTGACAGCAATAAAAAATATCCTTCTGAAATAAGCGGTGGAATGAAAAAAAGAGTTGCCATTGCCAGGGCCATCGTATTAAATCCCAAATACCTGTTTTGCGATGAGCCAAACTCCGGGCTTGACCCCCAGACATCGCTGCTGATAGACAAACTCATCTACGAGATCACAAAAGAATTCAACATGACGACCATCATCAATACACACGATATGAACAGCGTGATGGAGATCGGTGACAATATCCTGTATTTGGTAGATGGCAAGAAAGAATGGACCGGCAACAGCAAGGACATCATCTTCTCTGACAATAAGCCACTCAACGAATTCATATTTGCTTCGGAATTCCTGCAGGATGCAAAAAATATGCGCAAACTGGAAGCAAAGGGCGACATTGATTCCAATGGTAATATCAAATCCTGATAAAGGCCATTCATCAGTGGCAAACATTCTCTTTTGTCAATAACCCATCTCCCCTATCTTTGCGCCATAATTGAATATTTCATTCTTAATTCCAATTGAACACATGTCAGTTTTAGTCAACAAAAATTCCAAAGTGATCGTACAGGGATTCACCGGTACAGAAGGTACATTTCATGCTACTCAAATGCTTGAATACGGCACTAACCTCGTTGGTGGCGTAACCCCGGGTAAGGGCGGCACAAAGCATTTGGACAAACCCGTTTTTAATACGGTTGCTGATGCAGTAAAAAATACCGGCGCTGATGTAAGTATCATTTTTGTACCACCTGCATTCGCTGCAGATGCGATCCTGGAAGCGGCTGATGCCGGCATCGCTTTGGTAGTTTGTATAACAGAAGGCATTCCTGTTCAGGACATGGTGAAAGTGAAGAATTTTTTAAGCGGCAGCAATACAAGGCTGATAGGCCCTAACTGCCCTGGTGTTATAACTGCCGATGAATGTAAAGTAGGCATCATGCCGGGTTTCATTTTCAAAAAAGGAAGGATCGGTATCGTTTCAAAATCTGGTACGCTTACTTATGAAGCGGCAGACCAGGTGGCAAAAGCAGGCCTCGGAATTTCTACAGCGATCGGGATTGGTGGAGACCCGATCATTGGCACCACTACCAAAGAAGCCATTGAATTATTTATGAATGATGATGCAACAGATGCGATCGTAATGATCGGCGAGATCGGTGGCGGTATGGAAGCAGAAGCTGCGAATTATATCAAATCAACAGGAAATAAAAAACCGGTAGTAGGTTTTATTGCAGGCCAAACTGCACCTCCGGGCCGCCGTATGGGCCATGCCGGTGCAATTGTTGGCGGAGAAGATGATACTGCCGCTGCAAAAATGAAGATCATGGCTGCCTGTGGTATTCATGTTGTAGCAAGCCCCGCAGATATTGGAAAGACAATGGCTGAAGCTATTAAAAAATAATTGATCAACATGCCAGTGTGCTGATGTGCTAATGTAAGATTCAATAATCAGCACATCAGCACATTTTCATATCAGCACATTAAAAGGAGCCGGGCCCTCACCCGAAACTCCTTAAAGTATAGCCACCAAAACTATTTGTATGCCTGTATATACCTGGCAAGGTCTTCTTTACTGCTGCTGAATGCAAAAGCATCATTCAATAAAAAATAATTGTTTTTATCGATCGTGTATTTATAACTGTATTTGGCAATATCCAGTTTACTGTTCTCGAACCCGAATAACTGGACAACCTCTTTTACCTGCGCCGCGGATAAATAATTAGCAGCAATGGTTTGCCTGGCTACTGCAAGCTTCGTGTTATCAAAACTTTCATTGCGCAGTGTTGTTTTGAATTGTTCAAAAGAACGGCTGTTCATCGGCTGCATATCATTATCATTACCACCCCAGTCCTGTTCATCCTCGTTATACGCAGCGTAATAAGCCTGGTTCATTTTCTTTTCGTCCATAAAAGCACGGCCAAAACGGTTTATGCTGATGTCGATATGATATTGAGGTTTTATATACAGGTTGTTTTCATAAACCAGCTGCATATTATTATTCTTCCTGCCATACCTGTTGTTTT
>JGI24770J26754_10000898_pt1 | contig 21606 bp, 18 predicted proteins | sample LakOneMetagenome_FD_26754 | JGI IMG/M metagenome (IMG submission 26754) | reverse complement strand
TAGCAGACGGCTTCCATCGAGCGGTCCGCAAATTCCATCGCGTCCTGCGACGCGTACGGTGTGCGCATCATGTGCAGCGCGTCCTGGAAGCCCATGATGCCCAGGCCCACTGGGCGGTGCTTGAGGTTCGACGTGCGCGCCTTCTTGACGGCGTAGTAGTTGATGTCGATCACGTTGTCGAGCATGCGCATCGCGGTGCGGATCGTCTTCTGCAGCTTGGTGTGATCGAGCACATAGCCGCCATCGACTTCAACCATGTGGTTGACGAGGTTCACCGAGCCGAGATTGCAGACCGCGATTTCGGTTTCGCTGGTGTTGAGCGTGATCTCGGTGCAGAGGTTTGACGAGTGAACGACGCCGACGTGCTGCTGCGGCGAGCGCACGTTGCAAGGGTCCTTGAACGTGATCCACGGATGCCCCGTTTCAAAGAGCATGGTGAGCATCTTGCGCCACAGGGTGGTCGCCTGAATGGTCTTGAACAGCTTGATTTCGCCTCGTGCAGCCTTGGCTTCGTATTCGTTGTAGCGAATCTCGAAGGCCTTGCCGAACAGGTCATGCAGATCAGGTGTGTCGGCTGGCGAGAACAGTGTCCAGGTGCCGTTTTCCATGACGCGCTTCATGAACAGGTCGGGAATCCAGTTCGCCGTGTTCATGTCGTGCGTGCGGCGGCGGTCGTCACCCGTGTTCTTGCGCAGTTCGAGGAATTCCTCGACGTCCAGATGCCACGATTCGAGGTAGGTGCAGACCGCGCCCTTGCGCTTGCCGCCCTGATTCACGGCCACCGCCGTGTCGTTCACGACTTTGAGGAATGGCACGACGCCTTGCGACTCGCCGTTGGTGCCCTTGATGTGCGAACCCATGGCGCGGACCGGCGTCCAGTCGTTGCCCAGCCCGCCTGCGAACTTCGAGAGCAGCGCGTTTTCCTTGATCGCTTCGTAGATGCCGTCGAGGTCGTCGGCCACCGTCGTCAGGTAGCAGCTTGAGAGTTGCGAACGGTGCGTGGCTGAATTGAACAGCGTTGGCGTGCTTGACATGAAGTCAAAGCTCGACAGCAGTTGATAGAACTCGACTGCACGCGCTTCGCGATCAGCCTCATTGAGCGCCAGGCCCATAGCGACACGCATGAAGAACGCCTGCGGCATTTCGAAGCGGCGATCAGCGCCATTTTTGCCAGAGCGGTCGATCAGGAAGTAACGGTCGTACAGCGTTTGCAGGCCGAGGAAGCCGAACTTGAAATCACGCGTGTGATCAAGCGCGGCACCGAGGCGGGCGAGGTCATAGCTGGCGAGTTCCGGATTCAGCAGGCCGATGCTGATGCCGTGCTTGATGAATTTCGGGAAGTACTCGGCGTACTTGGTCGCCATGTCAGCCTGCGTGGCTTCTTCCTCGAGGATTTCGTAACGGATCGAATCGAGCAGCAGGCGCGCTGTGACGAAGCTGTAGGCCGGGTCTTTCTCAATGTATTGACGCGCGGCGAGGACGACGCACTTGCGCACTTCCTTCGCGGAAACGCCGTCGTACAGGTCTTTGAGCGTCGCTTTGAGGATCAGATCGGCATCCGCTGCGCCATTGAGGCCGTCGCAGGACGATTTGATGAGCTCGCGCAGGCGCAGCAGGTCAAGCGGCTTGCGGACGCCGTCTTCGACGACGTGCAGGATCGATTCCTGATCAGCTTCTTTCGATTTGGCCTGCGCAGCGCGCTCCTGGGTGCGCTTCTCGCGATAGAGCACATACGCGCGGGCAACTTCATGCTCGCCCGAGCGCATCAGGGCAAGTTCGACCTGATCCTGAATTTCCTCGATGTGGATCGCGCCGCCTTCGGGCTTGACGCGCATGAGGGCGCGCATGACGGCATCGGTCAGCTGTTGCGTGAGTTCGCGGGCACGCGCCGAGGCGGCGCTCTGGTTGCCGTGGGCAGCCAGATAGGCCTTGGTCATGGCGACGGTGATTTTGGACGGCTCAAAGCCGACCACCGAGCCATTACGCCGAATCACTTTGTAGAGCGTTGCTCTGCCCGACTCAGGGGTGGCGGCTGAACTCCCGGCGACTAAACCTAAAACGGCGGGATTCACTGTGGCGCTACCAGACTGTGCGGGTGCGGATTCGAGCATGTAAAAGTCTCCAAAAAACGGTGTTTCATCTGTATGGGTGGCGAACTGCGCCGGGTGCAGGGCGCCTCAGTTAACGGTCGCGGTCAACTGCTTTGTAGATTGTGGATTCGCCCGGGCCTCCCAACCCGCCCCTCATAACGCTCAATCGCATTGGTACTGCGCCACTGGTGCCGCATGCGGTCAGGAAAACGCACGNAAATCGCACCGCGAAGTCGACAATTTGATTGAATACACGAAGGATACGACCAACAATATCTAGTGGTCAAGCGGTATCGCAACCACTAGATATTGGGGTTATTGCGATTTTTCCAGGAATTGCAATGGCGNCTGCCCACGGGTGCCCCGTCCTGTAAGGCTTGAGCCGCNATGTTGCAAAAACATCCACAGTTCATCACAGCTTTTGGACGAGTTTTCCACAGACTTATCCTCGGTATTGAACGTGATGCAACCGTGTCCCCGCGACAACGACGGCGCTCTCATGCAATTTCAAACGCACCGCGTACTTTCCGGTGAGGCTGCCAAAGGCGGGCAGTACCATGCCCGTCGCGTGTTGCCAGAAGCAGGGCAATGTCACGCCTTCGCGCGTTGTTTGCAGGCGCAGGGCAGGGTGGAGATGGCCCGCCAGTTCATAGCCAGAGCCGGCGGCGCTTTGTGGTTCGTGGCAGCAGGCAAACGGTCCGAGNGCNAACGGCTCGGCAACAATTTGCAGACCCCAGGCGGATGGCGCGTCNCCGGCNTGCAGGTCGTGGTTGCCACGAACAAGCAGCATGTCAACATCGTCATGGCGGATTCGGAAGTCTCTGAAATTGCGGTCGAGAACGGGCGTATAGCTGGTNTGCGTGTGCACCAGATCGCCAAGAATCACCAGACGGTGAACGTCGTGCGTGCGAATCAGGGNCGACAGCCGATCAAGATCATGGCTGGAATGACCGCTGGGCAGCGGCACACCGGCGGCGCGAAAGCTTGCGGCCTTGCCCAAGTGGACGTCGGCAACGAAGAGCGTGTGCTCGGCTGGCCAGACCAGTGCATGTTCGGCGAGGCAGAGGAGCGACTCCCCGCCCGCCGTTAGCGGCATTGCCGTCAAACCGCTCACGCCGGTTGAGCGCGCTGATTGCGCAGCGCACGCCGTAACACGGTCGCGAAACCTCTCGGCGCGGTGCGTGTGACCGCGACAGTAGCCATTCCATGCCATCGCGCACAACGACCAATGGCATCGGCAATGTCGATCGCCAATGCGTCGGATCCCTCAACGCCATCCTCAAGGTGCAACGACTTGATTTCAAACATGCTATCCGCGCGATGTGCTTTTGCGTCGAGCCGACCGACCAGCACGCCACGCACCAGAATTGGCAGCGTGAAGTAGCCAAACCTGCGTTTTGCCTCTGGCGTGTAGCACTCGATGCGGTAGTCGAAATTGAACATCGCCAGCGCGCGTTCCCGATCCCACACCAGCGGATCGAACGGCGACAGCAGCGTTGAATAGTTGGCCAGCAGACGCCCGCGCTGTGCGGATCGCAACAACGATGCATTGTCTGGATGGACATAAGCGGGCCAGGGCCATCCTTCGACCTGAACGCGCAGCAATTCACCTGATTCCACCAACCGGTCGGGATGCGGCTGCATAACGCGTTTGGCATGACGAAAGTAGTCGCCGATCCAGCGGGCGGGGGCGATGCCGAGCGCCTTGACGGCGGCGAGCGTCCACCGCCGTTGCACTTCCTCGGGTTGCGGCACGTCGGAGTCATCATGCATCGCCGCCGGAAGCACGCGCTCGCGCACGTCGTAGATTCGGTGAAAATTTTCGCGGCGCGAGACCATGATTTCACCGGCTGTGAACAGCGTCTCCAGGCGCAGCTTGTCGGGCTTCCAGTCCCACCAGCCGTTACCAATTCGTCCGCCTTCATGCTCGAAGTCGCTGGCACGTACCGGGCCATATTCGCGCACGTGCTCGACGAGATTCAGGTGTGCCACGGGATCTGCGGCAAGGCGGATCGCCGCGTTGTCGGAGCCTGCGGCTTCCAGGTGCAGCATGCGACGGCGATAAAGCGGATAGTCCTCAATCGGCAAGAAGCACGCGGCATGCGACCAGTACTCAAAAAGCCTGCCTTCGGCCAGCAATTCGTCCAGCCAGCGCGGCGAATAGTCTCCCAACCGGCTCCACAGCACAAGGTAGGGGCTGCGGGCCACGATGTGGATGGTGTCGATCTGCAGCACATTCATGCGCCGGATACAGCGCAGCACATCGCCCTTGTTCGCCGCCTTACGTGGCGGTTCGAGCAGACCCATCACCGCGAGCTGCAACAGGCGTGCCTGTTCGAGTGTCAGTCGCGGCTCGGCGGATTCTGTCTTGGGCGAAGTAGGCATGTTGCGTCGATTAAGGGCGTGCGTCGGTCTCGCGCGGAGGTGGCTTCATACAATAGGGGTTCAGTCCACATTTTGCCTGCGAGATATGTCCATCAAGTCCGACCACTGGATTCGCCGTATGGCGCAAGAGACGAAAATGATCGAGCCGTTCGTGCCTGATCAGGTGCGCTTTGTCGATGGCCACAAAATTGTGTCCTATGGCACGTCGAGCTACGGCTATGACATTCGCTGCGCCAACGAATTCAAGATATTTACCAACATCAACTCGACGATCGTCGATCCTAAAGCGTTTGACGAAAAGTCATTCGTCGATTTCAAGGGCGATGTCTGCATCATTCCGCCCAATTCGTTCGCATTGGCGCGCACCGTTGAGTACTTCCGCATTCCGCGCAGCGTGCTCACGATTTGCGTGGGCAAAAGCACTTATGCGCGTTGCGGGATCATCGTGAATGTGACGCCGTTCGAGCCGGAATGGGAAGGCTACGTCACGCTTGAGTTTTCGAACACGACGCCACTACCCGCAAAGATTTACGCGGGCGAGGGCTGCGCGCAGGTTCTGTTCTTCGAAAGCGATGAAGTCTGCGGCACCTCGTACAAGGACCGCGGCGGCAAGTATCAGGGCCAAAGCGGCGTAACGCTTCCGAAGACCTAGCACTGCATTGCCGATGCAACGCGCGCGCACCGTTGGCTTGCTGCTCGCTGCGGGCGCGGGTACCCGTTTCGATCCAGTTCACGCTGGCCGCAAACTTGACGTTCGCATTGACGGCGTGTCTGTCGCTGAGCGCTCATTCATCGCCTTGTCTGATGCGGTTGATGCCGTCGTCGTGGCAACGCGCGATGACCAACGTCCGATTGCACTAATTGCCCGGGACTGTGGCGCCCACGTGGTCGTGCCGACGGATGCTGCGCTGGGCATGGGTCACAGCCTCGCCGCAGCTGCTGTGGCTGCGCAAAAACTGTTTCCAGCGCTGGAACAAGTCGTCGTGATGCTGGCGGACATGCCGTGGGTCCGTACCGGGACGATTCGTCGGCTGCTTGATGAGGCTGCGAACGGCAACTGTATCGTTCAGCCTCGCTGCAAAGGGCAACGTGGCCATCCCGTCGTGTTTCCGGCGCGCTATGTGAGCGCGTTGGCCGCATGCAGCGGGGATATTGGCGCTCGCGACGTGATGCGCGACAACATGGCCTCTGTGCGCTGGGTTGATGTCGACGACGCTGGTGTGCTGCACGACGTCGACGCGCCAGGCGATTTGTCAGGACCGTCGCCGGAATGACCAGCTAGAGCGTCATCACGCCGACGTTGCCCAGTTGCATGCGCCACCAGGATTCGATGGCGGACGCTTCCAGCGGCTTTGACAGATAAAACCCCTGAATTTCTTCGCATCCGATATCGCGAATGATGGAAAGCTGTAGTGGTGTTTCAACACCCTCGGCAATGATGCGCATCCCGAGGCTGTGCGCGATCGCGACAATCGCCTGAACGATACCGCGCCGTGGCTTTTCGTCGATGTGCTGGATGAAGCTGCGATCGATCTTGATCGTATGAAACGGCAGCCGCGTCAGATATGAGAGGCTGGAGTAGCCAGTACCGAAATCGTCCAGCGTCAGCGTCACGCCCATCTGGCCGAGCGTGTCCAGCGTGTCGATGACATTCTGCGGATTGCCGACGAGCATTGATTCAGTAATTTCCAGATCGAGGTACTGCGGTGGAATACCGGTGCGTTGAATGGTTTCGTCCACTGACTTGAGCCAGTTCGGGTCTTCAAGCTGCCGCGCTGAGACGTTGACGGAAATACGCGGGTGAATATCCTGAAGTTGCCAAACACGGAATTGTTCGCACGCCATCTCCAGCGCACGCTGACCGAGCTGATTGATGATGCCGCTTTCTTCTGCGATCGGTATGAACTCGGCAGGTTGGATCAGCCCGCGCGTCTGATGGCGCCAGCGCAGCAGGGCCTCAAGCCCGGTCGGTGAACCGGTCGCAGCGTCAACTTGCGGCTGGAACATCAGGAAGAACTCACCGGCCGCGATGCCTCGCCGGATGTCCGATTCAAACTGGCTGCGTTGCGCTTGCTGGCGGCTTGATCCGCCGGAGAAATGCTCGATACGGTTGCGACCGCTTTGTTTGGCGGCATACATCGCCGTGTCAGCGTTCTTCAGCAGGTCACCCGCATTTGCACCGTCTTGCGGATAGATGGCCACGCCAACCGAGGCCGGCATATTAAGTTTGGTACCGGCGACCTCGAACGGTTTGACCAGCGCCTCGAGAATGCCCTCGGCAACCGTCAGGGCGACGTGTTCGGCGTATTGCGCTTCGAGCCGAGAAATCAGCACCACAAACTCGTCGCCACCAAAGCGGGCTACGATGTCGTCCTGACGAATGGCATCTTTCAGGCGTGCCGCTGCCGCGCGAAGCACGGCGTCACCGGCGTCGTGGCCGAGACTGTCATTGAACGTTTTGAAGAAGTCCAGATCGACGAAAAGCACGGCAACACGGCTCTTGTCCGCAGCCGCAGTCTTGATCGCTTCTTCCAGTTTGGTGCGGAACAGCAGGCGATTTGGCAACGCAGTGAGGGGGTCGGTCTGCGCGATCTGAACGGCGCGCACGGTAGCAGTGTGCAGTTCGCGCGTTCGCTCACGCACACGCGTTTCCAGCGACTTCTGATAGTTTGTAATCTGGGTTCGACTAGCCGACAGCTGGTGCGCCATCTCGTTGAATGCGCGCGCCAGTTCACCCGCCGGTCCGCGCGAGCGGATAGGAACTTCAACCTGAAAATTACCCTGCGAGAGCGAACGCGCAGCATCGGTGAGCGCCACCAGCGTGCGTCGCGTGCGGCGCGTAGACCACCAAACGATGACCGCCAGAACGCACCATCCTGCCAACAGGATCAATGCGTCAACGAGGGTGAATTTCTCAAGCATTCAATGGTGCGGTAGGGACGCTAGGCCACACTGACCGGAATCTTGCCGATGCGCGATTGCCATTCCCGCGGACCAGTTTGATGAACACTGGTGCCAGTCGAGTCCACGGCTACCGTCACCGGCATGTCGCGCACGTCAAACTCATAGATCGCTTCCATGCCGAGGTCGGCGAACCCAACCACCTTNGAGCCTTTGATCGCCTTGGACACGAGATACGCTGCGCCGCCAACGGCCATCAGGTAGGCCGCCTTATGGTTCTTGATGGCTTCAATGGCTACGGGGCCGCGTTCAGCCTTGCCAATCATGGTGATCAGGCCGGTTTGCGAAAGCATCATCTCTGTGAACTTGTCCATTCGCGTTGCCGTGGTGGGACCCGCAGGCCCGACAACTTCGTCCCGGACCGGATCGACCGGTCCAACGTAATAAATTGCCCGATTGGAGAAATCGACCGGCAGTTTCTCACCCCTGGCAAGCATGTCGCTGATGCGCTTGTGGGCAGCATCGCGGCCCGTGAGCATCTTGCCGTTGAGCAGCAATGTCTGGCCCGGTTTCCAGCTTGCGACTTCTTCACGGGTGAGCGTATTGAGATCTACTCGCTTCGAAAGTTTGACGTCTGGAGCCCAGTGCACGTCGGGCCAGGTATCCAGTGACGGCGGCTCGCAATACGCCGGGCCGGAGCCATCGAGCACGAAATGCGCATGACGGGTCGCAGCGCAGTTGGGGATCATCGCGACCGGCTTTGACGCCGCGTGTGTCGGGTACATCGCAATCTTGATGTCGAGCACGGTGGACAGGCCACCCAGACCCTGCGCGCCAATGCCCAGTGCATTCACTTTTTCGTAGAGTTCAATGCGCAATTCTTCTGTCTTGTTCTGCGGTCCGCGCTTGAGCAGATCGTACATGTCGATCGGCTCCATGAGCACTTCCTTGGCCATCAGCATGGCCTTCTCGGCGGTGCCGCCAATGCCGATCCCGAGCATGCCCGGGGGACACCAGCCAGCGCCCATCGTCGGTACGGTCTTCAGCACCCAGTCGACCAGCGAATCGCTGGGGTTGAGCATGATGAACTTGCTTTTGTTCTCGCTGCCGCCACCCTTGGCCGCGACGTTGACGTCAATGCTGTTGCCCGGAACGAGTTCCATGTGAACCACGGCGGGCGTGTTGTCTTTGGTGTTCTTGCGCTCGAACTGCGGATCGGCGACGATGGATGCACGCAGTTTGTTATCCGGGTCGTTGTAGGCGCGGCGCACGCCTTCATTCACCGCGTCATTGATTGAGCCGGCGAATCCCTCGAAGCGCACATCCATGCCGATCTTCAGGAACACGTTAACGATTCCCGTGTCCTGGCAAATCGGGCGATGGCCTTCCGCGCACATCTTCGAGTTGGTGAGGATCTGCGCGATGGCGTCCTTGGCGGCGGGCGAGGCCTCGGCCTCATAGGCGCGTGCCAGATGTTCGATGTAATCCTGCGGGTGGTAGTAGCTGATGAATTGCAGCGCACCAGCGATGGATTCAACGAAATCGGCGTATTTGATGGTGGTAGTCATGGGCGGGCGGAGGCAGGAAAAGGGAAGAGGCTTGGTCGGTTACGTCAATGCGCGTTTTCTGCGACCGGCGCCATGAGGCGGTCGGTCATGGCGATGGCCATTGCCGAGAGCAGGAAAACGGCATGAATAACAGTTTGCGCGATCAACGTTTTCTCGGTGTACTGTTCGGCGTTGATGAAAGTCTTCAACAGATGAATCGACGAGATGCCGATGATGGCGGTGGCCAGTTTGACCTTGAGCACCGATGCGTTCACATGCGATAGCCATTCCGGCTGATCGGGATGATTTTCCAGATCCATGCGCGACACAAACGTCTCGTAGCCACCCACGATCACCATGATCAACAGATTGGAGATCATCACTACATCGATCAGGCCCAGTACCAGCAGCATGATCAGCGTTTCCGTGAGCTTCGTCGGTACTGTGGGACAAACCTGCGGCGGATTCATTGCGGCACGAGCGCCGCTGTCACAGGGTTGAACTGATCCTGCAATCGCCGTGACTGCGTCGACCGAGCCGAATGCAGCTTCAATCAGGTGGACCAGTTCCACCCAAAAGTGAAACACGTAGACCATCTGTGCGACGATCAACCCCAAGTACAAAGGAAGCTGCAGCCAGCGGCTGCTAAAGATGACCCAGGGCAACGGCCGCAATTTGCGGCTGGCAGGGAGGGTGGGCTTTTCCGTGGGGGTCATGTCGACAGGCATGCGGCGGCTAGGCAGTGAATTTCAGGGCGATTCCGGGCGAGAACCAGCGTGAAAAACTGGTGAAGGCAGTTTAGCACCCGAGTGCATCGAATAACTGTCTGCGCTGACAGGTGGTAAGGGGTTCAAAGGGCCATCAGCTTTGTGCAGAGATCCCCATTGCTTAAGGGCTGGACTCACATTTACAGGGCAAGTCGACTTATGCCCGTAACAGCGCGTTGGCCCCATCAAACAAACGCTTCCGCGTGGAGTTGTTGCCAGGTCTTATGTAAGACTGGCGTCAATCAATGCCGCTATCGTGCGGGCTGTTTTCCCTCACATCGGTCCGATGCCGCAGGGAGTCACCGAGTGATACATTGCTCACGCAACCAGGAGGAGAAAGCCATGTCTGCCATCGAATCAGTGCTTGTTGAAAACCGAGTGTTCCCGCCGTCTGCCGCATTCACGGCGCAGGCCAATGTGAAACCTGCGGATTATCAGGCGATGCTGGCAAAGGCNGCGGCCGACTACTCTGGCTTCTGGGGCGATCTGGCTCGCGAAAACCTGATCTGGGCAAAGCCTTTCACGAGGTCGCTTGATGACAGCAATGCGCCATTTTTCAAGTGGTTCGAAGACGGCGAACTCAACGCCTCGTACAACTGCCTCGACCGCCACATCAGCACACCGACCGAGGACAAGACCGCCATCATCTTCGAAGCAGACGATGGCAAGGTTACTGAAATTACGTATGGCGATCTCTACGTTCGCGTCTGTCGTTTTGCCAACGGACTGAAATCCCTCGGCTACAAGAAAGGCGATCGTGCGATCGTCTACATGCCGATGTCGATTGAGGCGGTCGTTGCCATGCAGGCCTGTGCCCGCATTGGCGTGACGCACTCGGTTGTGTTCGGCGGCTTCTCCGCTAAGAGCCTGCAGGAGCGCATCGTGGACGTCGGCGCGTCGCTGGTTATCGCTGCCGATGAGCAGATGCGTGGCGGGAAAGCCATCCCTCTCAAGCCGGCAGTCGACGAGGCTTACGCAATGGGCGGCTGCGACGCAGTGCGGCACACGATTGTCTACAAGCGTACCGGTGGCAATGTCGGCTACGGGCCGAAGGACATCGACTGGGCCAAAGTTGAAAACGGCTCATCGGATCATTGCCCTCCGGAAATGGTCAGCGCCGAGCATCCGCTGTTTGTGCTCTATACCTCCGGTTCGACCGGCAAACCGAAAGGTGTCCAGCACTCGACGGGCGGCTACATGCTGCACGCGATGCTCACGATGAAGTGGACGTTCGACATCAAGCCGAACGACGTGTTCTGGTGCACGGCGGATGTGGGCTGGGTCACGGGTCATACCTATGTGGCCTACGGTCCCCTGGCCGTTGGCGCGACCGAAATCATCTTTGAGGGCGTACCGACCTTCCCGAACGCGGGTCGCTTCTGGGAAATGATCCAGCGCCACAAGTGCAGCGTGTTCTATACGGCGCCAACCGCGATTCGTTCGCTGATCAAGGCGGCAGATACGGCGCCTGATTTCGCACCGGGCAAGTACGATCTGTCGTCGCTGCGGCTGCTCGGATCGGTCGGTGAGCCGATCAACCCTGAAGCGTGGATGTGGTACTACAGGAACATCGGCGGCGAGCGTTGCCCGATTGTCGATACCTTCTGGCAGACTGAAACCGGTGGTCACATGATCACGCCGCTGCCGGGCGTGACGCCATTGGTGCCGGGTTCGTGCACACTGCCGCTGCCGGGTATTGAAGCCGCCATCGTTGACGAAATGGGTGGCGATGTGGCCAACGGTCAGGGCGGTATCCTTGTGGTCAAGAAGCCGTGGCCCTCGATGATTCGCACCATCTGGGGTGACCCAAACCGCTTCAAGCAATCTTATTTCCCGCCGGAACTCAAGGGCTATTACCTTGCGGGCGATGGCGCGGTGCGCGACGCGACGACGGGAAATTTCCGCATCACGGGTCGTATTGACGACGTCCTCAACGTCTCCGGGCATCGCCTTGGAACGATGGAGATCGAGTCGGCGCTGGTGTCGAATCCGCTGGTGGCCGAGGCTGCCGTGGTTGGTCGCCCGGACGATACAACGGGTGAAGCCGTTTCCGCGTTTGTGGTGCTCAAGGGCGCGCGTCCCGCTGACGCGGCTGCCGCGCAGAAGATTGCCAAGGAACTGCGAGACTGGGTGGGCAAGGAGATCGGTCCCATCGCCAAGCCTAAAGACATCCGCTTCGGTGACAACCTGCCAAAGACCCGGTCCGGCAAGATCATGCGCCGCCTGCTGCGCTCGATTGCGAAAGGCGAAGAAATTACGCAGGACGTCTCCACACTGGAGAACCCGGCGATTCTCGAGCAGCTCAAGCAAAGTCTCTAGCCTTCGGGTTTCCTCAGGGTCGGCTGCGTCGACCCTGTGGGCTGCCGCCTGAAGCACCCTGTCTCGAGGGGCGCATGCACGCATGCACGCATGCTGCGGCGGCGGACGCATTGCGTCGTTCGGGCATACTTCGCGCGGTCTTCGAATCGCGGAAATTCATGCAAGCGTTTCTCGCTGTTGTTCACAACATGGTGATGCTGATCGGCATCATCTATGTTGCCCAGTTCGTCACCGGCATCTTTAACTGGTCCGGCCGGGAAAACAATCCTGTCTATCGCCTCCTGCGGTTTCTGGTCTCACCCGTCACCCGCACGGTACGCGTCATCACGCCTTCCCGAATTGCTGACCAGCATGTACCCGTGGTTGCGTTTGCATTGCTGTTCTGGATATATGTGCTGCTCATCGCCGCGCGTCTATACGTCAAACGTCCAGAGCTATTTCAGTAGATGGGTGCGATCCGCGTTATCCGCCGATGGTTCTTTACCCAGATCGCGAGCTGGGGCCTTGCGTTCGGGCAGCGTGGCGTGGCATTTGACTATTACGCCAGAATTCTTGCTGAACAACCAGACGACACCATCACGCTGTCGCGCATCGCCTTTCTGCATGCCGAGGCGGGTGATCATGCGGCGGCGATTCGTGGCTTTGAGCGGGTGGTCGCGCTGCGGGCTGACGATGCCGATAGCTGGTTCAACCTGGGCTACCTCAGACAACAGCAGCGCGATCATGCGGGCGCGATCGATGCGTTCGTTCGCAGTATTGGAATCAACGAACGTCATGACCTGTCCTGGTATGGTCAGGGCATGTCCTTGCTGGCGCAGGGACGTTATCAGGACGCGATCGCGCCGCTGCGCAAGAACGCCGAGCTGCAACCGATGAGTCCGTACGGCCACATGGAGCTTGCGCGCGCTTACTTCAAACTGGGCGATCGCGAGCGTTGTGAGAAGCGCATGCGCAAGCTCAAGTCTTTTGATCCCAAAAACGCGGCGGTGCTTGAAGACGAAACCGGCATCCATATCGGCGTCGAACGCTGGTGGAAGCAGTAGCGCTGGCGCCTGCGACGCACTGAGCAACTCTGAGCGCGGCAAAAAGCGTTTGCGAAATTGCGCTGCGTTGCAGCACGAAATGCACAGATCGTGCAGGGCTTCCCCCTATGTCAATTCGGAAAAGTCGGGTACGCTTTGTCAGCTTCGCGTCAACAAGACAAGCGCACGGACGATGCGTACGGGATCAGGGGCGACGCAGCGAATTCAACCGAGGAGGAACCAATGCAATTGACCGAAAAGCACCTTGAGTACTGGAACCGGAATTTGCGGATAACCGCCGTCCTGATGGCGATCTGGTTTCTGGTGACATTCGTGGTGGGCTACTTTGCACGCGAACTCAGTGCATATAACTTTTTCGGTTGGCCATTCTCGTTCTGGATGGGTGCGCAGGGGTCGCTTATCGTCTACGTGATTCTCATCTGGTACTACGCCCGGAAAATGAACGCGCTCGACATCGAGTACGGCGTCGACGAAGGGGTAGAAGAATGAGCGGCGTCAGTTCACAGAAGGCGTTCACCGCCCAGCTCAAGAAAGTCTACACCTGGTACACCGGAGGCTTCATCCTTTTCGTGCTCATGCTCGCCGTGCTTGAGCAGGTCGGCATGCCGCGCAACTGGATCGGGTACATCTTCCTGCTTGCGACCGTGCTGCTTTACGCCGGTATCGGCGTGATGAGCCGCACCTCGGATGCATCCGAGTATTACGTCGCAGGTCGTCGTGTGCCAGCCGTTTTCAATGGCATGGCAACTGGTGCGGACTGGATGTCGGCGGCGTCGTTCATCGGAATGGCGGGCACGCTTTATTTGCAGGGGTACTCCGGGCTTGCTTTCATCATGGGCTGGACCGGGGGTTATGTGCTGGTCGCGCTGTTTCTCGCACCCTATCTGCGAAAGTTCGGTCAGTTCACGATTCCGGATTTTCTCGGTGAGCGCTACGGTGGCAACGCGGCGCGCTTCATCGGCGTATTCATCGCGATCCTGTGTTCGTTCACCTATGTAATCGCGCAGATCTACGGCGTCGGCGTGATTACCGCACGGTTGACCGGCCTTGCGTTCGAGATCGGTGTGTTTGTAGGGCTGGCCGGTATTCTGGTTTGCTCTTTCCTGGGTGGCATGCGGGCGGTTACCTGGACTCAGGTGGCGCAATACATCATCCTGATCATCGCCTACACCGTTCCGGTCGTCTGGCTTTCGGTCAAACACACCAGCATTCCGCTGCCACAGCTCGTTTATGGCGCAGTGCTGGAAAAGGTAACGGCTCGCGAAGATGTGCTGATCAAGGATCCGAAGGAAATTGACGTACGGAAGATTTTTGCCGACCGCGCCGCCTCGGCTGAGACCAAGCTCAAAGGGTTACCGGGTTCGTTCGATTCAGGACGCGCCGAGGTTCAGAAGGCGCTGGAAGACGCGAAGGCTTCCAACGGCCCGGTGGAGCAGGTAACTTCTGCGCAGAAGGCTGTAGATACCTATCCCAAGGACGCCGCCGCCGCCAAAGTCGCATGGACCAAGGATGCAGCCGCCAAGTCGCGTTCAGGTTTGCCGCTGCGGCATGCCGAGGCATTCCCCGGCAAGGATGAGCAGACCCGTGACATCTCCCGCAAGAATTTCCTGGCGCTGATTTTCTGCTTGATGGTTGGGACGGCCGCGCTGCCACACATCCTGATGCGCTACTACACAACGCCCAGCGTGCGCGAGGCGAGGAACTCGGTGTTCTGGTCGTTGTTCTTCATCTTCCTGTTGTACTTCACGGCGCCAGCGCTTGCCGTGCTGGTCAAATTTGACATCTATAACCTGCTGGTGGGTTCGGAGTTTGCGAAGCTCCCCGCATGGGTGAACTCGTGGGCGAAAGTTGATCCGGGGCTGCTTTCGATCACGGACATCAACAAGGATGGCATCGTGCAGCTCGCCGAGATTGCAATTGGCGCTGACATTGTGGTGCTTGCGACGCCGGAAATTGCCGGTCTGCCGTATGTCGTGTCAGGCATGGTCGCCGCTGGCGGTCTTGCGGCGGCGCTGTCAACCGCGGACGGATTACTCCTGACCATCGCCAATGCGCTTTCGCATGATCTTTACTACAAGATGATTAATCCCAATGCGTCCACTGCGATGCGTATTGGTGTTTCGAAAGCGTTGTTGCTGGTGGTCGCGATTCTGGCCGCTGCGGTTGCCGCACAGAAGCCGGCAGACATCCTGTTCCTCGTCTCTGCTGCGTTCTCGCTGGCTGCGGCTGGATTCTTCCCGGCGCTGGTTTTGGGTATCTTCTGGAAACGAACGACCGGGATCGCCGCCGTGCTCGGGATGATAGGCGGCGTCGGAATGACCTTCTATTACATGGCGACGACGCAGCCGTGGTTGCGCGGTGTGTTCGGCGTGAAGGGGTCCATCGCCGACAACATGTGGTGGGACATTTCACCAATTTCGGCCGGCGTATTCGGCGTGCCACTTGGCTTCCTGATTATCATCGTGATCACACTCCTTACACCGGCGCCGCGACGTGAGGTGCAGGAGCTGGTCGAGCACGTGCGCTACCCAAGCCTGAAGGGTGACACGATGAAGACGAGTACCAACTAGCGCTCGAGGGGCGGAGCGTGCTTCGCGTCTGCCATCATAAAAAGCCCGCTATCTGGCGGGGTTTTTTTTGCGCGCAAAATTTTGCGCTTCGATGACACTGTGGCTAGGTTGTGGCCGGATCGGTCAGCTTGAATGAAGGCCGCGCAGCAAGCTTTTTATAGAGCCGCGCCAGATTGGGATGCGCCGACTCCCAACCGATGTCGGGGTAGCGAAGCTTGAGATAGCCGAGCGCGCAGCCCGCCGCAATGTCGGCAAGGCTAAGGGCGTTGCCAACGCAAAATTCGCGGTCGCCGAGTTCACGCGCCATCTCGTCGATGCAGGCCATGATCTTGCCGCGCTGACGTTCGATCTGCTTCGCGCTCGACTCATTCTTGTCCGGTCGGTTATTTTCCAGTCGCGCCAGAAGGGCCGCGTCGCAAAGACCATCAGCGATCGCCTCCCAGCGCTTTACTGCGATACGGTCGCGCGACGCTTCCGGGATCAGCCGGTGCACCGGTGACAGGCCGTCGAGATACTCAACGATGACACGTGAATCGAAGACGCTCGTGCCGTCATCCATGATCAGTGCCGGCACCTTGCCGAGCGGATTGACTCTGGCCAGCTCCGGAGCCGGATTCCAGGGGTCGGCAACCTCCAGCTCAAGCTCAAGCTTTTTTTCGGCAGCGACGACGCGAACTTTTCGCGCGTACGGGCTGGTGTTCGAATGGAGGAGTTTCATGCAGCAGTTTTTTTCTTGGTTACAGCGATTTTCCTGTGCGGAGAATCTAGCACGTTCAGGCAGGCCCGCAAACAAATCCCGACGACGCGAGATAATACGCATTGACAACTCATTTCCCCGGTGCTTGCGACGCGATTCGCAGCCGTCTTTTCCTCTGCCACACGCATGCCCACGCTCGATACCCTCCAAGCCATTTCCCCGCTCGACGGCCGTTATCAAAAGAAAGTTGATGCGCTCGGTGACGCCTTCAGCGAATTCGCGCTGACACGGGAGCGCGTCCGCGTGGAGTTTGCGTGGCTCAAGTCGCTCGCGACGCATCCCGGCATCGCCGAGTTGCCGCCGCTCTCGGCGGTGGCAGTGAGCTTTCTCGATGATCTGATCGAACGCTTCTCGGTTGCCGACGCCGCTGCCGTCAAGGCTATTGAGGCCACGACCAATCATGACGTCAAGGCAGTTGAATACTGGATCAAGGACAAATTCAAGGCACTGCCCGAGTTGTCGCCGCATGCAGAGTTCGTGCACTTTGCATGCACTTCTGAGGACATCAACAACGTTTCGCATGCGTTGATGTTGAAGCGTGGCGTGCATGACGTGCTCCTGCCGCAGCTCGATGCGCTGATCGCGGCACTCGCGAAAGTTGCTATCAATACCGCCGACATGCCGATGTTGTCGCGCACACATGGCCAGGCGGCGACGCCGACGACGATGGGCAAGGAAATGGCGCTGTTCGTGGACCGTCTGCGCCATGCACGCGCCCAGATCGCCGCCGTGCCACTGCGGGCCAAGATGAACGGCGCCGTCGGTAATTACAACGCTCATCTGTCGGCCTATCCAGCCGTCGACTGGCCTGCGATTTCGAGGCAGACGATTGATTCGCTGGGTCTCGTCTGGCAGCCGATGAGCGCGCAGATCGAGCCACACGACTACATGGCTGAACTCTTCGACGCCATGGCGCGTGCCAACACCATCCTGATTGATTTTTGCCGCGACACCTGGGGCTACATTTCACTCGGCTTCTTCAAGCAGCGNCTGAAGGCCGGTGAGGTCGGCTCCAGCACCATGCCGCACAAGGTCAATCCGATTGATTTCGAGAACGCNGAAGGTAATTTCGGCCTTGCCAATGCGCTGCTTCGTCATCTTGCCGAGAAGCTTCCGATCTCGCGCTGGCAGCGTGATCTGACCGATTCCACAGTGCTGCGTAACATGGGCGTGGCCGTCGGCTACAGCCTGCTCGGACTCGTTTCTGCGCAGCAGGGTGTTGGCAAGCTTGAAGTCAATGCCGACAACATGCTGGCCGACCTGAATGCGAATTGGGAAGTACTGGCCGAGCCGATTCAGACTGTCATGCGCCGCTACGGCGTAGAGGGCGCCTATGAACAACTGAAAGCACTCACGCGCGGCCAACGCATCACGCCCCAAGCGTTGGCGGTGTTCATCGATACGCTGGCAATCCCCGCGGAGGCGAAAGCTTTGCTGCGCGATCTGACACCGGCGAAGTACACCGGCCTGGCGTCGGAGCTCGCGCGAAAGTACGCAATGTAAGTTCGTCGGGGCGTTATCAGCTTTTCAGCCAAGCGCCCATTTAATATGGGCTCGGCGCGATATTGGCCTTAAGTCGACTATAGATATTTTGTCCCAACAACCCCGATGCAATGGGCGATGCAGCGAAAAGCTGTATGTGACTTCATGGCAGGTTTCCGGGCTGAAAATTGAATATGCATAGGGCAAACATTTCGATATGAGTGCATTCATCGGACCATAGAATCCGCAGATGCAGTGGTCACCGTCATCATCTGGAGGAGGAATTTCATGAATCATTTTTCGCGTCGCTTCGCGACCGCCGCAATCGCCGCTGCGGCTGCGGCCAGCGTCTTCGCACAGGCACCCGTGAGCCCGACNCTCGCGCGCAATCTGGCAGCGCAGTGCGCAAACTGTCATGGCACCAATGGCCGGAGCGTCGCGGAAGTACCGTCGCTTGCGGGGCAGGCGGCGAACGTGCTCATTGAAAAAATGAATGACTATCGCTCGGGCAGGCAGGCCGCCACCATCATGCATCAACTGTCGAAGGGTTACACCGACGAGCAGATTGCGCTGGTCGCGGACTACTTCTCCAAACAACCCAAATAACGAAGGAGCGAACATGAACTCATTGACTCGTCGTGACTTCGTCAAATCGGTTGGCGCGTTGTCGCTCGCTGGATCGTCGGCCGTTGCGGGAATCGCGGGCTGTGCAACTGTCGGCGGTGCCGCCAAACCGAAAGTCGTCGTCGTTGGTGGTGGCTTCGGTGGCGCCACGGCGGCGAAGTACATCGCGATGTGGAGCGAGGGCAAGATTGACGTTACGCTGGTAGAACGCGGTGACGCCTTTGTGTCGTGCCCGCTGTCCAATCTCGTGGTCGGCGGCTCGAAATCCATCGGCGATATTTCTGTCGCGTATGACGGCCTTAATAAATACGGCATCAAGCGCGTCAAGGGCGAGGCCACAGGCTTTGATCCCGACAAGAAAACGCTGTCGCTCGCTGACGGCACGACACTGCCCTACGACCGGCTGATCCTGTCGCCGGGCATCGACTTCATGCTTGATTCACTGCCCGGCCTCACGAGCGCAGACGCACGCGCGAAGGTGCTCGCCGCGTGGAAGGCTGGTCCGGAAACGGTCGCGCTGCGCAACCAGCTCACGGCGATGACCGATGGCGGCGTCTTTGCGATCCACATTCCGAAGGCGCCATTCCGCTGCCCGCCTGGCCCGTATGAGCGCGCCTGTCAGGTTGCCTGGTACTTCCAGCAATCGAAGCCGAAATCGAAGGTGCTGATTCTCGACGCCAACGAAGACGTGATATCGAAAAAGGGCCTGTTCACGAAGGCTTGGGGTGGCCAGTTCAAAGGACTGATCGAGTACCGCAACAATCAGGAAATCCAGGACGTAGACGCGAAAACCAATACGCTCAAGATGACCTTTGGCGAAGACCTCAAGGCCGATGTGCTCAACGTGTTGCCGCCGATGCGTGCGGGTACGATTGCGACGGCCAACGGCCTTAACAATTCGAACAAGCGNTGGTGCCAGGTCGACTGGCTGACCTACGAATCGACCGCAGTCAAGAACGTGCACATCCTTGGCGATNCGCTGCAGATTGCTCCGCTGATGCCGAAGTCCGGTCACATGGCCAANCAGCATGGCAAGGTTTGTGCGGCCGCCGTCATCGCGCTGCTCACGGGCGACGTGGTCAACGCCACGCCTATGGTTGCCAACACCTGCTACAGCTTCATTGACGACAAGAACGTTGTTCATGTGTCATCTGTGCATCGCTACGACGCTGCGCAGAAGACGATGGTGGTGGTGGCCGGATCGGGCGGACTCTCGGCCGAGGCGAATCGCACCGAGGGTGTCTTCGCCAATAGCTGGGCACGCAACATCTGGGCGGACATGCTCACCTAGCGGCAACAACACGCCCGAACAAGCCCGTGCATGCAAGTGCCGGGCTTTTTGTTGCGCGTTTGCGACAGCGAGTATCGAGCCTGTCCGCAGACGATTCGCGCGTCACTTTGGGGCGTTTACGGAATTTCGCGGTAGCGCCAAAAACGTCGGTCGAAGTGCTCACTTCAACTGCCCGGCCGAATTGCTTGAATTTACGCAACTTTTTCCATTTTGTGCAGTGCGCGGAATGCATTTTCAATTGTTGCGATGCGGGATGCGAAATCCGTTTTCATAAAGTGGAATCTTTCGTGGAATGAAAACGCTTTGCAAACCATTGTTTTATAGGGCTTTTTTCAAAATGATCGTGCAAGTTCTATAAAAATCACATATGCTGCGAAGCAACAACAAGATGTTCAGGGCTTTTCCATTCGATGGAATGGCTGCAATAAAGAGGAACGTAAGTTTTCAAGAAAGGCAAACCAGCATGAGTCAATCATCCACCGTCCAATCGAAAATGGCAGCCGCCACGACCGCCCTCGAAAAAGATTGGGCCACCAATCCGCGCTGGAAAGGCGTCAAGCGCAACTACAGCGCTGCTGACGTCGTGCGTCTGCGCGGCACCGCAGAAGTCGAGCACACGCTCGCGAAGAAAGGTGCCGAAAAACTCTGGAACCTGGTCAACAACGAGCCATTCGTCAACTCGCTCGGCGCGCTGACCGGCAACCAGGCCATGCAGCAAGTCAAGGCTGGCCTCAAGGCGATCTATCTGTCCGGCTGGCAAGTTGCTGGTGACGCCAACCTCGCAGGCGAGATGTATCCAGATCAGTCGTTGTACCCGGTCAACTCGGTGCCGGCCGTGGTCAAGCGCATCAACAACACGCTGCTTCGCGCTGATCAGATCCAGTGGATGGAAGGCAAGGACGACGTTGACTTCATGGCGCCTATCGTGGCCGATGCCGAAGCTGGCTTCGGTGGCGTATTGAATGCGTTCGAACTCATGAAGTCGATGATCGATGCAGGTGCTGCAGGCGTTCACTTCGAAGATCAGCTCGCCAGCGTCAAGAAGTGCGGCCACATGGGCGGCAAGGTTCTGGTGCCGACGCGTGAAGCCGTTGAGAAGCTCTACGCAGCGCGCTTTGCGTCTGACGTGATGGGTGCACCAACCGTTCTGCTCGCACGTACCGATGCCGAAGCAGCCGATCTGCTCACCAGCGACGTTGACGAGAACGATCGTCCGCACTGCACCGGCGAGCGCACGGTTGAAGGCTTCTACAAGACGAAGCCGGGCTTCGACCAGGCGCTGTCGCGCGGTCTTGCCTATGCCGCTGTAGCCGATCTGATCTGGTGCGAAACCGGCAAGCCGGATCTCGACTTCGCACGCAAATTCGCCGAAGGCATCCAGAAGAAGTACCCGGGCAAGATGCTCGCGTACAACTGCTCACCTTCGTTCAACTGGAAGAAGAATCTCGACGAATCGACGATTGCCAAATTCCAGCGCGAACTCGGCGCGATGGGTTACAAGTTCCAGTTCATCACGCTGGCCGGCTTCCATAGCCTCAACTACTCGATGTTCAACCTCGCACACGGCTACGCGCGCAACAACATGAGCGCCTTCGTCGAACTGCAAGAGGCAGAGTTCGCAGCAGCGGCTCGTGGCTTCACGGCTGTCAAACATCAGCGCGAAGTGGGCACCGGTTACTTCGACGCCGTGACCCAGGTCATCCAGGGCGGCCAAAGCTCGACCACGGCACTGCATGGCTCGACCGAAGACGAACAATTCTTCGACGAGAAAAAGCCGGCGCTCAAGCTGGCCGTAGGCCAAAACGACTAAGCAGTAAGGACTGCACGGGG
>JGI24770J26754_10000890_pt1 | contig 21665 bp, 21 predicted proteins | sample LakOneMetagenome_FD_26754 | JGI IMG/M metagenome (IMG submission 26754) | reverse complement strand
CGGCGAGCGCATAGCCATCGCAGCGCGGCATGTGCAGGTCGGTCAGGAGCAGGGCGAAGCGGCCGCTGCGCCAAGCCCGCAATCCTTCCTCGCCATCGACCGCGGTCTCGCAGGCGTAACCGATCTGCTGCAGCTGGCGCGCGATCACCGCGCGATTGGTCGGATGATCGTCGACGAGCAGGATCAGGCGACGCTGGCGCTCGGCCACGGCAACGCTCGGCGCGGTGCGGGTCGGCATTGGTGTCGGCGGCGGCGTGCGTGCCAGCGCCGCTTCGGCCACCGGAAGGCGCACGACCAGACTCATCGTGGTGCCGACATCGAGCTGACTCTCGACGTGGATTTCGCCACCCATCAACTCGGCCAGCCGGCGGCAGATGACGAGACCAAGTCCGCTGCTGTCGCCACGCTGGATGTTGCCATGCGCCTGCGCGAATGGCTGGAACAGGCGCGCCTGGTCGGCCGTGCTGATGCCGATGCCGTTGTCGCGCACGCGCAGCGCGATCAGTTCGCGCCGGTCAGCGCTGGCGAGCCGGTCCAGCTCGACGATGACCTCGCCGCGCTCGGTGAACTTCAATGCATTCGACAGGAAATTGCTGAGGATCTGGCGAAGGCGCAAGGCGTCGGCGAGATGCGCCGGCGCGATGCGCTCGTCGATCCTGCATTCCAGCCGCAATGCCTTCGACGATGCGGTGGCGAGGAAGTTTCCGGTCGAAGCGCGCACCAGTTCGCGCAGGTCCACCGGCACCGGGTTGATCTCGAGTTTGCCGGCCTCGATTTTCGAGAAATCGAGGATGTCGCCGATGATCTGCAGCAGGCTCTGTGCGGAATCCTGCACGATCTCGACCTGCTGGCGCTGGTCGGCGTCGAGCTCGGTGCGCGCGAGCAGTTCGAGCATGCTCGCGACGCCGACCATCGGCGTGCGGATCTCATGGCTCATCGCTGCGAGGAACGACGACTTGGCGTGGTTCGCCGCCTGCGCACGCGCTTCGCTTTCGAGCAGGCTGGCTTCGTAGTGGAGCAGGTCGTGACGCATCGCGATGAGCGACTCGTGCACCTCGCCCAGCTCGCCCTCGGGCACGTAGCCGCCCGGCTCGTAGCCGCGTTCGCGCGCGTGCCGCGCGAGATGCTTGAGGCTTTCCACACCCTTGTAGATGTTGCGCAGCATGCTGCGCCCGACCAGCAGCACGACGCCCAGCGCGACGAGGCTGAGCAGCACGCGCCAGCGACCGAGGCGTGTCGCGTCGTGGAGGTGATCGCCGATCATCCGTTCGGTGTCGAACATCTTGAGATCGGCAAGGAACTTCAGGCGCGAGGCGACCGGGTCCATCGCCGGATACAACTCGGTATCGGCGAAGCGGCCGAGCGCGCCGATATCCTTCGCATTGAAGATATCCAGCAACCTGGCGGCCGCACGATCCGCGGCGACACGCGCATGGCCGATCTCGTCGACGACGCGGCGCTGCTCGGGCGGCAGGTCGGTCGCCACGAGTTCCTTCCAGTCACGCTCGATGGTCGCGCGCGCGCCCTGCACCACGTCGATGCCCTGTTCCCAGCCCATCAGGTTGTTGCGCACGCGAAAGACTGCACTCACGATGTCGAGGCCGTACGCGTCGGAGATCGATTTCGCCAGACGCAGCCCCGAGAGCGATTGCTGTTGCACGCTGCGGAACGTCGCGATGTCGGCGCGCAAGTTGAACTCGTCGAGCAGCAACACCGTGAGGCCGGTCAGCAGCAGCAGGCCGAACAACGCCTGCAGCTGCACGCGGATGCGCAGGCGGCGGTGCAGCGGGATCATCGGGTTCTTGCGCCGGCGCCATCCGGCTTGTGCCAGTCGGCGATCGCGGCCAGCAGCTGGTCGCCCGGGACCGCCGCGCTGATCAGGAAACCCTGCACCTGCTGGCAGCCGAGCTCGGCCAGCATCTGCCATTCCTCCACCGTCTCGACGCCTTCGGCGACGACCGTCAAGTGCAACTTGCGAGCGAGATCAAGGCTCGCTTCAACCACCGCTCGCTTGCGCGATTGCGCCGGCGCGCCGCTGACGAAGCCGCGGTCGATCTTCAGCTCGGTGAACGGGATCTGCGACAGCTGCGCGAGCGAGGAATAGCCGGTGCCGAAGTCGTCGATCGACAGACCAAAGCCTTTCAGGCGCAGGCGCGCGAGCACATTCAGCACATGCGCCGCCTCGCTCATGACCGAACTCTCGGTCACCTCGATCACGACATCGCGCGGGCGCACACCGCAATCCATGACGATCTGCTGATAGCGATCGGCAGTGGCGATATCGACCAGATTCAACATCGATACGTTCACCGACAGCTTCAGGTCCATGCCGGCATCGGCCCAGCGCCGATGCCAGCGGCAGCTGCGTTCGAGCATGCGTTCGGTCAATTCGCCGATCAGCCCTTCGCGTTCGAACAGCGGCACGAACCGGCTCGGTCCGATCAGGCGACCGCCATGCGTCCAGCGCGCGAGCGCCTCGACGCCGACGACGTGGCCGGTGCTGATCGCGACCTTCGGCTGGAACCACGGTTCGAACTCGTCGGCGGCGAGTCCGCGGCGCAGCGCGCCCGGACCGATTTCGACGTCCGGTTCGGCGACCGGGTCTTCCTCGCTGTTGTGGAACTGGCCAAGCACTTCGGCCAGCTTGACCGTGGTCAGCGGCTTCTCGACCACGCCGAGCACGCGCAGGCCATACGCGCGCGCCATGCCCTGCACGGTGTTGAGCAGGGCAGGGTCGAGCGCGCTGGTCAGCGCGATCGCGCCGACGCGCTTCTGCTGCGCCAGGTGACCGATGAACTCGATGCCATCCATTTCCGGCAGGTCGAGATCGACCAGCACGATATCGGTCGGCGTCGATGCCGCCTGCAGCACAGCAAGTGCGGCGCGGCCATCCGCCGCCACGTCCACGCGCTTGAGACCCAGCTCCTCGAGCAGGCGCAGCGCGACGCGGCGCTGGAAGCCATGATCCTCGACGATGAGCACCGACAGGTCAGAAAGCCGCATCGCTCACCCTCCCCCGATGGTGACCCAGACTAGCGCAACTCGCGGCGATGTGGACGACACCACCGCGGACGCGGTGTTCGATGGCGCGGAGCGAAGCGCGTTGTACACCGCATTCGCGGGGTAGCCGGCGGTTGTCGGAGACTCCCTAGCGAGTGGCAGCGCCCTGCCCGAACAGGATGCGCCGCTCTTCCTCGCCGAGCGGCTGGTTGGTTGGCGGACTGATCTCGACACCGCGCGCATACGCCCGCTGCGTCGCCTCTCGTTGTGAGATGGCTTCCTGCCAGCGTCGTACCTCGGCGAACGGCGCGAGGTCGAGCGGCGCCTTGGAATACGGACTGATCCACGGGTAACAGGCCATGTCCGCGATCGTGTAGTCGTCACCGGCGATGAAACGGCGCCCGGCGAGCTGGCGATCGAGCACGCCAAGCAGACGCTGCGCCTCCCGCGTGTAGCGCTCGATCGCATACTCAATGCGTTCGGGCGCGTAGACCGTGAAGTGGCCGTACTGGCCGGTCATCGGCCCGAGCCCGCCCATCTGCCAGAAAAGCCATTGCAGCACCTCGTTGCGCCCGCGCGGATCCCGCGGGATGAAACGCCCGGTCTTGTCGGCGAGATAGAGCAGGATCGCGCCGGACTCGAACACGCTGATCGGCGCGCCTCCGTCGGCGGGCGCATGATCGACGATCGCCGGCATCTTGTTGTTCGGCGAAATCGCGAGGTAGTCAGGCTGGAACTGGTCGCCCTTGCCGATGTTCACGGACTTGATCGTGTAGGCAAGCCCTGCTTCTTCGAGAAAAAGGGTGATCTTGTGGCCGTTCGGCGTGGGCCAGTAGTACAGGTCGATCATGCTCGTCTCCTTAGCGGANCCATTCTGTGGTTGGGATCGGTCGCGTGTTTCTCAACCGTTCGCACTCCGGAACCCAGCGACTGTGTTCGGCTGCGAAGGAACCAGGCGCCGGTTCCCGTGTCATCGGCCATCCGTGGCCCGCACGGGATTGGTTCATCCTGGACTCACTTGCCGATGCAGAAGGTCGAGAAGATCTCGCCAAGCAGGTCGTCGTTGCTGTATTCGCCGGTTATCTCGCCGAGGTGATGCTGGGCGACGCGCAGCTCCTCGGCGGCGAGTTCGCCGGCGCGCGTCTGCGCGAGGATGTCGGCGGCGGCGTTGATGCACGCGTCGGCGTGCTCGAGTGCTCTGACGTGGCGGGCGCGCGCGGTGAACGCGCCGGCGTCGCTGTCCCGCGCGGCGCCGGCGTGCGTCTTCAGCGCATCCACGAGCAGTTCGAGGCCGGCGCGCGAGTGTGCGGACAAGCCGATGCGGAGGCGGCCGTCCCGCACGTCTACGCGCGGCGATTCGCCGTCGAGGTCGATCTTGTTGCAGACGACGATGCGCGCGGCGGTTCGCGGCGTACCATCGAACAGGAGTTCGTCTTCGTCGGCGTGTTCGCGATCGGTCACCAGGACGGCGACATCGGCCCGTTCGAGCTCGACACGCGCGCGACGCACGCCTTCGCGCTCGACGGCGTCACTCGCTTCGCGCAGGCCGGCGGTGTCGACCAGCGTGACGGCGACTCCATCGAACTCGACAGTCTCGCGCAGCACGTCGCGTGTGGTGCCGGCGATTTCGGTGACGATCGCGCGCTCGCTCTGTGAGAGCGCGTTGAGCAGACTCGACTTGCCGACGTTGGGTCGCCCGACGATGACGACGTGCAGCCGCCGGCGAGGCGTACACCGCGCCGCGTCGCCGCCAGCAACGTGCGCGAATCGGCGCGCGCAGCATCGACCAGCGCGGCCAGGCCGGCGTCGGCGAGGAAGTCGATTTCCTCTTCCGGAAAATCGATCGCTGACTCGATCCATACGCGCAGGCGCACGACGCGTTCGGTCAACGCGCGCACGCGTTCGGAGAAATCTCCTTCGAGGCTGCGCTGCGCGGCGCGTGCGGCGGTTTCCGAGCCGCTCGCGATCAGGTCCGCGACCGCTTCAGCCTGGGCCAGGTCGATCTGGCCGTTGAGGAACGCGCGCTCGGAAAATTCGCCCGGGCGCGCGTGACGCGCCCCCAGTTCGAGAACACGCGCGAGCAACAGGCGCAGCACAACGGGACTGCCATGCGCCTGCAGTTCGAGCACGTCCTCGCCGGTGTACGACCGTGGCGCCGGAAACCACAAAAGCAGGCCACGATCGATGACCTCGCCGTTGCCGGCACGGAACGCGGTGTAGTGGGCATGGCGAGGCCGCGGGGCGCGGCCGAACAACGCGAGCGCGATCATCGCGGCGAGCGGGCCGGACACACGCAACACGCCGACACCGCCTGCACCGGGCGCACTTGCCACGGCTGCGATGGTGTCGGCGCGCGTGTTCATCACATCAGGCTGATGCTTTCTCGCCGGCCTCGATTCGCCGCGTGATGATCCACTGCTGCAACAGGCCGAGGCCGCCGTTGACGGTGTAGTACAGCACGAGGCCGGCCGGGAAGAACGCGAACAGCACCGAGAACGCGACCGGCATGATCTTCATCATCTTCGCCTGGGTCGGGTCCATGCCGGCGGTCGGCGTCAACGTCGTGGTCGCGATCATCACGAGCGCATTGAGGACCGGCAGCACGTAGTAGGGGTCGGGCGCGGTGAGGTTGTGGATCCAGCCGATGAAGGGTGCCTGGCGCAGCTCGACGCTCTCCAGCAAGACCCAGTACAGCGCGAAGAACACCGGGATCTGGATCAGCATCGGGAAGCAGCCGGCGAGCGGATTCACCTTCTCCTTCTGGTACAGCTCCATCATCGCCTGATTCTTCTTTTGCGAGTCGCCGGCGTAGCGTTCGTTGAGCGCGGCAATGCGCGGCTGCAGCTTGCGCATCTTGGCGCCGGAGCGGAACTGCGTTTCACTGAGCTTGAAGAACGCAGCCTTGATCAGCAGCACGAGCAGGATGATCGCGAAACCCCAGTTGCCGGTCAGCTTGTGCAGCTGCGCAAGCAGCCAATGCAACGGTTCGGCGATCACCGTGAACATGCCGTAGTCGACCGTCAGGGAGAGTCCCGGCGCGACCTGGTCGAGCGTGCTTTGCAGTTTCGGACCGATGTACAGGCGCGCGCGCGCGATCTTCGTTTCGCTCGGGGCGACGGTGATCGACGGCGACTGGGCGGTGATCAGATAACGTCGAACTTCGCCGCCTTGCGCAGTTCTCGCAAGATAGGTACTCGTGGTGTACTTGTCCGCTTCGGCGGGCTCGGGAATCCATGCGGCGAAGAAGTAGTGCTGCAACATCGCAGCCCAGCCACCGGCGAACTCGACCTGCAGCGGCTTCTTCTCGAAGTCGTCGAACTTGAGTTTCTGGAACTTGTCGGTCGGGCTGTACCACGCGGCGCCGACGAAGCTATAGCGCTCGATGTTGCTGTAGCCCTTGATGCCGCTGGTGTCGATGACCGGAGGCACCCGCTGCAGCCTGCGGTAGGCGTTGCCGCTCCATGCCGTCGCGCCGTGGTTGGCGATTTCCTCGCGCTGCTCGATCACGTAGCTGCCGCGCTTGAAAACGAGCACCTTGCGCACGCTGATGCCGCCGGCGTCGCTCCAGGTCAGCGGCACCTCGACCGTGTCGCTGCCATCGGCGAGCGCATAGGAAAGCTTCTCGGCGCTGAATTTCGCCTGGTGGTCGGGCGCGGCACCGACGGCGCTGACGAGGCCGCTCTGCACTTCGAAGAAGCTCGCGTCGCTGCTGTCGAGCAGGCGCTTGGGATGTGCGTAGTCCTTTGGCTGCAGCGGATAGGCGAGCAGATCGGCGACCACGACGTTGCCGCCGCGTGTGTCGATCTCGACACGCAGCACATCGGTGTTTACGACGACACGCGCACTGGCCTCACCCTCGGCAGCGGCATTCGGTATGGCGGGCGGCGCGGCCGTGCCGTCCGCTCGCGGCGGTGACGGCGCGGCCGCATCGGCGGGGCTGGCGGCTGGCGCGACGGCGGCACCGTTGGCAACGGTCGCCGCAGCATTCGTCGACGCTGCCTTGTTGTAATCCTCCTGCCACTGCATCCAGAACAGGTAGCCGATGAACAGCAGGGCGATCAGCAGGAAATTGCGCGGGCTCGTCATGATGGAACCGGTTGGGCGAAAGGGAGCCTCGTCGGCGCTCGCGGCCCGGTCGCGCAAGTCGCGACCGCTTCGATGTCGAGGACGGGGGCGGGCGCGCGCTGGGCGCGGCGTGCAAGTCAGTCGCGCATTGTGCCGGCGGCACCGGTCACGTTCAACGCCACAATGCGCTGCCACAGCTGGGCGAATTCGGCATGCAGGGCCGGATTGTCCTGCAGGTCGGCGCTGCTGCGCGCAATCACCAGGATATCCAGCGCCGGAAACATCGCGCGATGACGGCGAAAGCTGTCGCGTGCAATGCGCTTGATGCGGTTGCGGCGGACCGCCTTGCGGGAAACCTTCCTGGACACGGCCAAGCCCATGCGCACGCCGGTCGTTTCACTGGCTGCGACTTCGGCGATGAGGTTGCGGCTGGAGACGCGACGGCTGCAGGTGCGCAGCCGGGCGAAATCCCGGGCGGTCAGCAGGCGCGCGTCACGAGGAAAGGTCGCGCGCGCCATCGGCGATTCCGCCGAAGGGGTCAGACCGCGAGGCGCTTGCGGCCCTTGGCACGACGCGCGTTGATGACCTTGCGGCCGCCACGGGTCTTCATGCGGGCGCGGAATCCGTGGTCGCGGACGCGCTTGAGATTGCTCGGCTGGTAGGTGCGCTTGGTGGCCATGGCTTACGCAATGCGTTGAAGGAAAAGGGCGCGGATGGTAGGGGCCACGGGCCCGCAATGTCAAGTTGACGGCCGACCGGTTGCCCAAGGGCGGCGTCGCCGCGCAACGAGAGCCGGGAGTGTACTGCTAGACTTCCCCTCTTGCGGTCGCCCGCTTCGCGGGCTCGTACCGCCTTCTGGAAGCAACCTGGCAATGAGCGATCTTTGGCGACGCTGTCTGTCCCGCCTCGAGGCGGAATTCAGCGTGGAGGACCTGCATACCTATCTGGCGCCANTGCAGGTAAGCGAAGAGGAGTCCGGCTTCACCCTGTGGGCACCGAATGCCTACACGATGGAGACGGTCCGCGAACGGTTCCTGGGGTCGATCGTCGAAGTCCTCGAACACCTCAGCGACGGGCCGGTAGCGGTGGAGGTCAAGGTCGGCACGCGGGAACGCGCCGCCGCGCGGCCGGCCAGCCGTGCGCGCGCGGGCACCGCACGCCCGGCCGCGCCGGAGTCGAACCTGGAACCGAGCTACACGTTCGAGAATTTCGTCGAGGGAAAGTCCAACCAGCTGGGCAAGGCGGCCGCGACCCAGGTCGCGATGAATCCCGGCCGCGCCTACAACCCGCTGCTGCTGTACGGCGGGACTGGGCTCGGCAAGACCCATCTGATGCATGCGGCCGGCAACCTGATGCGCGCCAACAAGCCCGATGTGAAGATCATGTACTTGCGTTCGGAGCAGTTCGTCAGNGGCATGGTGCGCGCGTTGCAGCAGAAGGGCATGGATGACTTCAAGCGACGCTTCCGTTCGGTCGATGCGCTGCTCATCGACGACATCCAGTTCTTCGCTGGCAAGGAAGCGACCCAGGAAGAATTTTTCCACACGTTCAACGCACTGTTCGAGGGCAAGCAGCAGATCATCCTGACGTGCGATCGCTACCCGAAGGAAGTGGATCGCCTCGAACCGCGCCTGAAATCGCGGCTGGGCTGGGGCCTTTCGGTCGCGATCGAGCCGCCGGATTTCGAGACGCGTGCGGCGATCGTGCTGGCCAAGGCACAGGCGAAGAACGTNGAGCTGCCGGAAGAGGTGGCGACCCTGATGGCGAAGCGGATGCGCTCGAACGTGCGTGATCTCGAAGGCGCGCTGAACACGCTGGTCGCGCGTGCGAACTTCGAAGGTCGGCGCATCAGCATCGAGTTTGCCCAGGAGACCTTGCGCGACCTGCTGACCGTACACGCGCAGGCGATCACGATCCCGAACATCCAGAAGACCGTGGCAGACTACTACCAGCTGCGCCTGACCGACCTGTTGTCGAAAAAGCGCAGTCGCTCGATCGCACGACCGCGGCAGATGGCGATGGGGCTTGCCAAGGAATTGACCGAACACAGCTTGCCCGAGATTGGCGATGCATTCGGCGGCCGCGACCATACGACCGTGCTGCATGCTTGCCGCACGATCCGTGATTTTCGCGAGACGGATGGCAAGCTGCGCCAGGATTGGGAAAAGCTCGTGCGCGCGTTGACCGAATAGGATTCGGGCGCCAGCCTGTGGACAAGCTGTGGGGAGACCACGCCGCAGATTATTATCCACAGACAGCCCACAGGTGCGCAGGTCAATTGCCCGCACGGTTTGCTTGCTGTAATGCGTTGAAATAAAACAAATTTATGGCGTAGTCCGGGTTACACACAGGACCTACAACAACCAACGCTCCACAAAAAACATAAAGACAGGACGGACCGACCATGCGATTCAGCATTCAGCGCGAAACCCTTCTGAAGCGTTTGCAGCACGTCGTTGGCGTCGTCGAACGCAGGCAGACCCTGCCGGTGCTCGCGAACCTGCTTTTTGTGGTGGATGCTTCCGGTGTTTCGCTGACCGGTACCGATCTCGAAGTGGAGATGATCGCGCGCACCAGTGCGGAAGATCTCGATCCGGGTGAGGTCACGGTGCCGGCGCGCAAGCTGTTCGACATCTGCCGCGCGTTGCCGGACGGATGTCGGATCAAGTTCGAGCAGAACGGCGATCGAGTGACGGTAACTGCGGGGCGAAGCCGTTTCACCCTTGCAACGCTGCCCGCGACCGAGTTTCCCACGGTCGACAACATCGATACGGTCGAGCGCGTCGCCCTGCCGGAAGCGCAGCTGAAGGAATTGATGGATCGCACGGGCTTTGCGATGGCGCATCAGGATGTGCGCTATTACCTCAACGGCATGCTGCTTGACCTGCGCGAACATTCACTGCGTTGCGTGGCGACCGATGGACATCGGCTTGCGATGGCCGAGACGCGGCTCGACGCGAAGATCGCTTCTCCGCGNCAGGTAATCGTCCCGCGCAAGGGCATCAACGAGCTGCAGGGCCTGTTTGAACCTGGCGAGGGCATTGTTGAACTGGAGTTNGCGCGCAACCACCTGCGCGTGCGGCGTGGGGACGTGACATTCACGTCCAAGCTCATCGACGGGCGCTTCCCGGACTACGAGGCGGTGGTCCCGATCGGCGCCGACAAGGAAGTGCGTGTGCAGCGCGACGACATGCGCGCGGCATTGCAGCGCGCGGCGATCCTGTCGAACGAGAAGTATCGCGGCGTAAAGATCGAGGTCGCGCCGAATCGGCTGCGCATCGTCGCGCACAANCCNGAACAGGAAGAGGCGGTGGAAGAGGTCGAGGCACGCACCGGCGTGTCCGAGCTCAGCGTCGGTTTCAACGTGAACTATCTGCTCGATGCGCTCGGCGCGATCAGCAGCGACGAAGTCCTCCTGTGCCTGCGTGATGGGCAGTCGAGCTGTCTGGTGCGCAAGCCCGACTCGGACGATACCCGCCACGTGATCATGCCGCTGCGGCTCTGAACGCGCTGTGGGGCGAGCGGCGTGAGGATTCGCAGCCTGCGGATTGCGAACTTTCGCCTGATCGAAAGCGGCGAGGTCGAGTTTGCCCCCGACTGGAACGTGTTCGTCGGCGGTAATGGGGCCGGCAAGACGACCTTGCTGGAAGCCGCGTTCCTCTTGTCTCACGGGCGCTCGTTCCGTTCGACCGCGCGGGACAGCCTGTCCCGCGAAGGCAGCCCCGGGTTTTCGGTTTTCGGCGACCTTGCGCGGGCGACCGCCGATGAACGCGTTGGGCTTTCGCGAGCCAGCGCAAGCTCGAGGCCCGCCTCAATGGTGCTGCGATCGCAATCGGTGACCTGATGCGTCACACCGCAGTTGTCTGCTTCGAGCCTGGCTCGCATGAGCTGATCAGCGGCGGGTCGGACGAGCGCAGGCGCTACCTTGATTGGGGCGTGTTCCACGTGGAACAGGATTTCCTTTCGGTATGGCGCCGCTACCAGCGCGCGCTCCGCCAACGCAACGTGCTGTTGCGTCAGGCCGCCGCCGAATCCGAAGTTGAGCCATGGAGCGTCGAGCTGGCGATCGCAGCGACGTCCCTGACGGCGCAACGCCGAGTGTATTTCGACCTGTTGCGATCTCATGTGACCGACTATCTCGGCGAATTTCTGCCCGAGCTGGGCGAGGCGGCGTTGGCGTTCGATCCAGGGTTCGATGAAGAGCTCGATCTGGCCGAGGTGCTGGCGGCGACGATTGATCGGGACCGAGCGCGCGGCTACACCGGCGCAGGCCCGCACCGAGCCGACTGGTCCGTGACGTTCGTGGGCGCCCGACGCAGGGAGTACCTCTCGCGCGGGCAGGAGAAGCTTTGCGCGTTCGCGCTGGTGTTGGGACAGGCGCGCCAGTTCGCCAGCCGGTTTGGTGAATGGCCGATCGTGTGTCTCGATGATCTCGCGTCGGAGGTCGACGCGGAGCATCTGCGGCGGATCCTCGACGCGGTCGACCGGACCGAGGCCCAGGTGCTGCTGACCGGAACGCAGGAGCCGCGCGATCTCGCCGGGGTGCGCCGGCCCGTTGCGCGGTTCCACGTGGAACAAGGGCGTGCCGCGCGGCTGCTATAATCCGTGGATTCAACTGTTGACTGCCGGCATGCCCCGTGGCACGCCGGATTTGCCGTGCCGGAGACCGAATGACCGACCAATACGATTCAAGCAAGATCAAGGTCTTGAAGGGGCTCGAAGCCGTCCGCAAGCGTCCTGGCATGTACATCGGCGACACGGACGACGGCACCGGTCTGCACCACATGGTGTTCGAAGTCGTTGACAACTCGATCGACGAAGCGCTCGCGGGCTACTGTGACCACGTCGTGGTGACCATCCATACCGACGGCTCGGTCAGCGTCGAGGACAACGGCCGCGGCATTCCGGTCGGCATCCAGGAAGAAGAGGGGCGTTCCGCGGCCGAAGTCGTCATGACCGTGCTCCACGCCGGCGGCAAGTTCGACGACAACAGCTACAAGGTCTCTGGCGGTCTGCATGGCGTCGGCGTTTCGGTGGTCAACGCCCTGTCCGATCACCTGTGGTTGACGATCTATCGCGACGGTCACGAGCACCATCAGGAATACGCCCTCGGCGAGCCGCTCTTCCCGTTGAAGGTGGTTGGTCCGTCGACCCGCCGCGGCACGACCGTGCGCTTCCACCCAAGCCTCGGAACGTTTTCCCAGATCGAATTCCACTACGACATCCTTGCCAAGCGCTTGCGTGAGCTCTCGTTCCTCAATTCCGGCGTCAAGATCGAGCTGACCGACGAGCGCAGCGACAAGCGTGATGTCTTTGAATATGAAGGCGGAATCCGCTCGTTCGTCGAGCATCTGGCGCAGCTGAAGACGCCGCTGCACGCGCGCGTGGTGAATTTCAGCGCGCAGCACGAGGGCACCACGGTCGACGTCGCAATGCAGTGGACCGACGCTTACCAGGAAACCGTCTTCTGTTTCACCAACAACATCCCGCAGCGCGATGGCGGCACACACCTGGCCGGCTTCCGCGGGGCTCTCACGCGGACGCTGTCGAATTACATCGAGACGGCCGGTCTGCAGAAGACCGCGAAGGTCGCGCTGTCCGGTGACGACATGCGCGAAGGCCTCATCGCGGTCCTGTCCGTCAAGGTGCCGGATCCGAAGTTTTCGTCGCAGACCAAGGACAAGCTCGTTTCGAGCGAGGTCAAGGGTGTCGTCGAATCGATCGTCAACCAGAAGCTCGAGGAATTCCTGCTCGAGAATCCCGCCGAGGCGCGAGCGATCGCAGCCAAGGTCGTCGACGCGGCGCGTGCTCGCGAAGCAGCGCGCAAGGCGCGCGAGATGACCCGGCGCAAGGGCGCGCTCGATATCGCGGGTCTGCCCGGAAAGCTTGCGGACTGCCAGGAAAAGGATCCGGCGCTTTCCGAACTGTTCATCGTCGAGGGCGATTCCGCCGGCGGTTCGGCGAAGCAGGGCAGGAACCGCAAGAACCAGGCAATCCTGCCGCTCAAGGGCAAGATCCTCAATGTCGAACGCGCGCGCTTCGACCGCATGCTCGGCTCGGCCGAAGTCGGCACCCTGATCACCGCACTCGGCACTGGCATCGGCAAGGACGAGTTCAACGTCGACAAGCTGCGCTACCACCGCATCATCATCATGACCGACGCGGACGTCGATGGTTCGCACATCCGCACCCTGCTGCTGACGTTCTTCTACCGCCAGATGCCGTCCCTGATCGAGCGCGGCCACATCTACATCGGCCTGCCGCCTCTATACAAGTTGAAACAGGGAAAACAGGAAATTTACCTGAAGGACGACGCGGCGCTGAACACCTACCTGATTTCCAACGCGGTCGATGGCGCCGAGCTCGCCTACGCGCCGGATGCGCCGGCGGTGACCGGCACCGGACTCGAGAAATTGATGGCGCTGTACCGCGCCGCGCTCGACCAGATCGAGCGGCTGGCTTTCCGATTCGACGGCGCGTTCCTGCGTGCGCTGCTGGATGCGCCGTTCGCCGCGGATGCCTGGAACGACGAGTCCGCGCTGCAGGCGTGGATCGAGCGGCTGTCGGCAACACTCGCGAGTTCCGGCCTCGGCAAGCCGCGCTATTCGCTGCGCATCCAGCCGGCCGGTCCGGAGCACGCGCAGTCGCTGGTCATCGAACGGGACCAGCACGGCCTGCGCCACACCCAGGTCCTGCCGGCGAAGTTCCTCGCGGCACCCGAGTTCCGACCGATCGTCGAAGCCGCAGGCCAGCTCGCCGGCCTGATCCAGCCCGGTGCGCTGGTGCGTCGGGGTGGCAAGAGCCTCGCGGTGGGCGGATTCGGTGCGGCCTACGAGTGGTTGATGGACGAGGCCAAGCGGGGTCGGACCATCCAGCGCTTCAAGGGTCTCGGCGAAATGAACCCGGAGCAACTGTGGGACACCACGGTGAACCCGGATACGCGGCGCCTGCTGCAGGTCAGCATCGAGGATGCGGTCGCGGCGGATCAGATCTTCTCGACCCTGATGGGCGACGTGGTCGAGCCACGGCGTGAATTCATCGAGCAGAACGCCTTGCGGGTCGCCAACCTCGACGTCTGACCCTTCCGCCGCACGCGATGGATGCTGCCACGCAACATCCATCGCGTTCGATTGCCGGCTTGTGTCCTTCGCAGGCTCGGCGGTACCCTCAACGCCCTCGTTTTCGTCACCCGCGCGGTAGACGACAACCTTCGTATGTCCCAGTGGGGTGAATCGTCATGAAGCTCTCGAAGTGGCTCCTGGTCGGCGTGTGCAGCGTCGGCCTCGCATGCAGCGCCGGCGTGTTCGCGAAAGACAAGAACGAGGCGAACAAGTATCCGAACGCCACGCGCCAAGACCCCAAGGTCAGCATGTCGTCGAAGGACCAGACGCTGCTCAACAAGGCCGCTGACCTCGTCAATGACGGAAAGTCGGCCGAAGCGCAGCCGATGATCGAGAAGGTTCTCGGCAACAGCGGCTCGAGCGCGTACGCGCAGGCTTTTGCGCACCAGCTGATGGCGCAGGTCTACTACGATCAGGAAAAGGGCGCGCAAGCGATCGAGGAATACAAGAAGGCGATCGCATTCGACGCGTTGCCGAACGACGCGCAGTTCCAGCTGATCTACGCACTCGCGCAGACGCAATTGCAGGAAGAGAAATACCAGGATGCGCTCGCCACGCTGGCCGACTGGGAAAAGCAGACCGGCACGCAGAGCGCCGACGAACAGGCCCTCAAAGCCAACGCCTACTACCGCACCGAGCAGTTTCAGCCGGCGATTGACACGATGAAGAAGGCGATGTCGATGACCGACAAGCCGAGTGACAGCTGGTCGCAGATCCTGATGGCGAGCTACTTCGAACTGAACCAGTACGACCAGGCCGCCGAACTTCTCAAAGGCCAGCTCGCAAAGGATCCAAACAACAAGAAGCTGATCAACCAGCTCGCGACGGTCTACATACAGGGCGACAAGGATCAGCTGGCGCTCGAACTGATGGCCAAGGCAAAGGCCCAGGGCTTGGTCACGACCAACGACGACTATGTCCAGCTCGCGAAGATGTACGCAGCGGCCGACAAGCCCAAGGATGCCGCTGCCACGCTCAAGGAAGGTTTCGGCAAGAACGCGCTGCAGCCCACCTACGACAACTACAAGCTGCTGGGCGACGTCTGTACCCAGAGCGAGGATGACGCCTGCGCGATCGAGGGTTATGGCAAGGCATCGCCGATGGCCAAGGACGGCAACGTCGACTACCAGCTCGGCTACCTCATGTTCTACGCCGACAAATCGAAGGATGCGGTCGACGCCCTGAGCCGGGCCATTTCGCGCGGCAGCCTGCGTCAGGAAGGCGAAGCCTACCTGCTGCGCGGCGACGCCGAGAACGACCTTGGGCAGGGCGCGGCGGCGACGGCCGACTGGCAGAAGGCCGCGGGTTTCGCCAGCACCAAGTCGATGGCCGAGCAGCGCCTCAAGGCGGCCAAGGGTGGCGTAAAGATCAATCGCGCCAAGAAGAAATAGCCGCGCGCCGGAAAGCCGNCGCAACCCCGCTGTGCTCGTCCTGACGTTGCAACCTTTCGTGTTACCGGAAAAACGACACACAACTCCATGATCGGCCGTCGATCGAGCAATGCAAACGCTTGTCGTANGGGCATCGCCTGTTGTACCTTGGCCTGCTCTTGCGCCAGCGCTCCCGGGGAAGGGAACGAGCGTCGGCATCGATCGGGCGACCGCACAGACTCAATTTTCGTTGGTCAATACTGATGGCTGATACCAATCAATCTGGCGGCGACTCTTTCAGCTGGCGACGCGTTACAGCGTTTGCCAGCGCNTTCGCGCTGCACGTTTTTGCATTCGCGATGATGATGGCGCCGGTTGCACCGCCGCCCGCGAAGGACAAGGCCGTCGACAAGAAGGTCACGGTCGAGTTCATCGAACCGCCGCCACCGCCGCCGCCGCCGCCGCCGCCGCCACCGGAGCCGCCGAAGAAGCCGCCGCCGAAGGTGATCGAGAAAGTGTTGCCGCCGCCGAAGGCGCCGCCGCCGCCACCGGCTCCGCCNATCGTGGAGGANGCGTCTCCGATGTCGGTCCCGGCCGCACCGCCGGCACCACCCGCGCCGCCACCGCCGCCGGAAGACATCGCGCCGAGCGANAACATCAGCTACCGTAAGATGCGTCCGCCGCGGTACCCGCCGATGGCTGCGCGTCAGCATCAGGAAGGCAAGGTCCTTCTGAAGGTGCTGGTTGGCGTCGACGGCTCGCCACAGGAAGTGACGGTCGAGAAGTCCAGCGGCTCGCGCCTGCTGGATCAGGCAGCCATCGAAGCCGTCAAGACCTGGAAATTCAATCCAGGTTCAAAGGGTGGCAGACCCGCGCCCGGGTATGCCTTGGTTCCCATTGATTTCCATTTGTCCGAATAGGGTAGCGCCATGCAGCAAGATGCCTCTCAGACCCCCGCAGCGGCTCAGCCTGCTGTCGTTCCCCCTCCTGGCGGTGGCGGCAATGCCGCGGCCATGAGCCAGATGGGTTTCCACGACCTGATCCAGAACTTCGACCTGCTTGGCTGGATCGTGTTCGTGACCCTCTGCGTCATGTCGATCTCGTCGATCTACTTCGTGGTCGCGAACTTCCTGCGCAACAGCATGATTCGTGCGCGCATGGAGAAGGTCATCAATACGTTCTGGGATACGCCGTCCGCGCAGGACGCCGTGCGCTTCCTCGAGGACCAGCCGAAAGGCGAACCGTTCTCGAAGATCGCACTCGACGCCGCTCAGGCCGCCGCGCACCACCAGCGCAACGAAGGCAGCCGCCTCGTCGAAGCCCTCAACCGCTCCGAGTTCATCGACCGCTCGCTGCGCCAGGCCGTCGCGCGCGAAAGCCTGCGCCTCGAAGGTGGCATGACCGTGCTCGCCACGGTTGGTTCGTCGGCACCGTTCGTCGGCCTGCTTGGCACCGTGTGGGGCATCTACCACGCGCTGATCAAGATCGCCGCGTCGGGCAACGCTTCNATGGAAGCGGTGGCGGGTCCGGTCGGCGAAGCGCTGATCATGACCGCGTTCGGTCTGTTCGTCGCGATCCCGGCGGTGCTTGCGTACAACTTCTTCGTGCGNCAGAACCGCGTGATCTACGCGCGCTTCGACGAGTTCGCGCACGACCTGCATGATTTCTTCGCAACGGGTTCGCGCGTCGACAGCGGCGCAGTTCCGGTTGCCGCAGCGAGGAAGTAAGCCATGGCAATGAGTACGGGTGGTTCGGGCGGCGGCCCGATGGCGGAAATCAACGTCACGCCGCTCGTCGACGTGATGCTGGTGCTGCTGATCATCTTCATGATCACGGCACCGCTGATGTCTCACAAGATCCGGATCGACCTGCCACAGGCCAATCCGAACGTGGTCGACCAGCCCCAACCGGAGCCGCTCGATCTCGCGATCAAGGAAAACGGCGACTTGTTCCTCAACGACGAGCCGGTGACCGACGCGATCCTTCAGTCGCAGCTGCGCGTCGCGGCACAGAAGAACCCGCAGCCGGAGTTGCAGATCCGCGCCGACAAGCCGACGCAGTGGCAGAAGATCGCCACCGTGATGGCCGAGGCGAAGTCGGTAGGCATGGTCAAACTGGGCTTCATGACGACTGGCGGCAACGAATAGCGGGCGTTTGGAACAAGCAGCAAGACCAGAAAAGGCGCCATGGCAACATGGCGCCTTTTTTAATGTCCATGGGTGGACGGCAAAACGGAAATGCAGGAACCATTTCCGTTGTACCCCACGCTGCCGCGCGGATCGAAGGATGATGGCCCAGCCCGGGTCAGCCGTTCGCCTGGCGGTACAGATTGCGCGCTCGCATGCTGCGGGCGTAGGCTGGGACCGCGGAGATTGAACCGCGAAACGGAGAACCGGTATGACCACCGATGCGTTCCGTTCCCATGCCGCACGTGCCGAAATCAACGTCACGCCGCTGATCGACGTGCTGCTCGCCCTCGTCGTGATCATGATCGTCGCCGCGCCGATGGCGCTGCACCGCCTGCCGCTGCCCGGCGATTCGCACCGCCAGACGGCACCGCCGCGGACGCTCGCGCTGTCGATCCTTTCCACGGGCGAGCTCTACCTCGGCGGCATCTCGATGAGCCGCGCGCAGCTCGCCCGCACGCTGTCGGCCGAAGCGCTCGTCATGCCGCCGCCATCGCTCGAAATCCGCTCCGACGCGGACACGCCCTACGAGAAGGTCGCCGATGCGCTTGCACTGGCGCACGGCAGCGGGCTTGGTGCGATCAGCATCCTCGACGCACGCGCACAACCGTGACGCGCGGACCCGCTGATCAGCCGGCAGCGAGAATCGCGAGGTAGGCACGCACGGTCGGCGCGAGTCCGTCATACAACGCCTCGCCGATCAAGGCGTGGCCGATCGAGACTTCGGCGAGGAACGGAATCGCCTGTTTCAGTGCGCCGAGGTTGCGCTGGTTGAGATCGTGTCCGGCGTTGACGAGCCCGGCTGCGCACGCCCGCTCGGCCGTGCGCACGCAGTCGGCGAGTGCGGCAGAGTAGTCGCCGCCAGCGAACGCGTTTGCATACGGCTCGGTGTAAATCTCTATGCGATCCGCGCCGATCTCCGCTGCACGCTCGACGTCGGCGCAACCGGCGTCGATGAACAGGCTGACGCGGCAACCGATCGCCTTCAGCTCGCGCACCAGAGGCATCAGCCGCGCCGCATCCTGCGCGAGGTCGAAGCCGTGGTCGGAGGTGATCTGTGCGTCNCCATCCGGAACCAAGGTCGCTTGCGCCGGACGAGCGGCGCGCACCAGTTCGATGAAACCCGGATAGTTTCCGCGTGGCGGTGCAAACGGATTGCCTTCGAGGTTGTACTCGACCGCTGTCGCCGAGCCGTCCGACCGAAGCATCGCACCGACGCGCAAAACATCGTCGACGCGGATGTGTCGCTGGTCCGGTCGCGGGTGCACNGTGATGCCGTGGCAGCCGGCATCGATGGCGACGCGCGCGGCCTTGAGCGGATCGGGTTCGGCATGTCCGCGCGAATTGCGCAGCACGGCGATCTTGTTGATGTTGACGCTGAGGGCGGTCATTGCGGGATGATCGCCGAACGCCCCGAGCCTGTCGAACGAATGTGGATTCGACGGCACATCACGGGCTCGGCGGCGTCTCCACATCTCTCGCTGCCGCGAGCTGCGATTACCGCGAACGCTCGGAACGTATTAGCAGGCGAGCGCCGCGCTTCGCTCAGCGACAGCTCTCGCTGATCTGCTTCCACGCCACCGGCGACCAGTACGCGCCATCCTTCCAATCGCCACGCCTGGCGTCGTCGAGATGCGCCGCGATCAGGCTGGTGGTGTCCGGCGCCACCTCGACCTCGATCGTCTTGTAGTGGCTCGCGCTCGGACCGGAGTTGCGCAGGCGGTCATTGAACGGCAGGTAGCGGCTGTCGATCAGCTCGGCCACCTTGACCGTGTGTCGACCGGCAGCAACGCGAAACGAGTGCGATCCCTGCGGTCCCGGCGCCACGCCATCGATGCTGATGATCTTCGCGGCATGCAGGCCCTGCTGATGTGGCGCGACGTCGAAATCGCTGATGCGACCACAACCGCTATTCGGGCCAGAACGGCTGTTCGGGCCAGAACCATCCGCCGAGGCGACCAGCTCACCGTCGCCAATGGTCAGGCGCATCGCCGGCAGCTGGATGCTCGACAAGGTGCCGTTCAACGACAGCAGGCGATCGTCGCGACGCACGTCGAAGCCGAGCGCGCCGCCATTCGGCAACGCTTCGATGGTCCCGCGCAGCAGCGCCGCCGCGGCATCGGACTCGGCCAGCGAGCGGCCGTTGACCGCGACCAGCACGTCGCCACTGCGCACGCCCATCTTCTGCGCGGCACCGCCGGGCGTGATCGCCAGCACATGCACGCCGTCGCGGTCCTTGCGCGCGCTGTCGACCAGCACGCCGAGGTTGCTCACTTGCTGTGGCGGCGTGTCGATGGCGAGGTGGATGTCCCCCGGGCCCGCGTTGCCGAACGCGCCGCTCTCGATCAATTCGGTCATCACCGCGCGCAGCTCGGCGCGCACTCGTTGTTCGACACCGACGCTGGCGCCCGCTTCGCTGGCCAACATCGCGCCGGTCGAGGTCGCCGTCAGCGGCGCCGGCGCTTGCGCGTACGCACCGCCGACCGCAGTGAGCGCGAGTGCAAGCGCCGAGACCAGGTGCGCGTGCCGCAATCGGGTACCACCGGAAAGACTGTTCATCTCGTCACCTCACCTTCGATCATATCTGCGTGATGCTGTCGCCGCGATCGCCCGCACCACGGCGCAACCCGTCGATCATTCCGCGCAGCGCGCGATTTCGCTGCTGCCACAGCGGGGAAAGCTCCTCGGCGCCGGCGCCGCGGTCGTAAGCGGCTTGCAGCTGCGCGTCGATTGCACGCAAATGCGTCCCGCCCATGCTGGCCGCATGGTCACCTGCAAGGCCCGCCCANTCCTGTTCGAGTACGCGGGACTGTTCCTGCACCGTGGCGTGCCCGCCGTCGTCCGGGATCGCGCGGCGCAACCCGGGAGCGATCAGCACGAGNGCGAGCATCGCCGCGGCGGCGGCGCCGAGCACACCCGCGGCCTGCCAGCGTCGACGCGCGACGCGCTGCNGCTGGCGCGCGACGATGCGCGGCCACAACGCCGGATCCGGATTGAATTCCGGCAATCGGGATGGATCGAAGCGGCCGCGGCGGCCGAACTCATTCATGCTCATGCTCTCCGGCATCGATGCCTGCTTCATCGCCGAGGCGCTTCAACGCGCGCGCCAGGATCGATTTCGAATAACTCTCACTTTGACCGAACAGGTCCGCGAGTTCCTTGTGGGTGTAGCCCTCGACTTCGTGCAGCACCACCACCGCGCGCGCGCGCGCGGGCAAGCGCTGCAGCAGCGACCACGCATCCACGCCGTCCTCGGCATCCGTCGAAGCCGCCGGCAACGCATCGAACAGCGCGTCGACATCCTCGTCGCGAAAGCGTTGTCGCGAACGCAGCACGTCGATCGTCGCGTTCGCGGTCAGGCGCTTGAGCCAGGCACCGAACGGCGCGTCGCCGCGAAACCCGCGCACGGTCGCGAACATCTTGAGGAACACCTCCTGCACGATGTCCTCGGCCGCGCTCGGCTCGCCGAGCACGCGCAGCGCGAGCGTGTAGCAGGCGCCGGAAAACCGCTGGTAGATCGTCGCAAACGCCGCCATTTCGCCGCGTTGGGCGCGCTGGAGGACATGCCGGTCGAGCGACTGTCCAAAGCCGGTACCTCCGGTTGGCGCCTCCACGTAGCTGGTCTGTCCGTCTGCCATTCCTGCAAAAGGACGGCCAGGCGGGTCTGAGCGTCGCGCGTCGCCGGTCACGGCGCCAGCCGAAACAGGTTCAACTCGCGCGGCGGACCGCGCCAGGCGATGCTGCCGGTGAGTCCGGGCGCCGGCGTGAACCGGCGTACCTGCCACTCGTCGGGTCGCCCCGCCTCGGGCGCCATCCGGCATGGCGGTCCGGCTTGTCCGTCCGGATCCAGCGCGAATTCAACCCGGTCGAGGCCGAAGGAAAGGCCCTCACCGAGCGCCTTCAGGACCGCCTCCTTGTGCGTC
>JGI24770J26754_10000887_pt1 | contig 21703 bp, 12 predicted proteins | sample LakOneMetagenome_FD_26754 | JGI IMG/M metagenome (IMG submission 26754) | reverse complement strand
CGATGAATTACCTGCAGACCAAAAAACCAAGAGTACTTTACATTTCTTATGGCGAAACGGATGAATGGGCACACAGCGGCCGTTATAAAGATTATCTCAATTCCGCAAACATGGTAGACAAGTGGATACAGGATATCTGGAACTATGTGCAAACTGATCCGTTCTATAAAAATAAAACGGCTCTCTTCATCACGGTAGATCACGGGCGTGGCGATGCGGTGAAAGCAGAATGGAGGGACCACGGCAGCGACATAAAAGATGCTTACCAGATATGGTTTGCAGTGATGGGCCCGGGTATAAGCACCAAAGGAGAAGTAAAAACAGCGCAGCAATACTACCAGAAACAATTTGCACAAACCATGGCTGCAATACTAGGGGTAAAATTTTCGGCAGAACATCCCATTGGAGAAAAGATCGATCTTAACCGGAATTAAATTCCATCAGCCGTTGCAATAAAGTGACCTGGTTGCCGGCACGGATGAAATTATGGCCTTCGTATTTTGCGCCGTAGTATTTATCGTTGTTCAGATGATCGGTTAAAAAACGAAGCGCCTGCATATAGATCATGAATTTGCCGGAATAGTGAAAGAAAGTTTTCTCTATGGGGGTCAGTTCCACTCCCATTTCAGAAAGGTATCCGTTTTCAATAGCCTCATAATATTCCTTTCTTACCCGGATCCTGGAAAAGTCTTTCTCTTCCTCACTCACCGGTGAAAGATAGGTACGCATCATATCGCCTATATCGCTGATAAAATAACCGGGCATAACGGTATCCAGGTCGATCACACAAAGCCCTTTGCCAGCATCGTCGAATAAAACATTGCTGATCTTGGTATCGTGATGAATACAGCGGAGTTTCAGGTTTGCTTTGCTTTTTTCAAATTCATCGGCAATATTCTTATTTGCCTTTATAAAGTCAATAAGTGTTGCTGACTCTTTTACCCTGCCGGCATTCCCATTTACTACCGCTTCTTCAAATTGCCGGTAACGTAAACCCAGGTTATGAAAATCAGGTAAGGTTATTTTTAATCGACCTGCATCAAAACCCGATAACAGCCTGGTAAACTTTCCAAATTGTTTTGCAGCTTCATAAGCCTGTTCGGGTTTTTCAACCACGTCGATGGTATGGGAATTATTAATAAAGGGGAACAGGCGGAAATATCCATTGGTTGTTTTAACCAGGTCATCTCCGCCTAACGTTCGTATAGGAGACACAAATAAATAATCCGGGTGGGCCTGTTTTAAATGATCGGCGAGCAGGCGGATATTGTAAGCAATATCTGCAGGTAATCTGAAAATAGCATGATTGATCTTTTGCAGCACATATTTTTTCCCGGCAGATACAAGAAGCCAGGTACGATTGATAAGTCCATTACCCAGCGGCTGAATGCTGCAATCATTTTCTGAAAAACCATATTGTTGCAAAACTTCCTGCATAAAAAGCTAAATTCGTATAACCTGCCTGCCGGCAGGCAGGTTCGTTTAACAAGTGAAATTAAGACAAGAAATATTAAAAGAACATTCCAAAGCCCAATGCAGCAAGATCGTTAAGTGGGTAGGCAGCAGCCAGGAACGTTTTGATGAACTGTTCGGGTTGTTTTTACATGACGAATACCGGGTGGTGCAACGATCGGCCTGGCCGCTCAGTTATTGTGTGATCGCTCATCCTTCATTCATCAGCAAACACTGGAAGCAGTTCATCAGTAATTTAAAGAAGCCAACCCTGCATGATGCGGTAAAGCGCAACAGCGTTCGGTTGATGCAGGATATCGACATCCCGAAGAAATATCACGGCGAGGTCATGGATATTTGTTTTAAGTATTTAGAGTCGCCGGCAGAGCCATTGGCGGTAAAGGTTTTTTCGATGAGCGTGTTGGCAAACCTGGCAAAAATATATCCCGAAATCAAACCCGAATTGCAACTGATCATTGAAGACCAGTTGCCACATCAAACGGCGGGTTTTAAAAGCCGGGCGAAGAAGATTCTGAAAGAGTTTAATAAAGCGATCCAACAAGGCCTGCAAGGCCGGAATTCTGGTAACAGATAAATAAAAGCTGAACAGAGCTCCGCAGGAGCGGCATTTAAAATATCACCCTACGGGGTTTGCGCAAAATGATTTTTCAGTTTACCAAAATGTCGCCTCTATGAGGCTTGAGCTATTCCATTTTTTTCTCCCGGTAAAATTCTTTGAATATCAGCCGCAGGTTCTGGTCGTAGGTAAAATAATTATACAACCAGTTGCAAAAAACGAAAAACCGGTTCTTCACACCCAGTATCAGCATCAGGTGTAGTCCCATCCAGATCATCCAGGCAAAGAAACCGCCAAAATGAAGTTTGGGTTTAGGCATGTCTACCACGGCCAGGTTTCTTCCTACTGTAGCCATACTTCCTTTATCGTTGTAAACAAATTCTTCAAACAAAAGACTGCTGCTCTTGCCCCTATCCCCGCCAGTTGGCGGGGAACCAAAACCTGCCCTTCTTAAATTCTTTGCGATCATATCCGCCATCTGCATGGCAACGGGTGCTACCTGCGGGTGGCCATTTGGATAAGCGGGTTCTTCCATGTACGCCACATCGCCGATGGCATAAATATTTTCAAAGCCATTCACCTGGCAATGCCTGTTCACTTTTATGCGGTTTCCCCTTGCAACCAGGTCTTTGCTGATGCCTTCGGGCACGTTGCCTTTGATACCCGCAGCCCAGATCAGCATGGATGATTCAATGGTATCGCCGTTCTGCAATTGAACCGTTTTGCCATCATAGTCTTTCAGCAATGTATTTGTAAGTACCGTTACACCCAGGTTCTCTAAATATTTTTGAGATTGGCTGCTCGATCTTTCACTCATGGCCGCCAGCGTTTTACCGGTTCCTTCCAGCAAGTAAATTTTCATCATTGAAAAATCAAGCTCGGGATAATCTTTTGGCAGCACAAACCGTTTCATATCTGCGATTGCGCCACTTAATTCTACACCAGTCGGACCAGCACCCACCACCACAATATTCATCAGGCGCTGAAGTTCCAGTTCATCCTTTATATGTAAGGCATCTTCAAAATTGTGTAACAGGCGGTGGCGAAGCTGCAAGGCTTCCACCGTGCTTTTCATGGGGAAAGCATTGTCGATGAGGTTCTGGTTGCCGAAAAAATTAGTATCGGCACCGGTAGCGATCACCAGCACATCAAAAGCAAATTCCCCGATATCGGTGATCACTTTCTTTTCCTCCGTAAGGATCTGCTGTACATCCGCCATCCGAAAATGAACATTCTTGCTTTTTTGAAAAACCTTGCGCAAGGGAAAGGAAATATTGCTGGCATCCAGTCCGGCCGTGGCTACCTGGTAAAATAAAGGCTGAAACTGGTGGTAATTAAAACGATCGATGAGGGTAATGTCAAAGCCGGGTTTATTGCTGAGTTTGCGTGCCAGCCTCAGTCCCCCGAAGCCGCCGCCAAGTATTACGAGTTTCATTTGTTTTCATTTACCCTGCAAAGATACAGTATTTTCAATAATTTTTGAAAATTTAAGAAATTAAATTTCCTGTTGCCGGCAGAGCAAAAAAAAAAGCAGCTTACCGGGTAAGCTGCAAAACAAAAACTAAACGCATGAAACTACTTTTTTGAAAAATTGAACCGGAGCAATACTTCGTGGGCATCGGCGCCGTTGTCGAAGTTGCTGATGGGTGCTATGTAATTATCATAGGCATACCCCAGGGTAAGCCGTTTGCCGATGTTTACACCGGCAGATAACATATAACTCTGGTGAGAGCGGTAACCGCCACCAAACCAAAATAATTTATTAAACTCCACCCGGGCGCCAACCTGGTAAGTGATTGGAGCGTTGGGGAGGTATATAACAAGCACATTAGGTGTAATGACCGTTGTACCATCTACATACCAGTTGTAAAGGCCATGGAAATAATAATGCCTGTACAATCTTGCTTCTTCATCACGGGTAAGGTTGCCGCTGTAAAAATCCAGCTTCGACTGTACCAGTTGTGAAACCGACGCTCCCACTTCTACATGTTTGTTGGTATAAGATATGCCAAAGCCTGCATCGTATTTAAAGCGGTTGTCGCTGGCCCCTAACACCGGGTCAGAACCTAATGACTCAGCAAGCTTTCCTTTATCAATGGCATACTGCTGAAGCCTGTTCTCAATACCGATAGAAAACACGCCCCCATTATTTCCACGGATATGTTTTGCCAGTGAAATGGAAACACCCGTACGGGAAGTTGGCCCGGTTTTATCATTGTAAACCACCGCTCCTATTCCCATACCAAACCTGGGTACATCAAAGGACCCAAAAACAGTGGCCGTTTTTGGGCTGCCACTGATGCCTGACCACTGGCTGCGGTAACTGATGCCAATGATGTTATTCTCCTGCGTGCCGGCAACAGAAGGATTGTGCAGCATTCCCTGCAGATCATACATCGACGATGTTTGTAACTGTTGTGCATTTGATACCGAAACAATGCCGGCAAAAAAAGCGATCAATATTTTATGCTTCATGATTATTGTTATTAATGAATTATCTTAAAATTGTTACATCACCCTTTACCGGAATTGAATTGCCGTTTATCAGGCGATACTGGATCGAATAATAATACGTGCCGTCCGGTACAGGTTTACCCTTGTATTTACCATCCCAGTCGTTGTTATAATTCTCATTGCTGTAAACCAGTTCGCCATAACGGTTATACACTTTTGCCATGATCTGCTGGGTACAGGATGCTCCGTTTGTAACAAGCCACTTATCATTGATGCCATCGCCGTTGGGTGTAAAGGCATTCATCACTTTGATGCAATAAGGGATCACGGTAACGATCGCATTATCGGTTCCCACACAACCATTCTGATCTGTTACTGAGATGATGTAATTCGTGGTAACAACTGGTTTGGCTACCGGATTTAATGTATTTGCACCGGTTAATGTACTGTTCGGCGTCCACGAGATGGAAGCAACCGTACCAGACGAATTTCCAAGCAACGTAGCTGCATCACCAATAAGAATGGTAAAGTCCGGACCGGCAGTAACATTCGGGATCAGCCTGGTGTTTATCGTTATCGTCTTTGTCAGGATCCCGCAGTAAGCATCTTTGATCGTGATGGTATGATTTCCCTGGCTTAAGCCATTAAAAGTAGCCGATGATTGATAGGCCCCGCCATCAATGCTGTACGTATAAGGTGCAATGCCTCCCGTAGCACTAATGGTCACACTTCCTGAAGCACTGTTGGAACAACTTGCAGACAGGGTTTCGGTTGAATTAACATTAATATTTGCAGGGTTGCCATATTCCATGATCGGGGCACCGTTTATGTTTGAACCTGTTACAAACAGCTTTCTGTTCGTCATAGTAATACCGGCAGGCACCGTTTTAGGCGCAAAGGCCGCCGTTTCAAATAAACAGCCTGTCGGTGGCGCTTCCATTGTCCAGGTAACGCCTCCGTTTGTTGTTTTAAACATAAGGCCCGGTGTCATTACATACCCGTTATTAGCATCATGAAATAATACCCCGTTGAAATTACCTGCGCCCTGGGCGATGAGGTTACCGGAAATATCCTGCCATGTTGAACCACCATCGGTTGTTCGTAATACCAGTCTTCTTGGAAAACCATTGCCCACGAGGAAAACAGTATTTGCATCAAGGGCATACATATCCTTGTAAGTAAGTTGTGGCGTTACACCCGGGTTAGGCAACGGCAATTTATTCCAGGTAATGCCTCCATCGGTTGTTTTATAGATCGTATCCCTGCTGCCGGCGGCATAGCCGATCAGCCGGGTTGGAAATTCAATTTCAGTAATGTTGGGCGCCAGGGTACCAACCGGAAACCCGCTGTACACCGTCCAGCTTACCCCGCCATTTACTGAGCGAAATATTTTTGATGTTCTGGAAGCCGCAGGAACAGAGAAACTGCTGTAACCAACTGCCCACACACTGTCAGCACCCACGGTTGCCACATCATTCATCTGCATAAGCGGATCGGCATATACAGGATCCAGGATCGGCTGTGCAGGAGGAGCAACAGTAAGATTGGGTGAAGAATATACAGTACCATCACTTACGGCAAAATAAGCTTTGGCAGAATTATTATTTACATAAGCAAAGCCATTGATGCTGTAGAATGAATTGATGAAATCGATCCTTGTCCTGTCCCACCACGTTTTACCACCATCGGTAGTCACATTGATATTTCCACCACCTGTGGCCACCCCATTATTACAATCGGCAAATTCCATTTTAGTGAAGGATGCGCTTGTAGGAACCGTAACATAATTACTTTTCCAGGATGTACCCGGTACAGAATCGGCAACAACACCCTGCTGGCCCATGCTTAAGAATTTACCATTGGGCGCAATGTCAAGTGCCCAGGTTGCAAAACTGCTGAAGTTTTTCCCCTGAGGTAAACTGATTTCCTGTTTCCAGTTCCTGCCGGTATCCACCGAGGTCCACATGTATCCGAAATTTGCAGCAGCAAACAGTTTACCGCTGGCAGAACGCCTGATCTGGTAAGGGTTTGATGCCAGCAAGACCTGTGGATTAGGAATTGGAGATCCTGCCTGCGGACCCTGTGTGGGCGGGAAAGGAAAATTCAATACATCGTATTTGCCTTTCTCAAGTGCACCGGATGCATTCAGGTTCGGTGTAAAGTCATTTACCCCGGTATGCACTCGTATTACAGTGTTGTTATTGAATGACATCATCACTACGGTAGAATCGTTGATAATGTTCATTGCCCTGTAAGTCTGCGCTGCGGGACTAAGGTTTGCAAAACCTGTTGTACAGGTTACTGTATTGGTATTTATTCCCGAATAGCCGATCCGCTCCTTGCTGATCGAATAATCAGTTAAAGTTCCGTTCTCCAGTTTCCACAACAAAGCCGCTGTATGTGCTCCTGTTGTTAAGGTACCGGTGCCGGGCAAACAGGTTGCTGCAACTGCATTAACACTCACTGCAGGAAATAAAGGGCTTGCCTGTCCGCAGATATATCCAACACCGGTACTTGAAAATTCGATCCGGTAAATCTCTTTCATTTTAGCATTTACAGGATAAAGTACAGATGGGATATTCGGATTGTTTATATAGCCACAACGGGTTACTCCATTCACAGCCGGGGCTGCTATGGAATCCCATGTGGAACCGCCATTCAATGTAAAATACAATTTGGGAAGCGAGTCTATGGTGTTGTTGTATTGTCCGCCGATGTATCCTTTATTGGCATCCAGGAACCAGCAGGCATTGATATTTTTCGCATTTGTGTAGAGGGGCGTGGTTACAAAGGTCCAGGTATCGCCTCCATCAGTAGTTTTAACCATGCAGCCATTGGTACTTACAGCATAAGCAACCGTTGCTGTAATAAAATGAACATCGCTGAAACTGGCTTTCGTAACAAAGCCATTCGTTGCATTTACAAAGGTAAATACCCCGTAGGTCCAGTTTGAACCGCCATCGGTGGTCTTTGCGATGCCGCCATCCGATCCAACAGCAATGGCATTGTTGTTGTCGAAAAAATCTACGTCCAATACCGTAAAACCGAATTGTTTCGGGTTACTGAACTTCCAGTCTGTTTTATTGTATTTGCCGGATTGGGCAAATGAAGTAATGGAGGAAATGGAAAGCAATATTAAAAGAAGATAATACTGAAATTTCCTGCTGCAGTGCTTGTTCATTTTGGTTATCTTTTTTGTTTTGATATAAATGAGAGGCAATGTTACAGTGATATCAAAGCAGCATTTGTAGAATTAATTCTATTCACTTTAATTACCGGGTTTCAGAATATTGTATCATGAAAGGAAATATCAACTACTGCATATTGATCCTGACCGCCAGTTTTTTTATTTGTTTGTCTTCAACTGCGCAGGACAAATCCAACAGGGGAAAGGAATTCTGGCTGGGGTATGGATTTCACTGGATATTTGTAAATTCCGATAATGGCGGTACCATCCCCGCCAACAGCCAGGACATGGCCCTTTATATAAGTACCGAATTGCCGGCAACAGTTACGGTGTCCGTAAATGGAACTGCCTGGTCGCAAACAGTGACCATTCCTGCAAATACAGTAGATCAATCGATCATAGTTCCTAAAACCGGGCCCGAAGATGCCCGCTTACTTACAGATGGATTATCAACAAAAGGTATTCACATAGTCAGCGATGTACCGGTGGCTGTGTATGCACACGTATATGTAACCCAGGGATCGGGCGCCACCATGTTAATGCCCGTAGAAACATACGGTTACTCCTATCATTCTATTAACTACAGCCAGGCTACATCAAATTCGCCATTGCCGGTTGTAAGTCCCACTACAGCCAANGGCAATGACTGGTATTCGTGGTTTTATGTAATCGCTTCGGAAGACAATACAAGAGTAGAAATTGAACCCATCGATACAACAAAGAATGGCTGGCTGCCCGGTCAAACCTATACTGTTAACCTGAATAAAGGTGAGATATATAATGTCTTTGGTAAAATGGTTCCAGGCAATAACCAGGCCTGGGCTGCCAGTAAAGACATGACAGGAAGTAAAATAAGATCTGTTGTGGGTGCCGATGGCAATTGCCACCCGATGGCTGTTTTTTCCGGCTCCAGTGGCATTCGTATCTGCCGGGGCGATGGCGGTGAGTATATGCAGCAACAGGTATTTCCATCCCAGGCATGGGGCACCCGCTATCTTACTTATCACACCATCAATAATACCAATACCGATATACTGGAAACGAACCGAAACTATTACCGGGTTTGTGTTTCTGATCCCACGGCAGTGGTGAAAAGAAATGGCGTGGTACTTTCCGGTCTGATCAAAAATTTCTATTACGAATTCCAGGATTCAACCGGCGGAGATTATATCGAATCAGACAAGCCTGTCCTCGTCTCTCAATACACCGTTAATAAAAACCAATGCTGGAACTTTCCAACAACCACGCCAGCACCGGTTTCCAATGGCGACCCGGAGATGTTTTATTTAAGCCCCATCGAACAGGGACAAAAAGCGGTGAGGCTTTTTGCAAGCCGGCAATCACCTGCCATTACCTATGTGTATACAAATATCATTTTGCCAACAGCTGGTGTCGCTTCATTGAAGGTGGATGGGAACACGCTGCCGCCAAATCAAATTATACCGCATCCGCATCTTCCATCCTACTCAGTAGCATTGGCAAGATTCACCGGTGTGGCAGCACAACATACCATCACCAGTGATTCCACTTTTAATGCAACCGTATACGGACTTGGTAATTATGAAAGTTATGGGTACAATGTAGGAACGCTGATAAATAACCTGAATTCGTACAGTGCGATAAAAAACACCAATAACACAAACGGGCAGGTTGATACATTCACCTGCCGCAACACACCGGTGCGTTTATTTGTGAAGGTCGCTTTCCCCGCAACTTCCATTCACTGGAAACTAAGCCAGGTAGCCGGCATTACGCCCAATGCAGATTCAATCATTAATAACCCCGTACCGGTAANCACNGAATCGATAAACGGGCGTTCATACTATGTATATAGTTTGCAACAGGATTTTAGTTTTGCAAACTCCGGTACCTATTATATTCCCGTATCTTATACATCGGCTGTGATACCCAATTGCAACCAGACCGAATACGCATCTGTGACTGTTGTAGTAAAACCCGGGCCACAGGCCGATTTCACGATCCCCTCTGCCTGCCCCAATCAATCAATCGTATTAACCGGCACTTCCGCAACAAATGGATTTAATATAGCCAGTTATTTATGGAATTTTCCTGACGGAAGTACGCAAACCACTGTTGATGCAACAAAAATATTCACAGCGATCGGCAGTTATAATGTTCGTTACCGGATCTATGCCGATAATGGCTGTGCAGGAGATACTACAAAAATTGTAACCGTTGGAAGCCCCGTAAGTCTTTCTGTTCAGGCAACAGGTAAAGCCTGTGCAGACAGTGTATTTACATTTACATCATCCGTACCGGCAAGCACCAGCAATCCGCCAGGCTGGTATTGGAATTTCGGCGATGGGAATTCAACAACCATTACCAGCTCCAATACGGTTACGCATAGTTATTCAGCGTCTGCTGTAACAAGAACATTAAAACATGCGGTAAGTTTTACAACAGGATGCGGAACAGATACAGTGACGTATACCATTCCCGTGATCCGCAGCAACCCAACTGCTTCTTTCAGTTTTGTACCGGATACGCTTTGCGAAAAAAAGCCCGTGCAGTTCAATTCGGCATTAACCGGCATCAGTTCGTGGTTATGGGATTTTGGAGACGGCACAAGCAATGCAGCACCACCCGTACAACATGCATTTAGCGGGGCAGGTTCTTTCAATGTAAGCCTTACNGTGAAAGATGTGAACGGTTGCGGTTCGTTACCCGCTGCAGACATTGTTGCTATTAACACAGCGCCGGCAATAAACGCCGGGCCGGATAAATATTTCCGTATTGGTTCATCTGTTACGCTGGACGCATCCATCCCCAACCCGGGCAATTACAATTTTGTATGGACACCTTCTACCTACCTGAACCTGGCAACGGTACTCAACCCGGCTGCGTTGGCCGACCGGAANATGACATATACCCTTGTGGCAACAGANAAATTAACGCATTGCACTGCCGCCGACAGCATGGTCATAAAGCCGATCGGCATTGTACAGATACCCAATGCCTTTACGCCAAACAACGACGGGAAGAATGACGTATTCAGGATACTGGGTGCAGAGATGGTGACGCAGTTCAATTTAAAAATATTCAACCGCTACGGGCAGGTTGTTTTTGAAACGAGTGATAAGAATGAAGGTTGGGATGGAAAAGTGAAGGGAAGNTTAGTGCCGAGCGGCGGCTTCATTTATATTCTCACCTACAGCGCACCCAATTACCCGGCTGTGCAGGTAGAGAAAGGAAGTTTTGTNTTGATCAGGTAATAAGATTCGTAAATAATAATGTAACCCCGGTTCAAAGAGATCAGGTCCTGTTTAAAACCATCTTCTGCATCCCGATCATGATCGGGATGCAGAAATTTTACAAAAAAACAGCAGTCGTTAAAGAATAAATTCTACAACCTGTTGCAGTAAATTACAGAACTTTAATAGTAAAACAGAAGAGATATCAATAATAAATGCAACCAAAAATTCTGATAGCAGACGATCACAGCATGATACGCAAGGGGCTTAAACTGCACATGCAGCTTACACTTGGCTATTCCGATATTCATGAAGTGGCCACCTGCAACGACCTGATGAAGGAATTGATAAAAAATAAATATACCCACCTGGTGCTGGATATTATCTTATCGGATGGAAGTACGCTGGAAGTGATCCCCAACATCCGCCGGGTTTACCCAGACCTGCGCATTCTTATTTTTTCGATGCAGCCGGCAGAAATATATGGCGAGGCCTTAAAGCAGTACGGAATAAATCATTACATGTCGAAAGCCATTGGCGAGGAAGAGATGGTACAGGTATTGCAGAAATTCCTGCACAACGAAGAACCGGTGAGACGTACCAATATCCAGCACCACGACAACCCGTTCACTACCCTGGCACCCCGCGAACTGGAAATACTCCACTACATACTCAAAGGCATCGGCACCAAAGAAATTGCCGATACGCTGAACCTGAAGATGAATACCATCTCTACCATCAAGAACCGCATCTTTGAAAAAACAACAGCAGGAAATATCAAAGAGCTGATGGAACTGGCCACGCTTTACAATGTGAATTATTGAGCCGGATGCAGTAACTTGGTTATTGTAAATTCTTATGCCAAAACTTCTGGTCCTTATTGCCTGTTTCCTTATCAGCACGGCCCCGGTACCGGCCCAGCCTGTTATCAATGCACATATCCAGCAATACACCACCGATAACGGATTGCCATCAAACGGCATCAAAGGTTTGCAATGGGATGAAAAGAATGAATTTTTATGGATGGCTACCGAAGCCGGCATTGTACGGTTTAATGGAGTGGATTTTAAATCGTACACCAAGGAGAACATGCCCGGCATCGCATCAGAGCGAATGCTCTTCCTGGTACAGAACAATGCCGGAAGAATTTATACCTCTGACCAACCCGGCAATATTTTTTACATCGATAAAAGCAAACCCGTTCTCTGGAGAAGGTCGGCCACCAACAGCAGCATCAATCCTTATATCAACCATTATTACCTGGTGGGCGTNTCGGATACTTTTTTTAACAAGAATATCAACATNCAAAAACCTACCGGGTTTTCATCCGGCTTCAATAAAATAGTTCCCATCACCGATACTTCCTGCCTCATCCTTAACCAGGGCAACCCGTTTTATTTTTCCATCAGTTTAAAGGATCCTGTCATCCAGCCGTATGAGAAAAGGAATGTGAACAGCATTTTTAAGATCGGCGACAGTTTTTTCCTGATCAACAACAAAAAAGACATCTTCCTGGTCAACATAAAAGAACAAACCCTGTTGCCTGTTTCCTTTGCCGGCAACGGCAATACCCTGTTAAAGCCTTTTACCAACAGCAACAGTTTATTCTGGCAAACAGGAATGAAGAACCCGGTGCTGATCGAAGGGGAAAAAGCATGGCTGTTAACTTACGACGGCAGTTCAATATCAGCGAAACTCATTTCCACAGGCATTCCGCCGGGTTTCTATATCAGATCGGTACAATACAGCGAAAAGAATAATCTGCTTTTCATCGGAACGGAATCGAAAGGGCTTATTGTTATCAACCAGAACAGGATGGAGTCTAAAAAAAGGAATAATCTCAACTCCAAGAACCGCAACTCGTATTATTCGCAGATAGAACTTCCGGATGGGAACATACTCACCAATGAAAGTGATATTATAGGAGACCATATTACCGAAGAAAACAATTTGCCAATACAAGGAAAATTCTCTTTTAATATTTCGCATACCAGCCGGGGTTCATTGTGGTATACGCAATTGAGAAAAGAGATCGGCTACAACTGCCTGTGCGAATACATTGAAGCCACGGGCCAGACAAAAATCTATCCCAAAATAAGATGGGGCGATGTGGTAACAGAATCGGGTGGTAATATATATATCGCCAACATGAACGGCGTCGGCATCCTTGACGGAGACAGCCTGCTGTTTCTTTACCGATATCCAAAAGAACTGGCAGGAACGGTAACTTTTGATTTTACCGGGATCAGTCCGGGGATACTGGCAGTTGCCACCTGTGCCGGTTTATTACGGTTTAATACAGCCACGCATAAGCTGGATACTCTTTTCAGCAAAGACAATATCTGCGTTCGCAGCATCTGGAAATACAAAGACTATGTATTCTTCGGCACCTATGGCTCGGGCTTTTATATTTATAAGAACGGGGTGATCAAATCCATGCCGCTTGATAAGAACCGGTATTTATTATATCCGCATTGCTTTGTACCGGATGAGGAAGGCTATTGCTGGATAAGTACCAACCGGGGATTGTTCAAAGCAAGTTTATCGGAACTTATTGATGCATTTGAACACAACAGCCCGTCTGTTTATTATCACTACTTCGGCAAGAAGGACGGCATGGAAATGACAGAGCTGAATGGCGGCTGTACACCCTGTGCATTGCGCTTAAGAGATAAAACAATTTCATTTCCCACCATGGATGGATTGCTTTGGGTAAACCCTGAAAAAGCAATACCCATATTGCCCAGCGGGGAGATCTTTATTGATGAAATACTGGTTAACAATGAAAAAGTGAATGCCGATTCCATCTCTTTAAAAAAATTACCGCCGCAAACGCAGGAAGTGATCATTGAACTCGGTTTTTCATCCTGGTGCAATAAAGAAAACATTTACATTGATTATCAACTGAACGATACATTGAACTGGAAGCCGGTGAATACCGGCAATGATGCGGTGATACGGCTCGGCAATCTCAGCTCCGGCAATTATGTATTACGCATACGAAAGCTGAATGGATTCGGCATAAACAATTACACCTATAAAGTAGTCCGTTTTACCATCAGCACACCCTGGCACAAGCAATGGTGGTTTTATGTTTTATGCATGCTGGCACTTTTAGGCATTACCCTGCTCATCCTGCACATGCGTACCAGGCAGTATAAGATCAGGCAGCGCAAACTGGAAAAGCAGGTGGCAGAAAAAACAAAAGAGCTGCAGGAACAAAATGAAATACTGGAAAAGAACGACACTATTAAAACAAGGCTTATCTCCATCATCAGTCACGACATTGTAACGCCGCTGAAGTTTGTAACCGTTGCCGGAAAGAACCTCATCGAAAAGAGGAACCTGATGCCCGAAGAACTGCAGATGGAAACGATCCGGGAGATGACGAACACATCGCAGGAACTGCAACTGCTGAGCACCAACATCCTNAACTGGATAAAATACCAGAATGAGAACAGGCGCCTGGTAAAAGAACCCTTCAACCTGCATGAACTGGTGAACCAGGTGATGGGCGTACTAAATTCACTCGCCAGACAAAAGAAACTTACATTGGAGAACCGTGTAAACAGCAACATGGAGATCTACCAGTTCTTTGAGCCATTAAAAATTCTCGTTTATAATTTACTCACCAATGCCATTAATTTTTCTGAGAACAGTTCGGTGGTAATTGCCACTGAACAAAAAGATGAGTATGTAATTATCAGCGTAAGCGATGAAGGCGTTGGTATGACACCCGAACAGATCAAGAATATCATGGCCGACCAGTTCATCATCTCATCCGCAAACGTCGACAACCGCAAAGGAAACGGGCTGGGCTATCTCATCATTAAAGACNTGGTGAAAATAATGGGGGCAACATTATATATTGATAGTGAGAAAGGCAAAGGCACAAAGATCTCAGTTGCATTGCCTTCTGTAAAAAATTAAAGAAATATTTATGCTGACCCTGGGTTACAAAAAGCTTTTTCCTGTATAAAACATTATTACAAGATCTTTTTTAGGTAAACCCTGCTTATATGAAATTCCGCATACTTGCTTTTCTCGCAACCGCTGTATTCTTTATTTCCTGCGACCACCGGAAAGACAGTACAACATTTTCTTTAAACCCCTCCAATCTTAAGAGTTCTTTTATATCGCTTGATCCCGATTCAGCCTATACCTTAAGAACACCTAAGGGAACCATTATTAAGATCGGCCCGGGCAGTTTTGAAGTAAAAGGAAATGATAAAGTGGAGCTGGAGCTAAAAGAAGCTTTCAGTATTCAGGATATGTTGCTGGCCGGANTAACTACAAGGAGTGATGAAAAATTTCTTCAAAGCGGAGGCATGATCTATGTAAATGCTACTTCAAAAGGAAAACCTGTACACATGGCNANGCCGATCAAAGTCAGCATACCATCAAAACTTTATGACGACCGCATGCAATTATTCAAAGGAGAAGTGAAAGATGATGGAAGTATAAACTGGATTGATCCAAGACCACTGGATACATCCCCCGTAGTTAAAACAATGATCAATGGTAAAATTTTGTTTAAAGCAACCTGCGCCAGCTGCCACAAGCCAACAATGGAATTTGCTGCACCCCCACTTGCCTTAGTAAGGTCAAGAACACCTGACAGGGATTGGTCATTCCGTTTCACCAGAAATCCATTCAGTATGTATGAAACTGATCCGTATGCAAAATATATTTTCCGGAAGTACAATAAGATAATGATGCCTGCATATCCACAGCTAACCCGGGAAGAAGTAAATGCCATACTTGATTATTGCGATAATGAAGAACTTAAAAACCCATTTCCGAAAAACACGTCTCCGNCCGACAGCATCGATACACAGCCTAAAACTTTCTGTGGATACGACACCGTTTATTTTCCGGTGACTGATACCACCATTAAACCTCTCCTCAATGTCTTAGAAACCGACAGTATCACTACTGCCACCTATCAACCGCCTGCTTATGAATTTAACATCGATCAGTCGGGGTGGTATAATGTAGATTGCTTTATCAATACCTATGAAAGTGCTGGTCTCCTTAGCAGCGTAAACCTGTTTGCCAGCATAAAAATGCCTAACCAGATTGATATGCAGGTCTACCTGTGTATTCCATCCAGGAAATTACTTACAAACGGAACCGGGCCGGGAAATAAAAATTATACATTTTATCAACCGGATGGCAGTATCTCTTTAATAAAAAATGATGAGGCTTTCATATTTGCTATNGGGNCCGACACGGCCAGCGCTTACTATGGTATCACAAGATTCACNGTACAGAATGATCAAAATATAATAGTGAACGTAAAAGCATCTACTAAAGAAGAAATATTAAAAGCTATTAAAAACAACAACCTCGACAGCCTTAAAATAGATATTGAAAAACCCCGGATCTATACGATCCAACCATTGTCTAAAGACAGTATAAAAAATGATGATCTCAATAAGGAAATGCAAATGGAAATAATAGAGAGACCTTGTTTCGGAGATTCTGCAAGTACGAAGCGACTGGCCCAGATACTGAATACACGAAAATAAGCATCAACCAATGACAGGCTTTAATAAAGCACCCTCACTTTAATGGTTGCTTTCACCTTGCGCAAAAGTTCCAGTGCATTTTTGCTGAGGTTCTTATCAACATCCAGCACCACGTAACCGATGGCATCGTTTGTTTTAAGATATTGTCCCAGGATATTGATCTTGTATTTACTGAGCTGCGTATTTATTTCTGAAAGCACACCCGGTACATTATTATGTATGTGCAGGATGCGGTGCGTACCTTCCTGCGGCGGCAAGGCCAGTTCGGGTATGCTGTGCGAGCCGGTGCTGGCGCCCCGTTCCAGGTAATTAAAAAGTTTCACGCTCACGTCTTCGCCGATATTATGCTGCGCTTCCTGGGTACTGCCACCAATATGCGGGGTGAGCAATACATTGCTTAATCCCTGCAGCGGCGTGGAAAATGCATCCCCGTTCTTTTCCGGCTCAACAGGAAATACATCCACGGCGGCACCGCCCAGTTGTCCTTCAAGCAAAGCTTTACGCAATGCATCCAGGTCAACCACTTCTCCCCTGGCATAGTTTATTAAAATGCTTCCCTTTTTAAAATATTTAAGGGTGACCTTGTTGATGAGGTTCTTTGTGCTTTCCAGTTCCGGAACGTGCAGGGTAACAATGTCTGCATTGCCCAATACGTCTTTCATACTTTTTCTNGATTCGGCATTGCCTAAGGGCAACCGGGTCTCGATATCATAAAAAATAACTTTCATGCCCAGGCNTTCGGCAAGCACGCTCACCTGTTTGCCGATATTGCCATAGCCGATGATGCCCAGTGTTTTTCCACGCAGTTCGTAACTGCCGCTGGCATCTTTCATCCATTTGCCTTCATGCGCTGCCTTGTTCTTGTCGATGATCTTACGGATGAGCATGATGGAAGCGCCAATGACCAGTTCGGCCACACTTCTTGTATTGCTGTAAGGCGCATTAAAAACAGCCACGCCGTTTTTGGTGGCCGCTTTCAGGTCAACCTGGTTTACGCCAATGCAGAAGCAACCGATGGCCTGCAGTTTTTCAGCTGCATCCAATACCCTTTTTGTTATCTGCGTTTTGCTGCGTATGCCCAGCAGGTGAACATTCTTTACCGCGGCGATCAGTTCTTCTTCACTCAATGCGCCGTTCATCTTTTTTACATTGCTGTAACCGGAAGCATTAAAATGCTTCACAGCCACNTCGCTGATATTCTCTAAAAAAAGAATGTTGATCTTTTCCTTCGGGTAACTTGTTTTTTTATTTTCTGCCATGATGAGAACAGCGTATTTTGCACAAATATATTCTATCTAAAGCTAGATTGATGCTGTTGATATCTGACCGCACTTTTTATACAGTTCTGCTTGCAATACCAGGCATCATCACGGGATGCAGCCAGGCAACTGATTCATCTAAGAAAGAAAGTCCGCCTGCAGCAACGATCAGCCTGCCCCGGCCATCTCCGGTTTCTGTACAGGATATAGAAAGGATAAAAACTGCCTGCCAGGCATGGTANGATTCTGCCCTGGCGCCAAAAGGATTCAATGGNGGCATACTCGTTGCAAAAAACGGCAATATAATTTTTGAAAAATATACAGGCACGACTCATATACCCGGCAACGACTCAATTACTGAAAATACACCTTTGCACATTGCGTCTGTTTCAAAAACCTTTACAGCCATGGCTGTATTAAAACTCTGGCANGACGGCAAACTGAACATTGATGATGAATTCAGTAAGTTCTTTCCGGCATTCAATTATCCCGGGGTAACNATACGCAGTTTATTAAGCCACCGCAGCGGCCTGCCCAACTATACTCATTTTTTGGAGAACCTTGGCTGGGATAAGACCCGGATAGCAACCAACCAGGATGTGCTGGATTTTTTAATAGCCCGTAAAGCAGAAATGACAGACATCAGCCCGGCAAACACACGCTTCTCTTACTGCAATACCAATTATGCCTTACTTGCTTTGCTGATCGAAAAAGTTTCTGATAAAAGTTATGCTGATTTTATAAGCCAGAACTTTTTTATTCCGCTCCAGATGAAAAACAGTTTTGTTTTTGGTCTTGCGGATACAGCCCGGGCTACCCCAAGCTATAGCTGGAAGGGAAGAATTGAAACATTCAATTTTCTTGACCGGGTTTATGGCGACAAGAATATCTATACCACGGTAAGGGACCTCCTTACCTGGGACAGGGCCTTAGCCAGCAACCTGCTTTTTAAACCGGAAACACTTGAGCAGGCGTATGCCGGCTACAGCAACGAAAAACCGGGTATCCGCAATTACGGACTGGGCTGGCGCATGTATAACTATCCAAACGGTAAAAAGATCATCTACCACAATGGCTGGTGGCACGGAAGCAATGCTTCCTTCAAACGGCTGATAAATGACTCAGCAACCATCATTATAATTGGAAATAAATTCACCCGGGCCNTTTATCATACAAAAGAACTTGTCTCGCTTTTCGGAAATTATTCAGAGACCGGTGAAGAAGAAGAAACCGATCCATCNTATTACCAGCATAATACAGCAGATTCTGTTGTAAAATCTCCGCTGCCAGAAACGAAAGGGAAAANNAAAAAACAAGCCAGTAAGATCCTGCCACCTATTAAAAAGGGAAAACGAAAAAAGTAACCAGCCTTACTTATCATTTATTATTTCAGGCAAACAAGAACGCATCTCAAGGGTCAATTGTGCAAAAGTTATTTTATCCAATCCTCCCGTCACTACAAGGTACGAAGCATCATTTATTTTCGCAGATTGCTTCACTCCGTTCGCAAAGGAGGCTTTTAAGATGCGTTCCGGCAAAAGCAGTTATGCAGGTTTTTATACAGAATGTGCAATATTTTTAGTCAAATTGTGCGCTTTTTTGCATTTTTAATACTACTTTGGGTAGTAATAAAACTAAAGCTATCTGAGAAATGCAGGTGTACAGGATATACCAGTTAGGTCTGTATAAAAAAATGGTACAGGCTTTTTTATTTTTACACTGCTTAACTGCAAAAAATTGTGCCTCCGGAGCCATTTCTCCTTTTGCTGAAAAATCCGGTAATACTATTTTGCCGGGCATATCCTCCCCCCCCTGAAAATTCCTGATCTTTTTCATACCCGCACTACTTATTAGTATTTCTTAAAACCAAAACACGACTATATGAGAAAATTTTCAACCAGACTAATTTCGATTTTATTTTTACTGGTTCCTTTGATGTCCCTTGCACAAACAAGCATTACAGGCAGGGTTGTCAATGAAAAAGACGGCACGCCAGTGGAAGGTGCAACCGTAATTCTTAAAGGAAAGAAAAGCGGAACCAAAACAGATGCGAATGGCAATTTCACCATTACAGCGGCCAAGGGAGATGTACTGGTCATTACCTCAGTCAATTTCAGGCAACAGCAAATTAAAGTGGGCGACGGCGTTATTGTTGTAAGACTGGAACGTCAGGATGGGACCATGGATGAAGTGGTGGTGACTGCCATGGATATAAAAAGAAATCCACGGGAGCTTGGGTACTCCGTTCAGACAGTCAAAGGATCCGACATTGCTGGAACACAGCGGGAGAATTTTGTAAACAGTTTACAGGGAAGGGTATCGGGCCTTAGTGTAACGCCAACTACCGGTACCGCAGGCGCTTCCAGCGGTATCATACTAAGGGGCTTCAATTCCCTGTCAGGAACCAACCAGCCTTTATTTGTAATTGACGGCGTGGTTGCTGATAATACTACGTTCAACTCAAACTCCCAGGGAGGCACTGGTATCGGGCTTGCATCGGATGGTGCCAACAGGAATATAGATAACACCAACCGCATTGCCGACCTGAACCCGAACGATATAGAATCNGTAACCGTATTAAAAGGCCCCGAAGCCACTGCCTTATATGGCAGCCAGGCCAGTTCGGGCGCCATTGTAATTACTACCAAGAAAGCAAGGGGTACCAACGGAAAAATAGGGATTACCTATGATAATAATTTCCGCATGCAGAAATTAACCAGGTTTGCCAAAGTAAACAATGAATACGGCCCCGGTGCAAGCAATGGAGTTCCTAATCCACTGGGCCAGTTTACTTCATTCGGTCCTGTATGGCCTGCCGGCACTCAATTATACGACAACCTTCATCACTTTTTTGAAACCGGTTTTTCCCAAACCCATAACCTGGGGTTGGAATTCGGAACAAAAAATGTTGCTTTCAGGGCTTCTGGTCAGTACCTCAACAACAGCGGTGTGGTACCAAATAATTTTTATACAAAGTATACGGGCAGAGTTTCAAATACGACCAAAGTAGGCAAGTACGTGACTATAACCCCTTCTGTTGCCTATTCGTATGCAAATAACCAAAAGCCAACAAAAGGCGCTTCTTCGTATTTAATGAGTTTGTACCAATGGCCGGCTAATAACGATATCCGTAATTATCAGGATGATTACGGCGGCAAAGTCACTTTGTTCAATGCCAATCCGAATGCTGATTATGATAATCCCATCTGGAGTTCAAAGAACAATACTACCGGCGATATAACCCGCCGTTTGATAGCAACGCTGGGCATCGATATTAAACCATTCTCCTGGCTGAGTCTGGCGGGCAGGTTTGGATACGATACGTACAAAACAGATGGATATATACTTATTCATCCACAGTCATTCTACCTGACTGCATCCACCTTAGGCACACTGGAAAATTATTATACCACCTACAAAGGATACAATCACACCATAACAGCAAGCGCCAAAAAGGACTGGAAAGGATTCAGCGGCAGGTTGCTCGTTGGTACCATGTGGCAGGATTTTGAGACCGACCAGTATGCCGTGGTTGGAAATCACATTGCCGATTCGATCGTTGCAGGTAAACTGTACAAGAACGGAAATGTAATTACAGCCTTTAACCCGACAGACAGTAACCTTACCATACCGAACTCAAGGATACGTTTGTCAAGAGCTACAAAAGGCTTGCCCAATATTAAAATATTCAGGGAGATCGCTTATTTCGGAGAAGCTTCGCTGGGTTATAAAAATCTTGCCTTTATAACCTATTCACAGCGTTTTGAAAAGGCTTCGCCCATCCCTCCGAAAAATAATAACTATCATTATCCGGGAGCCAGCCTGAGTTTGATCGTATCTGACATATTCCCGATCCTGAAAAGGGGTAATATCCTTGATTATTTTAAACTGAGAGCTTCACTTGCAAATACAGCAAGGCTGAATGACCCGTACACAAACCAGCGTGTTTTTGTGCCTAACCAAAGCAGTAATTCTTACCCGGGCACTACTTATACATACAGCTTTACCAATAATAATCCCGACCTGGTGCC